>Ga0129310_1002023_pt1 | contig 16033 bp, 15 predicted proteins | sample Go1ome_2_FD_94433 | JGI IMG/M metagenome (GOLD analysis project Ga0129310, IMG submission 94433) | Western lowland gorrila individual fecal microbial communities from Wisconsin, USA - Go1022A metagenome | ecosystem: Host-associated > Mammals > Digestive system > Large intestine > Fecal | place...
TAATAGTACTCCCTCAAGCGGTCCTTATATTTTGAGGAAAATGTGTTGACCATCTCCACGTCCCCTGACCGCAGAATATCTACAAACCTTTCTTCCCCTACGGCGCACAAAAATTCCTGAAAACTAAGGGGATACAGATCCATGAAATCCACCTTGCCTACCGGGAAAGAAGTACCCTTGTGCATGGCCACACCCAACAGAGATCCGGCAGCTACAATGGCATACTCCGGAGCATTTTCGCAAAAATATTTCAAGGCGGAAAGTGCCTTGGGCACCTCCTGAATTTCATCAAAAATCAACAGCGTATCTTCACTTTTAATGGAAACTCCGGTCTCCACACTGATTGCCAGAAGAATCCTTTCTACATTGATTTCTCCGTCAAACACCTGTTGCATGCGGGGATTACTGTCAAAATTGACATACGCCGTTTTTTCAAAACAAGTGGCTCCGAATTCCTTCATCAGCCAGGTCTTTCCTACCTGTCTGGCTCCGCGAATAATTAACGGCTTCCGGTTCTTTTTCTCTTTCCATTCTTTTAGTCGTTCCAATGCAAACCGTTCCATGCCTGCCTCCCTTGTGATATTCACAGTAGTTATCTATTTCTACTTTAGACCTCTGAAATCACCTTGTCAACAGAATTAAGGCCTTAAAAATGTGTTTATCCACACTTTTAAGGCCTTAATTCTGTAATTTATTACATTTTTCAGGACATTATTTCAAAAACATCCGCAACATCTTTTCCTTCTTCTCATCATACCTCTGGTACCGTATCGGCAGATCCATCCATGTCTTTTTATCGACAATGCTTCTGTAATGGCTGAAGGTCTCGAATCCGGTTCGGCCATGGTAGCCGCCCATGCCGCTTTCGCCCACGCCTCCGAAGGGCATGGCACTGGTGGCCAGGTGGATGATGGTGTCGTTGATGCAGCCTCCTCCAAAATGACAATAGTCCAGGATCCGCCTCTGGGCCTTTTTGTCTTCGCTGAAAAAGTACAATGCCAGCGGATGGGGATGCTCCTCCACGCAGCGGATCGCCCAGTTCACAAAATCTTTCGAGGCTGCTTGCTTTCCGAAAGCTTCCCCGCAAAAATCATTTTGCACAATCCCTTTTTCTGTATCATGTGCATTATACGTCAGTACCGGCAGGATCGGTCCGAAGATTTCTTCTCCCATCACGGCATCCGTCCAGTCCACATCCGTCATCACCGTAGGGGCGATCCGCAGAGTCTTCTCATCATACTGCCCGCCGCAGACGATCTTTTCCGCATCCATCAGTCCCAGCAGTCTGTGAAAATGCTTCTCGTTAATGATTTTTCCATAATTCGGATTCTGCAAGGGATCCGTACCAAACTGCCGGATGATTTCAGTCTGAATGGCTTCCACCAGTTGCTCGCGGATCTGACCATCACACAGGATATAGTCCGGTGCCACGCAGGTCTGTCCACAGTTTAAATATTTTCCAAATACGATCCGCCTGGCCGCCAATGGGATCTTTGCCGTCGCATCCACGATGCAGGGGCTTTTCCCGCCCAGTTCCAGTGTCACCGGTGTCAGGTATTCCGCGGCGCTTCGCAATACCTCCCGCCCTACGGTCTTGCCTCCGGTGAAAAATATCATATCAAACCTCTGCTGCAACAATGCCTGGTTCTCTGCCCTGCCGCCGGTGATTACAGACACATATTCTGTTGGGAAGCATTCTTTCAAAATAGCTTTCAACACTGCCGCCGTTGCAGGAGCATAGGCGCTCGGCTTCACTACTGCCGTATTTCCCGCGGCTATGGCATCAATCAACGGATCCAGTGTCAGTAACACCGGATAATTCCAAGGGCTCATGATCAGCACCGTTCCATAGGGTGACGGAGAGCGGAAGCTTCTCGCCGCAAATTGTGACAGTGGTGTCGGCACTCTCTTTTCCCGCATCAATCCCCGCAGGTGCTTCTGCATCCAGGTCAATTCCGAGAGGGTCAGCCCAATCTCACACATATAGCTCTCCATCCGGCTTTTCCCCAGATCCTGTTGCAGCGCGTCGTTCAGTTCCGCCTCATGACGCTGCAGGGAAGCCTTTAATTTTCCCAGCTGTTCTGCCCGGAATTCCCGGGAAAGTGTGGCTCCCGTGGCAAAATATTCTCTTTGTCTGCTCAATATCGTCCGGATCTCCTGCTCTGTCATAGGTGCCTCCTGCTTCTATATATTTATACTGCCGTAACTATTCTGAATAGTTACATACTACCTAATTTTAAGCCACGGTGCAATCGCTTCCCGCCCGCGGTACACACAAAAAGCGGCAGGGTTCTCACCCCGCCGTCGTTTGTCTCGTCTTATTTCCATGCGAAATTCACAATTCCGTACACATAGATGAACAGCACCGCCGCCGGGACAAAATACTTGAACACCGGTTTCATCCACTGCTGCACTTTTAAGCCTTTTCCCTCGTTGGCTTCCTCCAGGAATTTGTCCCAGCCCCAGCCGGCCTTGTAACAGCAGAATACCGCCAACAGGATCGAACCTATGGGCATAATGTTGTTAGACACCAGGAAATCCCAGAAGTCCAGCCAGGTCGTTCCCTCTGCAAAGGGCTGAAAATGGATTACGCTGAATCCCAGTGCTGTCGTCAGCGCCAGCAGAAAAGTCCCCGCGCCACAGACTATGCATCCTACCGGTCTCGACCATCCGGTCAGTTCCCGGATCATGGCCAGAATATTTTCACACACTCCCAACACCGTAGACATGGCCGCAAATACCATGAACAGGAAAAATAACGTTCCCCACCATCTGCCGCCGGCCATGTTGCTGAACACAGTTGCCATGGTATCGAACAGGAGACTGGGGCCTGCTGTCACTTCCACATCATAGGTAAAACATGCCGGAAAAATAATGATTCCGGCAATCACTGCAACCAAGGTATCCAGCGTAATAATATGAATGGACTCTCCCATGAGAGAACGGTCTTTGCCGATATAACTGCCAAAAATCGCCATGCCGCCCATTCCCACCGATAAGGTGAAAAAGGCCTGATTCATGGCACTTACTACCACGGAACCGGTGATCCGGGAAAAATGTGGAATCAAATAGAAGTTCAACCCCTCTTTTGCTCCCGGAAGCGTAAAACTATGCACCGCCAGCACTAACATCAGCACGATCAGTGCCGACATCATGTACTTCGTGATGCGCTCCAGTCCGCCCTGCAGATTAAAACTTAAAACGACAAAAGCGATTACAATAGTGATCAGAAGATAGGTTACGTCCACAGAGGGCGTCGTGATCATTTTTTCAAAACCGAAATCCTGATTCTGCCCCGTCAGAAACTTCACAAAATAATAGAGGATCCAGCCGGACACCACCGCGTAAAATGCAATCAGCGCAATATTGCCGATCAGACAGACAACGCCCCACAGATTCCATTTTCCCCTGCCACCGGACAATTTCCGATACATGTAGAGCGGGCTGGTCTGCGCTGCGCGTCCCACGGAAAATTCCATGATCATGGTGGGCAGTCCCAGCACGATCAGGCAGATCACGTAGATCAGCATGAAACTGCCGCCACCGTTCTGTCCGCACATCCACGGGAATTTCCACACATTTCCGCAGCCGATGGCACACCCCGCCGACAACATGATAAATCCCAAACGACTCCCCAGTCTTTCTCTGTTTTCCATACCCCTGATCCTTCCCAAAGCTTTCTTATTTTATACCATGAGCACATTCTTATTTTTTACGGTTTTCCCATATTTTCGCCGTCTTTTCACATTGACAGCCCTGTTTTCTCATTATATAATTTCCTTAAATATTTGAAAAACAAATTATTTTTATCATATTGATCGAAGAATTAAATTTATATTTCAGAAAGTGCAACTACCCTATGGATGTTAAAAATCTTGAAACTTTTGTCATGGTAAATGAATTAAAAAGCTTTACATTGGCGGCACAGCGTCTGGGCTACACCCAGTCCACCGTATCCTTCCAGATCAAGCAGCTGGAAAAAGAACTGTCGATCCCTCTGTTCGAGCGCATCGGCCATACCGTGACCCTGACCAACGAAGGGGAAAAGCTGCTGCCCCTGGCCCAGCAGATTCTGCGGCTTGCTGCGGAAGCCACCCACATCTGCGGCAATACCGCTCCCGAAGGGCTGGTACGTATCGCCATTGCCGAATCCCTGGCCAGTTGGGAATTTCACAGCCGCTTCAAGGATTTTCACGAAAAATATCCCGGCATCCGCCTGAAGATCATTGCCACCAGCACCGATGAAATGTTCCAGATGCTGGGGCAGAATCAGGTTGATATTGTATACACACTGGACCGCCGTATTTTTAACCACAATTATGTGACTGCTTTTGAAGCCCCGGTAAATATTCATTTTGTCACCGGCAGCGGACATCCCTTAGCCGGTAAATCTCTGATCACTCTGGAGCAGATCCTGGAATATCCTCTGATTCTGACGGAGAAAAATATGAGTTACCGGGCTGCACTGGATGATCTGCTCTCCCAAAACGGCTGGGAGACCCTGCCGATCATGGAAGTCGGCGACACCCAGCTGATCCGCAATCTCCTGTGTCAGAACCTTGGTATCTCCTATCTGCCGGAATTTGTCATCACCGACGATCTGGCAGAAGGAAATCTGGTCAGCCTCCCCGTCCCCGGCATCCGGCCGGAGATCTGGCGGCAGCTTCTGTATCATCGCAACAAGTGGATCTCCCCGGAACTAAAATGTGTAATAAAATACCTGCAGGAAGAATAACCTCCTGCAGGTTTTCTTTTTATGATCCGGATTCTCTAAAATCCCATCAGCATTCCGATTCCATGTACCAGAAACGCTGCTGCCCATGCTACCAGACACTGCCAGAATACCACGCCGGCCGCCCATTTTCCGCCAAGTTCTCTGCGGACAGACGCAATGGCCGCCACGCAGGGGGTATACAGCAGACTGAACACTAACAATGTAGCTGCTGCCAGAGGTGTCAGTGCCGTTGCAATGCTGCCGCCAAACAGAACTTCCAGTGTTGCCACCACACTTTCTTTCGCCATAAATCCACTGATTAAAGATGTGCAGATCCGCCAGTCCCCCAATCCCAGCGGGCCAAACAGCGGCACCAGCAGACCCGACAGCATTGCCAGCATACTGTCCGCCGAGTCTTCCACCAGATTCAGTTTCAGGTCAAAGCTCTGCAAAAACCAGACCACAATAGTTGCAATAAAGATTACCGTGAATGCCTTTTGCAAAAAGTCTTTGGCCTTTTCCCACAATAACTGCCCTACATTTTTGGCTCCGGGCAGACGATAGTTCGGCAGTTCCATTACAAACGGTACCGGCTCGCCTTTGAACAGCGTTCCCCTATATAAAAAAGCTGCCAGAATACCGATTACGATGCCCAAGAGATACAATGCCGACATGATCAGTCCTCCTTTTCCCGGGAAAAAAACACTGACAAAGAAAGAATAAATCGGCAGTTTTGCGGAACAACTCATAAACGGAGTAAGCAGGATCGTCATTTTCCTGTCTCTCTCGCTGGTTAGAGTTCTCGTAGCCATGACCGCAGGAACTGTACAGCCGAAACCGATCAGCATCGGCACGATGCTCCGTCCCGACAGACCTATTTTTCGGAGCAGCTTATCCATAACGAATGCTACCCGGGCGATATAGCCGCTGTCTTCCATCAATGACAGGAAAAAGAATAACGTCACCACAATAGGCAGAAAGCTTAAAACACTTCCCACGCCGGTGAAAATACCGTCGATTACCAGACTTTGGACCGCACTGTTGACATGGGCTGCCGTCATAGCTGCATCGGCAAGCTCTGTCAGTTTACCGATTCCCAGTTCCATAATTCCCTGCAGCCACGCTCCGATGACGTTGAATGTCAGGTAAAACACTAACACCATGATCACCAGAAAACAGGGGATCGCCGTATATTTTCCGGTAAGGATCCGGTCGATCCTCTCGCTGCGGATACGTTCTTTGCTTTCCTTCGGCTTTACTACCGTCTGTTCACATAACCTCTCGATAAAATCAAACCGCATGTCCGCGATGGCCGCACTCCGGTCTACACCACGTTCCGTCTCCATCTGGCAGACAATATGTTCCAGCATTTCCCGCTCATTTTCATCCAGATGCAGTTTTTCCAGGATCAGATGATCTCCCTCGATGGCTTTCGTTGCCGCAAACCGGAGCGGAATTCCCGCCGCCTCCGCATGATCCTCGATCAGATGTCCCACCGCGTGGATACAGCGGTGCACCGAACCATCATGATCATTTTTATCGCAGAAATCCTGACGCAGCGGACGTTCCTGATATTTTGCCACATGTACCGCATGACGGATCAGTTCCTCCACGCCCTCATTTTTTGCTGCGGAAATGGGAATCACCGGAACTCCCAAAAATGCCTCCATAGCATTCACATCAATGGATCCCTGATTGCCTGTCACTTCATCCATCATATTCAATGCCACGACCATGGGGATATTCATTTCCAGAAGCTGCATCGTAAGATACAGATTCCGTTCAATGTTCGTGGCATCCACAATATTGATGATGGCTTTCGGCTGTTCATACAGAATAAAATTCCGGGATACGATCTCCTCACTACTGTAAGGCGACATAGAGTAGATTCCCGGCAGATCCGTCACCAGTGTGTCGGGATATCCCTTGATCGAACCATCCTTCCGATCCACCGTTACCCCTGGAAAATTGCCCACATGCTGGTTGGATCCGGTCAGTTGATTGAACAGTGTGGTCTTTCCGCAGTTCTGATTTCCCGCCAGGGCAAAGGTCAGTGTCGTTCCCTCCGGCAGCGGGTTTTCATCCTTTTTCGAATGATACTTTCCTGCTTCGCCCAGCCCCGGGTGCGCCGCATCTTTCACCCGGTCCAGCCCCTTATGCTCTCTCGTTCTCCGCGCAATCGGCGCGATTTCAATCTGATCTGCCTCTGCCAGACGTAAGGTCAGTTCATATCCGTGCACCTGCACTTCCATAGGATCCCCCATGGGAGCAAATTTTACCACCGTCACTTCCGCTCCCGGGATCATGCCCATGTCCAGGAAATGCTGCCGCAGTTCTCCGGAGCCGCCTACTGTTCGAATCACCGCACTTTTCCCGATTTCCAATTCCTTCAGTGTCATACTGCTTCCTACATCCTTTCGTATCTTAACATTCTTAACATAAGTAATGCTCCATTCTGTAACAGCAGTATTATACCTTATTTGGTATTGAAAATCAGTATCAAATTTGTATTTTTGTGTCTTTGCATTTTTTTACAAAAAAATAAATAAAAGTGTAGAAAAAATGGATGAAAGCAGTTACACTTAATTTAGTTTCTTATTATATTTTTATATTTATATATGCTATATATACGGAGGTATCTTATGGGTCTGAATGAAAATAATAAATATCGTTATACGGACGCTGCGGAGCGCAATCGCAGAATGAACAAATTCTACATCATTGCCACTTCTCTTCTGGCGGTTGTCTTCCTGTTTTATCTGTGGTTAAAGCTGGTAAATCACAATATTTCACCGATTGTTACCTATTCCAATACGGTTCTGATCACCATTTTCTGTGTGGTAAACCTGGTGACACATCTACGAAACAAGGCGACCCGGCTGTTAAAAGTTTTCGCTACGATTGAGATTGGCATTGAGTATCTGTTGGTCGGTTTACAGACAGATGCCAGCTTCATTCACTATGCGCTGATCGCTATTTTCATATTGCAGATTCCTTATTATGAGAAAAAATCTCTGCGGAAAACCGCCGTGGGCCTGTTTGTGCTCTATCTGGTGGTCATGGTCGTGCAGGCCTTGAAGGGAATCTACGGTCAGGATGTCAACGCTGTCTGCTCTACCCTGCTGGTATTTCTGATTGGAATTATTATTCTGGAGACCGGTAAGATCACGATACTTTTTAATAACGATGCCATCGGTTCTTCCCAGGAGGAGCATGAACGCGTAAAGACAGTACTGGGTAATGTTCTGGAAGTATCCCAGACCGTACATCAGGAGACCTCCAAAACCACGGATCTTATGAACCAGCTGGTACAGACGACGGAATCCGTTGCCAACAGCATGCAGGAAATCTCCGATGCTACCAATATGACCGCCACCAGTATCGAGGAACAAAGCCAGATGACCGGCACGATTCAGCGTGCTATCGAACAGACCGGTCACATTTCCGAACAGATGGTTCAGATTGCCGAGAATTCTAACGAAAGTATCCGCAAAAACATGGCTGCCATGGAATCTTTGAAACAGCAGTCCGCCATGATCAAGGATACGAACCATTCCGTTACGGATGCCATGGAAAAATTACAGGAAAAGACAAAAGAAGTGGAAGATATCGCCGGCAGCATCATGGCAATCTCCGGACAGACCAATCTTCTGGCGTTGAATGCTTCCATCGAAAGTGCCCGTGCCGGTGAAGCTGGACGCGGTTTTGCCGTTGTTGCCCAGCAGATCCGTCAGCTGGCAGAACAGACCAAGAGCTTTACCGAGGAAATCACCAAGATCACCAATGAATTAAATGCCAATGCCAACATGGTTGTCAACACGATCAGCGGTTCCATTGAAGCCACCGATCAGCAGAGTGAGAAGATTCTTGCTGCATCCGAGACTTTCGATCAGCTGAATAAAAATATGGAAGCACTGGCTTCCCAGGTGGAAGAAGTAAATCACCACATTCTGGGCCTGTCAGAATCCAACAACAAGATCATGGAAAATATCTCCCAGCTGTCAGCTGTAACCGAGGAAGTTACCGCCAATGCCGAGCAGGTACATACCATGAGCCAGAACAATCTGGATTACGCAGAACAAGTAAAAACGGCGGTAGAACATATCCGCTCTACCACCGATGAAATGGAAACGCAGGAGGGTTAAACCTCCTGCGTTTTTTATTTTACTATTTTAATTTCAGACCGTCTTTGAAAGTATTCCCTACTTTATCTCCCATTGCAAGATAAGCAGTATTCACAGGATCATAGCTGATAGGTTTCAGTTTCTTCGGGTCGATTCTGCCATCCGTCAGAATGCTTTCCTCCGCATTGACATTGACAATCTCGCCCACCAGAATGCCGTCTTCAAAGCTTTTCACCTTGCACTCCAGAGCCATGGGAAGTTCATCGATCAACGGTGCATTGACAAAGGTACTCTTGGTTGCATGGAAACCTGCCTTTGCAAATTTATCGGGTACTTTCTTCGCAGATTCCACACCCACATAGTCGCAGGCTACCACGGTATCTTCGGTTCCGATGCTCACGGTAAAGGCTCCGGTCTTCTCCAGATTCTCCGTGGTCTTATGCTCTGACATACTAATGGATATCTCATTCATATCCGTAATGATTCCCCATGCCGCATTCATGGCATCGGGTACTCCATTTTCATCATAAGTTGCAATAATCAGCACCGGCATGGGATACATTACCGGCTTTGCTCCAAAATTTACTCTGCTCATATTCATCCTCCTTGGATTAAATTAATTTTTCCTCCCACTCTGCTTCCCGGAATCCGGTCAGCACCAGATCCCCGTCCACGATCAGCGGTCTCTTCACCAGCATTCCGTCCGTGGCCAGCAGCCGCAGTTGTTCTTCTTCCGTCATGTCCGGAAGCTTATCCTTCAACTGCATGTTTTTATATAACAAACCACTGGTATTGAAGAATTTCTTTAGCGGCAGACCACTTCTGCTCTGCCATTCCTTTAATTCTTCATAGGTGGGGTTGGCCTCTACCATATGACGATCTGTATAAGTGATGTTATGCTCCTCCAGCCACTTTTTAGCCTTTTGGCAGGTAGTACATTTGGGATATTCTATAAATAGCATGGTGACCTCCTGTTTATTACCAAATTTATTTCTATACTATGCTCATTATAATTCACTTAAATATCTTAATTCAAGGTGTAACTTTTGCTGGAATTTTCTTTCATATATTTCCATATAAAAAGTCCCTCGCCTCACGGCGAAGGACTAAACTTTCGACCATATAAGGGAAAGTCAATAGTCCTTTCCATTTATCTTTACAAAAATTACAAAAATGTTTTATTATTATAATATAAATTATATATAATTAATATCTTTATTCTGATATATATAATTTTACTAATGATAGATATGCGAATGGAGAATACACATGAATCAGACTGATTTTGAAAACTTGGGCCCCCGCATGAAGGACTTGCGCACACAAATGCACCTTACACAAGCAGAGGTGGCTTCTGCACTTGACGTAACTCCGGGTTATATTTGCAATGTGGAAAACAACCGCACCGCAATGTCCCTGCGAATTTTAATGTATTATGCAAGATTATTGGGAATTTCTCTGGATTCTCTCGTAGGGCAGATTGACTCCGAATACCAGTCAACCGCCCTCGATCATGAACTTATGACACTTATTTCTGAAATGGATGTGGATTCTAAAGAAAAACTGTTGCAAACCATAAAAATATGGAAGAAGTAAGTTAACTGATGAGGCCAATATAGTAATCCAACAAATCGTAGATCCAGTCCTGCAATGTGGAAAACCGGAAGCTTAGGCTTTCGGCTTTTTCTATATGGATGCCGTAGTACTCCGAACTGATTTCTCCGCCTTTTACCAATATCTGTTTCTAATGTCTTCCAGCTCCACAAGTGCGTCATATAAACGCTCTTGCAGTTCTTTTTTGGAAAGGCTATTCACATACTCACGAAGTTCTTTATAATGCAACCGTTCTCTTTCTTTTTCCTCTTGCTCCCATTTCTCTACCTGTCTTAAAAAATCCTCTGCGGTTTTGGGTTCCGCTGTAAACAGCAATGCAATCATATGCTTACAGATGACGCGCCTGCCTTCCGCAAACGGACAATTACAGGATGATTTTCTGGGATGCATTTTATCTATATGCACTGAGTATTTATTTCCTTCGCTTCCGGATACTACTCCGTCATATGTTTCCTCACCGGATTTCTTCCATGAGCACACCATTTTTCTTTCATAATAATCCATGCCGCGCCAGACGGAATTACCACTGGCCATTTCTATTAATCCCATTCTTATGTACCTCTCTATTTTCCAAACAAGGATCTGTTGAAATCAGCTTGTGCTAATCACAATTTTTCATCTGCAAATACTTCTCTATCAATTGGGGTTGTATCAACGGATATGTCCACGCCTCCGGCAGTTCCTTCAAAAGCACTATCTTCTCTATCTCGCTATGCAGTTCTGTCGCAAATTCTGTTATCTCCGCATAGCAAAGTAGCCCAAAGGATTCTTCTCCCGTATCATTTACTCTGGTCTTTCCGGTTACAGAATATACACACAGGGGCTTCATATCGAACCTGATCGCACCGGTTTCTTCCTGCAACTCTCTTTTCGCCGTTTCAAGAATGCTTTCACCGGCTTCTCTATGTCCACCCGGAACTTCATAGGTGTCTCTTTCTTTATGCTTGCAAAATACCCATTTGCCATTGCTCTGTGAGACAATCACCGCAAACTTCAACAGGGAATCATCCACTGAGTCATAAAATTTTACTTCTAGCATTTTCTTTCCATGTCCTCTCAATTAAATCTGCTTCGAAACAAAATGCACCGTTTCTTTTCTCTGCTCAAGTATGTAAGGTATCAATTCCAATGGATATACCTTCGCGCCCTTCCTTAATTCCTCCAGTGAAACCCAGCAGAAGTCCAGATCGACTCTTTCATGATCCAGTTCATCATATCCATGAAACACCCCATCCATGGGAATACCATCGTCCAGTAAATGAACATTATAATACAAGCAGATCTGATGACAGGGTTTCTTCCCCCACGGAAAATAAATTTCGCCTATAGCCAACAGATTGTCTACCTCTATCTTCGCATGAAGTTCTTCTTCAAACTCCCGCTTCAGCGTTTCCATGCTGGTCTCCATAGCGGCGACATGCCCGCCGATGATAGCATAGTCGTCATTTTGCGGACGCTGCAACAGGATTTTTCCCTTATGGATCAATATACCTCCGACCCTGTAGGAAAATACAAAATCATCGTTTTTAAATAGAATGTCCATGGAATCTCTCCTTGCATCAGATATATTCATCATGTCTTATCTAAATTTTAAAATCAAAAATATTATTCCCACCGAAATCATCATGAGTCCAAACAAAATGGCCAAAGCAATCCCCTTTGCGTTTTTCTCCATAAACCGAATAGGTGTTCCATACTTTTCATCGATATTTGCATCTCTTCGCTCGTTCCTGATATTCTGCTCCCACTCCAGATCCTTCAGTTTCATATATTCGTCATAATGGCGCTTTTCCAGACGATCTTCCTCTTCCCGTACCAATAATTCCAGGTTTTCTTTATAAGAAGCCCCACAATTACTGCACCCCTTTTCATCTGTGCTTTTTCCCCTTATCTTGTTATCGCAGTATTCGCAGGTAAATTCATAATCATTTGCAGGTTTATAAACCGGAGGCTCTCCGATTTCAAAGTTGTAATATTTGTGGCGTATCAACTTATATTTTTGAATTGCCTGCATCGTATTGCTTATATATTCCATTTCCTGTGCAATGGCTTTCTCCTGGGATTTCATATACTCTAAATACTTTTGATGCATGGCCCGTTTCTTTCGCTGATACTCTTTGTTATTTCCAAAATTGCCTCCACAGGTAGGACACTTTTCGTCTCTGGAAGATACTATGGATCCGCAAAATTCACAGGAAAAATCAAAATCCTCCTGAAAATGATCCTTTTTGTATGAAATATACTTAACCGGTTTCAGATATTTCCGGGCTCCGAGGCCGGAAAAGAAAAACAGGTATATAAGCAATAGCAGGCCAAAAGTGATTGCTATATTAAAAAATACTGTCGAAAACAAACCGAAAAATTCCATGATAATGCTTCATTCCTCTTTCATATCAGTCATAATATTTTAAACACAATGTAGTTCTGAACATCATACTACCATATCAAAATTTATCAACTTTATAATTTTATCTCCAGTTCGAGGCAATTCCATTCTTCCCCCATTACAGTATACTTTTCTATTTCATCCTGAGGTACATCTTCAAAACCTACTGCCTTATAGCAATAATAAGCGGATTCATTATTTTCAAAAACTCCTAATGAAACCCTGTCTGCACCAAATATTTCTTTGGCATATTTTAAGCCTAATTTCAGCATATTTTTTCCATATCCCTGTCCGCGTTTTTCCGGATCAACAATTACAAAGCCAAACCGTAATTCCTCAAAGGATTCCCTCGGCCTTCTCATAGTAAAGAAACCTGCTATCTTATTATCAATAGCAGTAAATGCCATAAGATTACTTACCGTATTGAACTGCTCCACAGAAATTGGATATTCCCCCAAAACTCCTGCTGTCCATTTATAAAAAGATGTCTCATCCTTTATCCATGACATAATTGTTTTCGCATCATTTTTATTATAGGGTCTTAATCTTAACATACTTACCGCACTCTCTCATTCGTTTAAAATTTTATTTATCATATCCTGCTTGCCATTTGTGTACACAGCCCTATCGCCTGCATACTTACTTTCCAGTTCTTCCTTTAACTTCTGATACTGCAAAGCCACATCCCCATTAGCATTAAGATAATCCCTGAAACGAATATATTTTTTCCACTCGGTCCCGTTCCATTTCACAATATGAATATGGTGCGTTCTTGTATCATTTTCCATATCACCCATTACATAAAGAAGCTGATGTTCCACATCCGAGCCGCGATAAAATATTCCTACTTGTTGTAATTGCTCATTATGTAACATTACTTTATCAAAATCAATCACCCCAACAACAATATCAATAATTGGTTTTGCTTTGATTGCCGGGATTGCTGTACTTCCAATATGCTGTATGTCAATAGCATCATCACCTAATATTGATTTCAGCGTTTTGATTGTTTGAACGGCAATCTCATCCCACTGTTTATCATGTGGTTCAAGCTGCACTGTTCCTCTTTTTAGTCCTAATGACATAGCAATCTCCTTAATCTTGCATCACAATTTTGCTCTCAAAATATTGTTCTTGAAAATGAATCTGCTGCCATAATTCCTTCAATGTAACCATAATTTACCAGATAATACATATCTTCATATTCTGGATGATAACTTCCTTATGGTCTATCGACTGTAACAGTTACTGTTGTCCCAATGATAGAATTATTTTTCATCTGTAAATACTTTTCTATCAATTTCGGATATATTAAAGGATCTGTCCAGTTTTCAGGTAACTCATCCACTAAAATAACCTTCTCCATTTCGCTATGTAACTCTTTCGCAAATTCTGTTATCTCTGCAAAACAAAGCAGTCCAAATGTTTCCTCCCCAGTCTCATTTACTCTGGTCTTACCGGTTACTGAATAAACACATATCGGTTTTATCTCAAACTTGACCGCTCCTGTTTCTTCCTGCAACTCTCTTTTAGCAGTTTCAAGAATGTTCTCCCCAGCTTCTCTATGCCCTCCCGGCACTTCATAGGTATCTCTTTCTTTATGTTTGCACAATACCCATTTGCCATTACTCTGTGAGATAATTACTACAAATTTTAACAGCGAATCATCCACTGTATCATAAAATTTTACTTCCATCACTTTTCCCCTTCCCATTCTATCATAAACTCATTAAGAAATTCCTGCATTACAGCCTGTCTATGTTCTGCCATTTTCCTTCCCTCAGTCGTATTCATCATGTCTTTCAACAAAAGCAACTTTTCATAGAAATGATTAATGCTTGTAGAATCTTGATTTTTCTGATACTCTTCTCTATTCATTCCTATTTTAGGTTTTATTTCCGGATCATAAATCTTTCTTCCCTTACTGCCGCCATATGCAAATGTCCTGGCAATTCCAATAGCCCCTATGGCATCCAGCCTGTCCGCATCCTGCACACATTTTCCTTCTATGGTATCAGGTGCGACGGAGTCAGTTCCTGCAAATGAAACCTCATCTATAATTTTGCATACCGCCTCTATCCTTTCATCCTCTATTTTATTAGTTATCATAAAATCAATTGCATTTTTCTTGGTAGAATAAGTGTCCGGAGAAAGTTTAATATCGTCCACATCATGTAATAAAGCTGCCAGCTGCACTGTTTTAACATCTGCCTTTTCCTGTTTTGCGATTTTAGTAGCCAGTTCATATACTCGTATCGTATGATAATAGTCATGACCACTACTGTCTCCTGAAAATATACCTTTTATAAATCTCTTTTCATTATCTGTCATCTTTTTTCCTAATCAACCTAACAAAGCAATATATTAATTTATCAAAGTCATTACTCCCAACAAATAGAACCAAACCAGATCCACTTGATAAAACAAATGCCGGAAACCCGCATAAATACAGGCTTTCGGCATTTTAATCCGTTATTCAAACTCTTTATGTCCCAGAATTAAACTAACTTATTTTGTTTAAGTTTTATTTGAATATAGGGCATATTTTTATATAAATTACAATGATTATTTCGACCTACTGAATGGTTGTTGCCAAACTGTTGCCATGAATTTATTATAATGTAACAGTTGCAAACTAGCAAGAATAACTTTTCATGAATTAAATTTTCTTATTTATATAACATCTACTGTTTCTATAAATCATACATCTTCTCGCAATTTGTACAAAATGTACCTGATCCGCCTCTCATCATTTCAGGATATTTCAAGCCACACTTAGGGCAAACAAAGCCATTTTCATTCGTGGTCATACAATTATCACAAACCGGATTGCCATCATAATCACGCTGATACGAATCCCATTCATAGCCTATTCTATCTCCACACTCTGAACAATATATATCATATTCAGATTCATCATCTTCATATTTATCCTCTGAAATAATACAATCGCTTATTTCCGTATCTCCAAATTCAAAATCCGCTGACTTGAAATTTTAAATTCCAGTGCACAGGTAAATTCCACCGTGTCTTTAAAAATTGCTTGAAATCGAATGATTTTAGAGAAAAAATATTGGATTTCTGTTATAATCATAGTAATTCATGACGAAATTCTCTGTTTTTCTGTATAGCAAACAAGCCACTGGAAGGTAGTGTGTCAGACTAAATTCCACCGGCCACATTCAAAAAATGTGA
>Ga0129310_1002028_pt1 | contig 15991 bp, 14 predicted proteins | sample Go1ome_2_FD_94433 | JGI IMG/M metagenome (GOLD analysis project Ga0129310, IMG submission 94433) | Western lowland gorrila individual fecal microbial communities from Wisconsin, USA - Go1022A metagenome | ecosystem: Host-associated > Mammals > Digestive system > Large intestine > Fecal | place...
ATATCACAGCCTTTCGGCGCAGTTCCTCCGCGCCACATAATTCAACAATTTATTATATCACTAAAATGCGGAATTGTCAATATTTTATACGGTATTAGCGCAAATTTTGCTGAAAACAAAAAACAACGGCGCCCAGTTGGAGCGCCGTTAATCTCAGGTGTTGAAAGTATACATACCAAATTTGTCGTCTATCGTGAACATATCATAATCGGAGCTGTAATTTATATCGTATTCAGTTCCGTCCTGCATCACAAGGACGCCCTTTACAGGCTCGCCTTTGTTAAGCGGCATATCGAACTGATAATTCAGCTGTGCACCCGTCATCGGTATCACCTGTCCGTTGACCTCAATGTGGTTCATAAACGCAGGCGTCACCATGTTTCCAAGCATAAACGCCAGAACCGCCGCCAATAACGCAGCCAGCACCGTCCCAACCGCCAAAAGTGATATCCTGGTTGTCCTGTTCATAATGATTCCCCTTTCATTAATTACCGACCGTGGCTTGTGATCGTTGTCACAGGCTCTGTATTTATTATAGCATATTTTGTCATAATGTCAATTACATTCCTGTTACGAATTGGTTACAGATTGGTTACAAATGTTGTGCAACGTGAAGATTTGCATAACATAAAAAAATCCCACTCCAATGGAACGGGATTATATACATAACACAAAAAAACTCAGTACTAATAAGTACTGAGTTTTTGATGGCGGACAGGGAGGGATTCGAACCCTCGAACGGGTTTAATCGTTACACGATTTCCAATCGTGCGCCTTAGACCAGCTCAGCCACCTGTCCATTTCTAGCTATTGGAGATTTTGTTTTTTGTCGTATCTCTCATCGACTTGTCTATTATACCACAGCGAATCATATTTGTCAAGCACTTTTTTTAAAATTTTTCGAGATTTTTTTAAAAAAGTTTTCAAATGCGGTTATAAAGCCGCATAAAGCGACCCTCCGGTCAGTGCCGGAGGATCTGATAGTTTATTTTTTCTTGGTGGTACGTTTTCTCCTCGGGGCTGCGGAAGCCGCGGGCGCGTCCAGTAATTCATAATAGGCTGCGGAATACCTCGGTACATTCAATTTCACACAGCCGTCCGCCCCGGCAGTCAGTGTGCCGTAATAATGCGGAGCACAGCCGCCGTATTTATCCTCGGTGGAATCAAGCAGCAGCTTCAGCTTCTTCCCTGCACCGATATTGAGCGTATAGCCCTCCTGGAGCACGTCCGAGAAATTGAACACAGCTACTACCGGCGCACAGCCGTCGCAGTTCCTCAGTATCGTGTAGCAGCGGCGCAGCGGACTGTTGCAGTCCAGCCAGCGAAATCCGTCGGAGGTATCGTCCCAGCGTGAGAGCGCCGGAATCTGCAGGTACATGTTGCACAGCTTCTTCATAAAGTGCATAAAGCCGTCGTGAAGCGGATATTTCAGTATATCCCAGTCCTGCTCGCGCTTTTCGTCCCACTCGCGGAACTGTGCGATCTCACCGCCCATGAAGTTCAGCTTCTTGCCGGGGTGAGCGTACATATACATATAAAACGCCCGTGCCTGCGGGAATTTATCATCGTATCCGCCCGCCATCTTCTGGATTATCGTCGCCTTACCGTGTACGTTCTCGTCATGCGACAGCGGAAGTATGTACTTCTCGCTGTAATAGTACAGCATTGAGAACGTCAGCTTATGGTAGTGGTCAACGCGCTCTCCCGGAGGCGTCCGGAAATAATCCAGCGTGTCGTTCATCCAGCCCATGTCCCACTTATAGTCGAAGCCAAGTCCGCCCTCGTCCACGGATTTCGTAACCATCGGATAGTCCGTAGAATCCTCGGCGCAGAGTATCGCAGACGGGTGTATCCATTTAAGTCCGCGGTTCAGCGATTTAAGGAACCGTATTCCACAAACGTTCTCGCCGCGGGCAGGATCGCCGTTGTAATAAATGATACGGCTGATGGCGTCCATGCGCAGTCCGTCAAAATGGTACTCGGAGAGCCAGTAATTTGCAGCGGATTTCATGAAGCTGCACACCTGTCCCTTTGTGAAATCGAAGTTACAGCTTCCCCACTCGCTGAACGCGATGTCCTTGAACTGAGATTCAAACGTCGGCGTTCCGTCAAACTGCGCAAGCGCATAGCCGTCTACCGCGAAATGCACCGGAACGAAATCCATCAGCACCGCGATTTTGTTTTTGTGACAGATGCTTACAAGTTTTTTCAATCCGTCGGCGGTACCATAGCGGGAGGTAGGCGCGAAAAATCCGGTCGCCTGGTAGCCCCAGCTTTCGTCGGAAGGGTACTCGTTGAGCGGCATAAGCTCGATACAGTTGTACCCGTGCTCCTTGCAGTATTTCACCAGCCGCGGTGCGATCTCTTCGTAGCTGAACCAGCCGTTATCGTCGTCCGGGTCGGTGCGCCAGCTGCCAAGGTGAACCTCATAGATGTTCAGCGCGTCGCCGTGCCAGGTGTGACGGTTCTGCATCCAGTCAAGATCGCCGAAGTCATAATCCATCTTTCTGATGATGGACGCGAATTTCGGGCGCAGCTCCATTCCGAAGCCCACCGGGTCGCAGTGCTCAACGCAGTTTCCGCCGTGGCACACCTTATATTTGTACATATGTCCGGGCTTTGCGCCGTCTATGAACAGTTCCCAGAACTTTCCGTCGGCAGTACGGTTGAGATACCAGTCCTCCCAGCCGTTGAAATCGCCTATAACAGAAACGCTGTCAGCGTTTGGCGCGTACACTCTGAACATCGTTCCAAAACCGTTGTAATGCGCTCCCAGCCACTTGTATGCATCAAAGCAGTCGCCGGAGTTGAAATCCCGTATATTCAAAATTTACCTCCAAATTGTAAAAAATAGGTTGACAATACCACAGATTTACGTTATAATAAATATGTAATTTTATTATATAATATAAATTGATTATGTTCAAGCGACAAAAGACGCGTTTTGTATCATAATAGACTATCGACTATTTTTTGTCTAATAACGGAGGGCGTATGGATCTCAGAATTCAAAAAACAAAAGCTGCCATCAAATCGGCGTTTCTGGAACTGCGTCGCAGGAAGCCCATAGAAAAGATAACGGTAACTGAGCTTTCGAAGCTCGCTGAGATCAACAAGGCAACGTTCTACCTTCACTATTCCGATATCTATTCGCTTGCCGACGAGCTGGAGGACGAAGCGATTGACGATATCCTGGCGGATATCCAGGGACTGAACAAGTTCCTCGACGACCCGAAGAAGCACGCTGACGACCTGTTCCGCGCGTTCATGAACAACCGGAAAATGCTGAACAGCCTTTTCTCCGGCTCGCGTTACTCGAATTTTGCCACAAAGGTGGAGGGACGCATCAAGGCGCGGCTCTATTCGGAATTCCCGGAGCTTAAAACACGACGCAACGACATCGTTCTTTCGTTCATAATCCAGGGGATATTCCACACGGTGGCGTCAATGCCGGAAAAATCCACCGAAAGCAACGATGAATTCGAAATCCTCAACCGCCTTACAGAACACATAATTTCAGAGCTGAAGCCCGCTGAAAGTTGAAATGTTAATTGACATTTTGCAGAATGTGTGGTATAATAAACGCGAATTATAACTTTCTCTTAACGGAAGGACAAATCATGAGCAGAACCAACCAGATTTATTTTGACCACCCCGGCGATTTCGGGCTGTGGGAGCAGACCTGCCTGCCTATAGGCAACGGATACATGGGCGCAAGCATGTTCGGCGGGATAAAGACTGAACGCGTCGTCCTCAACGAAAAGACATTCTGGGCTGGCGGTCCCTGTGCCGCACGCCCTGATTATTACGGCGGCAATCACCGCGACAGATACAAATATGTCAAGCAGGTACAGCAGTGCCTTGCTGCCGGCGAAAATGCAAAGGCCGTCGAACTTCTCCCGATGCTGACCGGCGACGGGGATTTCGGCTCCTACCTGCTGATGTGCGACATGGTTCTTGATTTCGAACTGCCGCAGGAGGACATCAGCGGATACCGCAGGTGCCTCGACCTCGATAAGTCGCTGTATACCTGTGAATTCAGCTGCGGCGGCGTTAAATTCACGCGCGAGGCTTTCGCAAGCTATCCTGCAAGGATAATCGCGTTCAGATTTACCGCTTCCGAAAAGGGAGCGCTGAGCTTTACGCTTTCCCTGGACAAGACCCACGCTGCGACGATCACCGCCGAAAATGCAACGCTTATCTGCGCCGGCGCTGCCGAGGACAACGGAATGCGCTATGACGCACGGTTCAAGGTTTATTCCGACGGCGATGTGCTTCCGGATAACGACAGACTTCATATCCGCAGCGCTTCTGAGGCGGTAGTGTACTTCTGCGCCGCAACGGATTACGAGATGAAGTTCCCGAAGTACCGTACAGACACCGCACCTGCCTCCGTGACCATGCCGCTGCTCCATACAGCCGAGCATCTCGGCTGGGACGCGCTCTACGAGGAGCATCTCAATGATTATTACGCGCTGTTCGGGCGCGTTTCACTCAGAATAAACGACGATGAAAAGGAACTGCCCGCAGACCAGCTTCTGGAGGCTTACCGCGCCGGAGACCGCGCCGCGATGAACCGCCTGGAAACGCTGTATTTCAGCTACGGACGCTATCTTCTCATATCGTCCTCACGTACCGGCTCCCTGCCTGCAAATCTCCAGGGCGTGTGGAACGAAAGCAACACGCCGCCATGGTGCTGCGACTACCACATCAACGTAAACCTCCAGATGAACTACTGGGGAGCATATAACACGAACCTCGCTGAGACCGTACCTCCGCTGACTGATTTCCTTAACTCCCTCCGGGAGCCGGGACGCATTACAGCCAAGGAGTATTACGGAATCGAAAGCACCAAGAATAATCCCGAAAACGGCTGGACTGCACATACCCAGTGCTCTCCGTTCGGCTGGACCGCGCCCGGCTGGGACTTCTACTGGGGCTGGTCTACCGCGGCGGTCGCATGGCTCATGCAGAACATCTGGGAGTACTATGAGTTCACCGGAAACAAGGATTACCTGCGCGACAGGATTTACCCGATCATGCGCGAGAGCGTAAGATTTTACGTACAGTGGCTCATTTACGACCCCAAGCAGGACAGAATGGTGTCCTCCCCGACATATTCGCCGGAGCACGGTCCCGCTACCATCGGAAACACCTATGAGCAGAGCCTTATCGAGCAGCTGTTCATCGACTTCCTGAAGGCCTCCGCGGAGCTTAACACCGACCCGGAGCTTGCCGGAAAGGTACGCGAGATACTCCCTATGTTGAAGCCGTACCACGTTGGAAAGACCGGGCTTCTCAAGGAGTGGTTTGAAGAGGACGAGCCGGATTTTGACCGCAGCAAGGTACAGAAAAATCACCGTCACATCTCGCATTTAATGGGACTTTATCCCGGAAAGCAGATAAATCACTCACGTCCCGAGCTGATGAAAGCGGCTATCGCCACGATGAACGACCGCGGCGACGAATCCACCGGCTGGGCACGCGCCTACAAGATAAACCTCTGGGCACGCACCGGTGACGGAAACCGTACCTACAAGCTCCTGCGCGGGCTTCTTGAAAGCTGCACGTTCCAGAATCTCTGGGACTTCCACCCGCCGTTCCAGATCGACGGCAACTTCGGAGCCTCTGCCGGTATCGCGGAAATGCTGATACAGAGCCACGAGGGACTTATCCGGCTTCTCCCTGCGCTGCCCTCCGCCTGGCAGAGCGGAAGCTTCACCGGGCTTTGCGCCCGCGGCGGATTTGTTGTTGACGCCACATGGGAAAACGGCGCAGTCACCCGCATGAGAGTCACACCGAAGCTCGGTGGAAAGTGCGTATTTGAAGTTCCCACCTCCCAGGGCAAGCGAATGATGGCGTTCGACACCGAAAAAGGCAAGTCAATGGAGTTCACTTTCTGATATCACAGAGGACAGAATGTCAAGGCGTTCTGTCCGCCTTATTTTTTCAGAAATATTGTAATTTTTTTGTCAAAACCCCTTTTCATACGTTAAAAAGTATGATATAATATTATTATACATAATGTTTATCATGGCGTCCTGGTACGATCAGCTGAACGGCGCCGCAAAAACGGAAGGTGGATCCAATGGCATTCTGTGACTTAAAGCCTGTTAAGATAAATTGCGAGAACACTGGAATAACCTACATAATAGGTGAAACGTTCGCGGTTTATTCAAATGAACCGTATCCGCTGGTTTACAGCTGGGACCAGGTCACCGCCGTGTCCGAGGATCGACGCAGCATCACGGTCAAGACAAAGAACTTTGATTACATCGTGCCGAAGAATGCGTTTACCGCGACAGAGGACTATTTCCGGGCGGTCACGCTTATCGAATGCGCGCAGAAGCACGGCGGATTCGTGTATGAGCACCAGCGCAGGATACTCCCGCTGAAAAGCGAATACATTGAAACCGACCCCGGCAGGGACGCTTATACCGGGCACTGCATAATTGACGAAAACGACGCTGCGGCTACGTTCATCATGCTGATGAACTTCCGGCTGATGAAAGTGCTCTGGCTGCTCGCTGTAATACTCATGCTCGTAATATTCCTTGGACTTCATCTGATATTCCATGTGACGCGCAGCAACATACTGTACTTCATTCCGATCTCGATGATAAGCGGCGCGATTCTCACGCTGCTGGTATACATAATCTGCCACGCTGTTGCCAAAAGGAAGTACACCTCCGCTGCAAACAGCGACCCGGCTTCAATGGAGGATATCTCATTCGTTGTCAGCACCATCGGCTTTGCCGCATGCGAGAGCTGTGTATATGACGGACAGGAGCTTATCCCGTGGAGCTCGCTTGACTATTTTGTGGAGTCCGATAAGATGTTCGTATTCTACAAGGACGACAGCACAACGATATTCATGCCCAAAAAGGCATTCGACAAGAAGTGTATCGGCGGTATCGCTGATATAATCTCGCTCAGGCTTGAGCAGCGGTAAGGGGGTAACGGCAAGTGGGCGTTGAGATAAAAACCGAACACGTTGACATTAACGGCACGAATATTGTTCTGGCGTCAGTCCGCGGCGGAAGCGCCGTTATCGGAACATGCTCCGCCGGATACGGAGCGAAGCGCGGGGATACCTCTGCGCAGTCCCGGCTGCTTTATATCGGAAACGATCCGGTGGCAGAGATACTCTGCCCTAACCACGGAAGCAAAAGCTCCGACAAAATGATTTCCCTCTGCGCGGGATACTCCGGAATGGACGAGGAGATACACAGCTCCCTCACCGACAGTCTCAACCGCCTTAACCGCGGCGACTCGCTGGAGACGGGGCTTCATGATATCCTGGCGATGCTCCCGGACGGAGTTTATACGCTGTACACCTCGGATTACTACCCGACGGACGGCTCCGGCACATTCTTCTGGGGCGCATACAATCTTACGCACGAAATACACGGGACCGCCGAGCATTCACGGACTATCGGCAAGGACAAGACGTACCGCCCGTGCTTCCTGATACCCGGTTCCCCGCTGGATACATACGATTCCAAGACCGTACAGACTACCGACGTAGCGGTAAAGGCGCGCAAGATACAGGGCATAGTATACCACGTTACCGGGCTTCATTCGATGCTGTTAAAGGGACATCACGGCGCTGTTTCATGCGTTGCCGCAAAGCTCCCCTATAAATGCGCGGTGATAGAAAAAGTCAACGAACCTTACACGGATATCTATATTCCGCCGGCTCCCGCATCTGCGCCTGCTCCGGCAGAGAATGCGGATTCCGCTGAACAGCCAGCAGACACCGCAGCACCGCCCCATGCTCCGGCTCCGGAGCACGAGGGAGTCACGGGCTTCCGCAGCGCTTCGGTGAAGATACCGCTGGAATTTATCCCACGTGACATGCTGAGAATAATTCTCGAAACGCGTTCCGAATACAAGCCCAGTCACTACCGCACGCTGCTGAAAAAGCTCCCGCAGGTACGCAAGAAGAGCTACAGCAACAAGGTTATCCCCCGCCCGGTGCTCGACCTGTGCGAGGACATGCCGGACAGCGAGATCATGGAATCCGTGTTCACAGTGGATAACCTCACACAGGCGCAGCTTGACGCGCTTCTCTCCGGAGAGACCGAATGCGATGGCGAGATCATAATTTCACCGAATTTCTACGCGAGCATAGTGACTGCATGCAACTTCCTTCAGTTCACCAAGCCGAAGAAGTTCATTGAATTCGCGCTGAATATCCTGGATAATCCTGAACTGAACGCAACGCACGAGTACATCGCAAACCGTATCTCCCGTGTTATCAACAAGGACGTTTACGCGTTCTTCCGCGCGGTCGTTGACAACGGCGATCCGACTTACGAAAAGATAGTGCCTATTGCAAACAAATACATCGCGTACTACGACAAGCAAAAAAATGAGCAGTGAGCGCATTATTCACTGCCAGATACACAATAAACCGGACGGATTTCCGCCCGGTTTATTTTTATTTCGTTGTGGATCCGAAGCCGCCGTTTCTTACGCCGTCCGCATCGTCGTCAACAGTTATTCCGTATTCCACGAAAATTCCCTGTGCGAATCCGGTTCCCGCTGGTATCTCCAGGGTCTTGCCCTCGTTGCTGTCGTTGGTTATCTTGATGAAGATGTGTCCCTCGTTATCCGACTGGGAATAATCGCTGTCGATTATTCCGACCGTGTTGTTCAGCTGCAAACGGTACTTGAAACCAAGCCCGCTGCGGGGATAGAGCTTCAGCACCCAGCCCTGCTCGATAAGCACGCGGATTCCGGTAGGTATCTTCGCGGTCTCGCCAGGTTCCAGCTTAACGTCGTAGGGAGCATAAAAATCATATCCCGCAGAGCCTGCTGTCGCACGGTGCGGAAGTTTAATATTCCTGTATATCTCCTCGGCGTCGGGACGGTCGCAGCCCTCTTTGAACTGCGTAATGCTGACTTTCTCGAATTTCGCTATTCTTTTCATGGTTCCTCCTCAGTCGAAAAGCACGAGCTTCCCGAGCTTACGTGTTTCCTGTACGTCTATCACGCGCTGGTTTGCGCTTCCTTTCCAGTGGAGCTTAGGGTCGCGGACGGCTTCAACGTACTGTCCATCGACCACCACGTCCAGGTACGGGATTATCTCCAGGTCCTGGATATCCTCCCAGCTGTAGCCCGTGTAGAGCCAGATGGTCTTTTCCGGAAGCGTTTCCCTGACCTTTTTCGCGAGCCTGGTTATCTCATCGCGGTTGCGCTTATGGAGCGGGTCTCCGCCGCTGAATGTTATCCCGCTGATATAGTCCGCGGAGAGCTTCTCAAAAAGCTCCTTCTCCGCTTCCTCATCAAACGGTATCCCTCCGTCGATATCCCAGGTTATCGGATTGTGACAGCCGCGGCAGCGGTGTTCGCACCCCGCAACCCACAGAACTGTACGCAGTCCGTCGCCGTTCAGCATATCATCTGTTGTTATGTTATGGTAACGCATTGTATCATTTTCACTTTCAGTTATTTTACATGCTCTTGCGATCGGCGATCTCTGCCATCTTCGCGGCGTTAAGGCGCGTATCTCCCTTTACCCTGGAGTAGCTGAGGTAGCCATTCATGCGGTCTATCTTCGTGAGATTCTTGCTTCCGCACTTGGGGCATACGTCCATTTCAAGCTGCTGGTATCCGCAGTCGTCGCAATACGCAAGCGACAGGTTCACGCCCTCGTAGAATCCCTTGTTCATTGCACGGCGCACCAGTGTCTCCACAGCACCCTTGTTGTAGTCGATAGGATAACGGACGTACTGTATCTTTCCGCCGTTGAACAGGTTCCAGAAGCGCTCTTCCTTGTCCTGCTTCTGTATCGGCGTGATATCCTCGGTCACGTGGCAGTGGAAGCTGTTGCTTACATACTCGCGATCGGATACATTCTCGATTATGCCGTACTTCTTGCGGAACTGCTGTATCTGGAGTCCGCAGAGGTTCTCGGCGGGAGTGCCGTAAATCGCGTAGAGGTGTCCGTCCTCTTTCTTGAACTCTGCGATGCGCTTGTTGATATACTCCATCGTTTTGAGCGCAAAGCTTCCGTCCTCGACAAGGGACTTCTTGTCAGCAAGTTCCTCCAGCTCGTTGAGCGCGGTGATTCCGAAAGACGCCGTAGCAGACTTCAGCAGCGGCTTTATCTTGTCGTGAATGCCGAGATGTCCGCCCAGGAAGCCGCCTTCGCAGTACGCCAGCGGATTAGTGCTTGCTTTCATCTCGCCAAGATAATCATACGTACGAATGTGTATCTTGCGGATAAGGTTCAGATAATAATCCAGGACCTCGAAGAAGTCGCGGCTCTCCTGCTGCGCCTTTGCATAGATCATCGGAAGATGGAGCGAAACCGCGCCGATGTTGAAGCGTCCGACAAATACCGGCTGGTCGTTCTCGTCGGCAGGCTCCATTCCTCCGCGCTCGAACCACGGCGAAAGAAACGCACGGCAGCCCATCGGGCTGATGATCTTGCCGTATTTCTTGTAGATGGAAGCAACGTAACCGTCGCCGGTAAGGCTGAGCCAGTCGGGGTACATCGCCTTTGCGCTGCACTCGACGCCAGCCATGAACACGTCCTCAAGCGGCTTTCCGGGGCCGTGGAGGTTCTCGTCATAAAGGAACACGATCTTCGGGAACAGAACCGGCTTCTTGCAGTTCTTCTTGCCCTGACCCTTGCGGCGGACATCAAGCATGGTTATGCTCGCCATCTTCGCAAAACGTCCGGTGCCAGTACCTGCGGTCATGGTGATGAACGGGTAATCTCCGCGGCTGGAGCTTACGGAATTGAACTTGTACTCCCAGCCCTGGAATCCCTGTTCAAAGTCCACCTTGACGTCCGCCATCGCCTCGCGGTCGGCTATCTCATCGGAAAGCCCCAGGCTCTTGTAGCGGTCGTACTGCTTCTTGTAGGACTTCTCGGCGTACGGCTCCAGGAGAAGATCGACGCTGGGTACTGTAAATCCGCCGTACTGCTGGCTCGCAGCAGAAAGCGTGATATCGCCGATTACATCAAATGCGACAGCAAGCGTTTTCGGCTCGTTGTACCACAGGTTTCCCATCTCAAAACCGCCCTCGAGTACGTTCTTGACGTCGAAAAGGCAGCAGTTCATTGTATCGCGGCGGGCGCTCATGTCGTGTACATAGATGTAACCGTCGCGGCACGCCTGGAGTTCCTCCGTTGTCATGAAGAACTTCTGATACAATTCCTTGTTCAGCTCATTGAATATCAGACTGCGCTTGGTGGAAACCAGCGCGGAATCAGTGTTGGAGTTCTCCTTGTCGCCGATGTACATGATGGACTGGCTCTTCTTGTACACCTCGTCCAGCATGCTGACGAAATCCTGCTTGTAGTTGCGGTAATCCTTGTAGCTCTTCGCAACTGCGGGATTTGTGGCCTCCAGCGCGCCCTCCACTATATTGTGCATCTGCGCGATCGTAATTTCGTCCGTGTGCAGCGCCTCAGCCTTTTCGGTCACAAATTTGCAGATGAAATCTATCTCGTCCGGGGTAAAGGTATACATCACGCGGGTGGCGGATTTGTTTACCGCATTCACCACCTTCTGAACATTGAATTCCTCTTTGGTGTTGTCCTTTTTTATTACCCTTATCATTTACCAGACGATCCTTTCGATTATGTATTTGCGGAACAAGATATTGCGTAAATATTCTATATCTAGTAGCAGTATATCTATAATAACACTTTTACTTGTAGATGTCAACCGGAATTCCGGGGTTTGGATATAATAAATATGTAGAAAACTTGCAGCGTATTTCGTACACTTTTACCCTTGACATCATCAAACCGCGGTGCAATGCGGTGTAACCATTTACACCCAGAAAATACAAAAAACGTCCTGAGCGAAGAAACATGACCGCGCCGGAGTTTTCCCCCGGCACGATGATCATTCCCCATTCAGAACGTTTTAATTTATATCTCTGTATAATTTACTTAGTGCCGAAAAGTCTGTCGCCGCAGTCGCCGATACCCGGAACGATATAGGAATTCTCGTTCAGACCCTTGTCAACAGCGCCGCAGATGATGTCAACATCGGGGTGTGCCTCCTGGAGTGCCTTGAGTCCCTCAGGGCAGGTGATGATGCACATGAACTTGATCTGCTTTGCACCAGCCTTCTTCACGATATCAACAGCCTTGACAGCAGAACCGCCAGTAGCAAGCATAGGATCAAGAATGATGACCTCGCGGTTTGCGATATCAAACGGGAGCTTGCAGTAATACTCCTGCGGCGCGTTGCCGTTCGCTTCATCGCGGTACAGACCGATGTGGCCAACCTTGGCAGCCGGAACGAGCGCCAGAGCGCCGTCCATCATTCCGAGACCTGCGCGCATGATCGGCACGAAAGCCACTTTTCTGCCGCTGATGATGTTGGAGTTTGCAAGACCCAACGGAGTTTCAATCTGAACCTCCTTGAGCGGAAGATCGCGGGTAGCCTCATAGCACATGAACATTGCAATCTCCTGAACAAGCTCGCGGAACTCCTTGGAACCGGTGTTCTTGTCCCTCAGCAGGGAGATCTTGTGCTGAACCAGCGGGTGATCGCACTGAATAATGTTACTCATATTACTTTTCCTCCAGCTTCATGATTTTGTCAACACGGCGCGCATGGCGTCCGCCCTCGAATTCGGTTTCGAGGAATATGTCGGTGATCTCTGCCGCAAGACCGACACCGATAACTCTGCCGCCCATGCACAGTACATTAGCGTCGTTGTGCAGACGGGTGTACTTCGCAGAATACCAGTCGCCGCAGAGCGCAGCACGAATGCCTTTGATCTTGTTCGCGGAAATGGAGATGCCAACGCCGGTGCCGCAGATGAGAATAGCCTTTTCAGCCTCTCCGGAAGTCACCTTTGCGCAGGTAGCCTCGGCGATGTCGGGATAATCCACGCTCTCACCGTTGCAGCCGCAATCTACAAATTCCACGCCCTTTTCCTCAAGATGCTTTATTATCTCGCATTTAAGCCCGTAGCCTGCATGGTCGGAACCTATAGCTATCATTATACTACCTCTTTTCACAAGAATATATAAATATTATACAACAAATCTTCTTCAAGGTCAATAGCTTTTTTCTTTTTCTCATAAAAAAATAAGCCCGGCGCGAACCGGGCTTACTGACTGGAAATACCAGTCAAACAATGTCACAGCAAAGCTGATATGGAGATTCTCTCCTAAATGCACAGATTCATCTGTGCTGCACGGCGTTCCGGTGCTTTTATGCTCGTGTGAAACACACTGCATTCAACGCACCTAAACCGTATCTGCCGTCGGGTGTGCCCATTTCTGGGGAGCCGCAGGCGCTTTATTGTTCGTGTGAAAACACACCACTTTCAGCGCTCCTACAGCCGTATCCGCTGGCGGGCGTGCCCGCCCCCGACTTTAGCCGCAGAGTGACTTCAGGAATGCGCAGAGCTGAGCGAAGTTAGCGCCGCATGCGTTAAAGAAATTAAACATTTTTTACCTCCTGATATGTATTTCCCCGGTGGGGATGTTATTATTATACCCTATCCGGCGGAGGATTTCAATGCAAAGATATTGGCATTGCGGGGAGGGCCTACCGTGATTTCTTTCCAGTCATGCGGAGCGCCGCAAATGCCGCGGCTATGAGGAGCGCCGGGAATATCGCGGCGAATGGAAGTCCCTGCTTCAGCCCGCCGCCCATGGCACCGGTTATCATTCCGACAAGGGTAGGGCCTCCGGAGCAGCCAGCGTCCCCGGCGAGCGCCAGAAGTGCAAACAGTGCCGTTCCGCCGCGCGGGAGCGCCTCGGCGGCCGCGCTGTAAGTCCCGGGCCACATCGCTCCGACGGAAAAACCGCATATTCCGCAGCCAATGAGCGACAGTACCGGCACCGGAGCGAACGCCGCCAGCATGTACGAGAAAATACACAGGAATCCGCAGAATATCATGTACTTCAATAAGTTGATCTTCGCGCTGATTTTTGCGTAGAATACCCTGGAAGTACCCATAAGCACGGCAAAGAAGCACGGTCCCATCAGGTCGCCGACAGTCTTTTCAACGCCGAGGGCGCTTTCCGCGAACGAAGAAGCCCACTGGCTCATAGCAAGCTCGCTTCCTCCCGCGCACATTATCAGTACAGTCATGACCCAGAACATCTTGCTTTTGCAAAGCTCCAGCAGGGTCATGCCGGTTTCGCCCTCCTCATATATCTGCGGGAGCGGGACCTGCGTAAAATAAACGGTGTTCAGCGCCGGAACTATCGCCCATAACAGCGCCAGTATTCTCCAGCTTCCCTTTCCGAACGCGAACAGAAACAGCGTGGACAGCAATACTGTCCCGACGCTTCCCCAGCAGTAGAACGAATGCAGCAGACCCATCGAGCCTGCTTTGTTCTCACTGGGGCACGCGTCTACCACCGGGCTGATAAGAACTTCCGTAAGTCCTCCGCCGACGGCGTACAGCACAACAGCCGTCAGAAGCCCAGCGAACGGCGGCATGATAAACGGGAATATACCCAGTCCTGCGATACCGACGCACGCGAAAACATGAGCCGCTACCAGGCTCGTCCGGTAGCCTATCCTGTCAACGAATTTCGCGGACAGCAGATCAATTGCAAGCTGTACCAGAAAGTTTATCGTTACAAGCAGCGTTATCTGCTCTATCGGAATATCGAACGTATCCTGGAATATCAGGAACAGCAGCGGCGCAAAGTTGTTGACTATCGCCTGGGTTATGTAGCCTACGTAGCTTGCAAGCACGGTGTGCTTGAAATCATTTCTTATCGACATGCTTTATTCTCCATACAGTAATCGTTTACAAACAAGCGTATTTTAGCATATTTATCCGACTTTGTCAAGCGGGTCAGCTGAACAAACAATTTATATTTTGTCCTTAGTTTTTTGGCTATTTTCACAGACACAAAAAGGGCAGTGGAATATATCCACTGCCAGAGTATGTCGAAAAATTCCCGCGCATAAAATTATGTAGGGGCGACCATCGGTCGCCCGGATTTGTTAATGTGGGAAATTAAAAAAACGAGAGTGGCGGGAGAGGCAAGCCCCTCCCCTACAAAACACGGCGCGAACATAACTTTTTCAACAATCTGAGGGCAGTGAAATATCTCCACTGCCCTCTCTGATATTAAACCGCAAATTTACCTTATACTGCCATCTCCGCCCATAAGTTCGGTCAGTTCCTCAATACGCTCGATTGGGAACGGCGGTTCGCACAGCGGTTTCAGCGCTATGCTCATAAGCTTCATGGGATTGTCGTCCGCCGCTGTCCGGTTGCTGGACAAGGCTCCGCACCGGCGGCAGCGATGAATTATCGCGTACTCCCCGCCCTTGCGTACCCACACGGCTATAGGATCCATTATTCCTCCGCAGTCAGACTGCCGGTCGCCCGGCTCTATGTCCACATGCAGACTGCTCAGACAATTCGGGCAGTGATTACGATGGTCGCTCCCGGCGCCCGCCGGAACTACCATTCTGCCGCATACACGGCATGTGAATACATCATTGCACGGGTGCGTCTTGTAATATCCCTTTTCGTACTGCTTTCGCTTGTTTTCACGGTTCATTTTGTTCCCTCCATACAGTGTCCGAAGTCAACTCAGAACGCCGGGAGGAATGCAGTTCACAAACCTCCCGGTCAGCGAACAATCTCCGATGTAAAGTTAGTCAAACAAATGCTCCTTTTATAATCAAGTAACTAATGCGGCTTACTCAGCCACTGGTTTTCCCTCGCGGGCCAGTCTTTCGCGCTCCGCCTGGGGAAGTCTGAGATAACTCGGCATAAGCGCCGCCGGATCTATCTGCTCCTTACCCTGGGCAGCGAAGCACACTCCGCTTCCACGCTGATAGCGCAGCGGATAGGGCGCGAGTTCGTATTTCTGCTCCGTTGCCTTATGCGCAAGCTCCGCGCCGTCCCCGGCAAGGATTATCCTCCCGGACATGCCGGAAAGCTCCTGCGCAAGCTCTTCAAGACGTATCGCACGGTCATTGCACACTCTTGTGATAACGCCGCCCTCGCTGCGGAATATCGCGTTATA
>Ga0129310_1002029_pt1 | contig 15989 bp, 11 predicted proteins | sample Go1ome_2_FD_94433 | JGI IMG/M metagenome (GOLD analysis project Ga0129310, IMG submission 94433) | Western lowland gorrila individual fecal microbial communities from Wisconsin, USA - Go1022A metagenome | ecosystem: Host-associated > Mammals > Digestive system > Large intestine > Fecal | place...
GCTGGACGCGTCCGCAATACTGAAAGCAATCATTGAGTAACTCTCTGAAAATGCAATAAAGAGGCGCTGTAAAAAAAATCAACACCCAAGCCCGAGCAACCATCCTATGGAAGCTCGGGCTTGTTGATGCTGCAAAAAAGAAGCATGAACCGAAAAAAGCGTATAACAAACAAGCCGGCGGGAAATGCCATGCACAAAATGTAATAAATATTGAACCAGGCAGCAGACCTGAGAGCCACTTTTTTCAGATGGAACTTATGAAGATTAAAACCGCAGGAAATCATGCGAGGCTGAATGCTGAACCGTGTAAATGCCAATAATACCCACAGAAAGTGAGGTATTGCACATGAAAAAAACACACGGATTAGATGATTGAGAGATGGAACTTGTGAAGCTGCTGATGGCAGACTGTCAGACCACCGGAGACATTCAGGCAAAGCTTAAAGATGAAGATCAAAAACATATAAGATATGACTTGTTGGACTTGACAATCACACCGTACTGTGATATACTGTTTTCATGAGGTTAAACAAATGGCTTTACAGAGCGGTAAATCTGGTCGCAGGTTTCTACTGTCACGGGTCATCTCGACCAGAATCGCTCACGACAAGTGAGTAAAAGATAAACACCTCGGTTTCCGGGGTGTTTTTTATTAGCTGTTTAGACTACGGAGGTAACATGGCTGAACAGACAATGTCCTTTGAACGTGCAATGGAAAACGCCATCGTTTCTACGGAAATGGAAGGCTTTGTTGTTACAAGGGAACAGCGTGAACTTATGGTAAGGGTATTGAAAAAGGAAATCACCCTTGAAGAAGCCATCGCCATGCTCAACAAGAAGTACAAGTGAATTGGTCTCTGTCGTTTCTTGTTGAATTTCTTGTTGAATAAGATATGCAATTCATTTATAAAATAAACGTCCGATAGCTCACACAACCGGACGCAATGATCATATAAGATTTTGAATATTACTTCTGCTAATTAAGCCTCTTCCTTACATTTGAAAACACTTCATCTCCTGTCAGCCGCTCACTTGTTTCCTCGGCGGCTTTGTCGGCACGGTCAAGGTGCATTTCAAGATTTTCAGTAAGACTTTCATATGCCTCAAGACTTAACACAACCATTGTACCGTAGCCGTTTTTGGTAAGGTACACAGGATTGCCGTTAGCAACTATTTTTTCTATTTCCGGATATTTATTGCGTAAATCGGAAACCGGTCTGATCTGAATCATAATGAAACTCCTTTCACAAAGCTGCTGTTCCTTACTGAAATTTTATCATAATTTTATCAGAATGTCAATAGCAAAATTTAATTACGGATTCACCGCTATGGTATCATAACAGTCTGCCGAAAGTCCAAAAAACCTCGAAATATACGAACAGCACTGCCTGTACCATTACGTTGACCTCAATGCATAAAAAACAAGCCCAGGACCTCCCCGGGCTTAAATTTATTCCGACGTATCATCGTCCCCACGCAGCCTGCGCAGTATATCAGCGCCGCTCGTATCCTCAGGCTCTCTGTCACGGTTGAGCCTGAAAGTCAGCATATCCGGAGCAGAAATGGACTCCTCCCTGTTGGCTACACTGCCGGACTGTTGGTCGGTTATCTTTATGTGCGGAAACAGGTTGAATATCACAACTATGCGGTTCGGATAAACTACAACATCATGAATGTAGGTATCCACGAGTTGCTTCGCATTGGCGAGCGTTCCGTCCGTCAGCGCCCGGCATATTTCGGCAAAGGCGCATTTCAGTTCCTTTTCGGTGACACGATTCTCTGAGAGCAGCTTGGTAAGATTGGCGATATCCTTTTCTAAACCTGCTTTCTGTTTTTCCAGGTCGGACAGCTTCTTTTTGAGCGAAGCCGAACCGACCTCTATCAGCAGTTCAACCGTGCGGTTGATTCTCTGCTCCACCTCCCTCAGGCTGCTCTGACACTGCGCCAGCCGCTGTGCCGAGGAACCTACACGGTTGTTAAGGTACTGATTGTAGCTTTCCGTTATTTTCGGAACCATGCCGTCGGTAAAGACATACTCAGCCAGCTTCCCCAGCACAAAGCTCTCGATAACCGAGCGGTTGACCTGTGGATTGCTGCACCGCTCGTCCTTGGCGTGATTGCGGCTGTTGCAGAAGTACGAGTAGGACACGATACCCTTGCCGTTTGTCTTTCTCTCACCGCAGTAGGCTCTGCCGCACAAACCGCAGTGGATCTTGCCGCTCAGCAGGTATACCTCCTTTGGGTGAGCCTGGTTGCTTATCCGGCGGCGCTTCATTCTTTCCTGTATACGGTTGAACTGTTCACGGTCTATCAGCGGCGGATATACGTCGTCACGCACTATCCACTCGGATTTGTCCTTGAACTTGCGGCTGTTGTTCGCAACGGACTGCGAAACTCGCCTGTTATACACGCATATCCCGATGTATTTCTCGTTCCTGAGTATATCGTGTACGCTGGTGCTGGTGAACGTCCTTCCCATCTTGGTGCGGAATCCACGGAATTTCAGCTCTGCGAGTATGTCGGGATATTTCTTCCCTTCGTCTGCCATGCTGAAAATCAGCCGGACAGCGTTCGCCTCGTTTTCGTCTATCCTTATCTTCATGGTTTCCGGGTCAACACGGTAGCCAAGCGGCGGCATTCCTCCCGTATGCTTGCCGTTATAGGCATTCTCTTTCAGCCCTTTCATGGTCTCTCTGGCGAGGTTGCGGGAATAGTATTCATTCATGCCCTCAATGACGGACTGGAGAATAACGCTCTCCGGTGAGTCGTCGAGATTTTCAATAACAGACCGCACCGTGACCCCGTGCTTTTTCATCTCGTGCCGATAATACGCCGAGTCGTAACGATCACGGGAGAACCGGTCGAGCTTATGTACAAGAACGACCTGAAACCTTCCGGATTTTGCGTCAGATATCATCTGCTGAAACTCCGGGCGCTGGTCAGAACGAGCGGAGTACGCCCTGTCAACGTACTCCGCAACTATCTCAATACCGTTCCTGGCAGCGAAATCCGATATAGCCCGCTGCTGTGCGTCGATACTCTCCTCACGCTGGTTATCGGAAGAGAATCGGGCGTATGACGCAGCTTTAAGCGGTGTGCTTGGCTGGTTCGGCATCGATCTCCGTCTCCTCTCTTATATGATCAAGGCACTTGAAGATCATGCTTACAGCCTGGCTGATATCTTCGGGATCCTCGGGCTCCACGGTGAGGACCTCGATGAAACGTTCGTTTTTCATGGTATAAATACCTCCTGTCAGTTGTTATGTCAAAATAGTGAACACCTCCTGCCCGTGTCGGTGCACAGGGGAATAATATATAAACGTGGAAGCAGGTGATACAGCGTGCCTGTCACGCCGTACTCCGCTGCCGAAAATCTGTTGTGTTCACCGTTGACAATGTTGGTCTGACCGGATACCAAAACTGCTCCACTGGCGCCTTGCGGCGAGGGGCAGGTCGTCTTATGCGGAATGCATAAGGTAATGAACCAAAGCATTTTATTTTGCCGTGGCTCGACTGTTGGTACATACATGGGTAAAACTACTCACGCAATAATCTATGTTGATCTTCCATAAGGCAAGGCTTTAGGAAACCGTTATAATGTTAATATGCACCTCCAAAGATTCCATCACTCTTTCTTAATGGCTATTCCCAGAAAGCCATTAAGGCTACCCTGCTTGTGCTTTTCGATCTTATCGCCACAGACCTGATTCAGAAGCGTTGAGAAGTACTTTTTGTGCCTCCGCACGATCAAGTTTGAATCGCAAAATTTGCAATACTCACGGTACAAACACTCTGTACTCATGAATGCATTAACATCGAATTCACAGCAAGTGTCAAAAAAGCCCTGCACTTCAAAAAGCGCTTGATTTGTTTTGTCAGAGTCCCTTGAAATATTCAAGCAAGATTCGAAAATCTCGACATCGTACTCAAGAGGTAACGGAGTGAACTGGTATTTGTTCTTGCGCAGCCGTCTGTATGCTTTAATTGCTTCTCTGGCAATAGCACCTTTCTCCGCTTTGATCTTCTCACCAAGATCACCATCCATCTTATCTTTCGGCACTTGATGCAGGAACGGAACAACTATAACTCGCTGCTCAAACGCCTCGTCTTTAGAGGAAGTGATCAACTTGTGATTGGTGCCAAATAACAGCTTGCATTCAGGGCGATAGCCGTGAAGCGGCATATATTTAGCTTCGACCTGCACCTTATCTTTGCCAGTTATGGCTTTGATGTTAGAAAGTGCAGCATCAGGTATAATGTCATTGGGGAGATCACCAAAGCTCATCAAATGTTTTCCGATAATAGTGGACAAAGCAAATCTATCACCGTATTTCTGAATCGCAAGAATGGACTCAGTCTTATCAGGCTCATAGAACATCTGAAAAATCTGTATTGCCAGACTCTTTCCAGTGTTTGAAGGTCCATAGAACACACCCATGACTTTAGCGTTCATATCATTAGATAAGAACAGTCCAAGTAATTCCATAAACCGCTCAAATAACACGGAATCTCCGTAGAAAGCATACCTTGCAAAGCTATGAAAGTTTTCGCAATCATAGTCATCAGATCTTATATATGCTTGTATTGATGCGGTAACATACCTATCGCCATATTCTGAAAATGGACGATAATGATTCGATTCATAATCATAGAAGCAGTTTTGAAAAGCAATTGTATCTTTGTCAGATATGATATCCTCTGGAGCCAAAGCTGTGAGCGCACTCATAAACTCTGACGAATTTTTGAGAATATCCGGCTTACCATACATTCTAGCCTCTTTGATACACTCTTCTAGTATATAACCTAATATCTCCTGCCTTGTGGCATTTCGATATACACAGTTATCAGGGTCGCGGAAAACTAAATCTCCGTTCACATTTCTCACATGATACCTAATTATAACCCTTTGAGCTATTTCAAGGGTATTAGGATGATATCCACCGTTTCTTTTTATACCTAAAGGTTCCACGATAACGTCAGGTACTGTTTCAGTAACTTGCTTTTGTACCGTGGATAAAGCAACTTGACCTGCTTGATCAGGCAATGTAGTCGGTAACATATTGCCATTATCATGGTTTAAGACATGTGAAGAGGATATCGCAAACTTTCCGGAGCCATTTTCAAGCGTTTCGGTATTGCTTGCATTAGAAGCCGAATCTGTTGTGACGAAATCTCTTCCTGACGAAGCGGTTGAATCTGATTGCATTACACCACCTTTATCAGTCATCCCTGTATCTATTGCATCTTGGATACAATTCACACCATCATCTGATTGATCGTCCCAGATTGGAATATCTGTACCATCTGAATCAAAGTGATCGTCAGAACCGATTTTGTGCCTTTTCAATTCTTCGAACCTATTAAGCCTCTCTTTTCTATTTTGCTTTTGGTTATCTTCGCACAATTGTACCGTTTTAGGGAACTTTTGGCGAAAAGCCATATGCTTCAGAACGTCATCAGATGGCTTTAAATCGTCAAATGAATTCGACACACAGTCGCATCCATTTGACATAAATTCACCACCATCTAACTTTTTGTGCTTTTTCAGTTCATCGAACTTACTAAGTGTTTTGCCTTTCCTCTTGGGAATGAGATGATTATCCACGAAATAACTCCTTTCCAGATGCTCTGAGAATGAGCGCGCGAGTATCTTCAAATAACCCTACAAGTGCAACAGGGTCAGGAGCACAAAGCACTTCGCAGCTTGAATTAACACCAAACTGTGAAAATTTTATCAGCCATATTCTTACTCCCTTTTTAGATTCCTTGAAAAATAAGCCATAGAAGAAATCAGGCTTGGCAAAGTAATCATCAAGAGTGAGATCACCTTTGTCATTCCTGAACCTCATCACTATCTCGTCTTCACCGTTATCATTGATAAAGGTTGTAAGACCCAGATTAGCATTGAAAGCTCTCTCCTCTTCGATTTCTGTGTTAATATCAAGTGTATATCCATTGCATGATAAGATGATTTTAGCTCCTGTGCACTTTACGATTTCACCGTTACAATGCACTGTGCCAGAGTTAAGATTAGCCCAGAAAGAGTTAAATTTCTTGTTATGCTTAGCTTCATCAAAGAAATCCTTCAGCTGTTCTTCGGAATATTCTTTGTATGAATTCTTCCACTGATCGTTTTGCACAAGCAATCTCGGATCTGTCTGGAATACCGAATATTCAGTATTGAGACTTGATAAACCTTCCATGCGCATATTTTTCAGAAAAAGCTCCGCCGGCTTGAGGGAGAGATCATTGTTGGTCATAGTATTTTCCTTTCATTACATAAAAATCAAGTTGCATATTCCGTTGTCAAAGATCTTTTGTCTGGAGAAGTAGTAGCTAATGCTAAAACTCACCATCTAAACTTTTCAGAGCATAGCCTCGATCCTTTCTGTTTTTTACTAGTGGGATAGCTCGCTGTGATCAAAATGATGATCAATGACGAACCATGTGAACATATTATAGCTTATAAGCTAGGATTCGTCAATGGGTTTTCGTCAAAATAACCATGAACAATCAAAGATTTGTGCAGAGCAGCTATTTGTTGATAATTAACAATTATTCATTCAATATAGGTCTTATAATTGACAAGCATCTGCTTTTTGAGCCATTTTCATTCATATATCATGGCATATTAATGGAAAGGTATTATTTTGCAAATTGTAAAGGGCAATACTCAGAGTCGGGTATTTGTGAATATTGCACAACAAAAAATATTTCGTCATTCGACATAAAGAAGCAATATCTAAGGAAACACTAAATAAAGTGATTACGCTTTCATAAACTGGTTGATTTTGTTTTGTCCTGTATTTTATCATTTATTGCTTTTATATTTTGACAGTGCTTTGCAGGCATTACTATGATGCCAATATATTCAATTTAACTCTCCAATCCAACCGACCCTGAGAACAAACTATATATGGATACTAACTATACTAACGTACTGCATATAGCATATAATATAAGTTTTTCAATAACATCGGTTGGATTGGCATGCTCGTCTCCTGACTTTAATGCCACTCCAATATGCCAAAAGAACCGTTACTAAATGATTGGGGAGGATTTTTTCGGCAAAGGTTTCTTGTAGCTTCTCTTCCGACCACAGTATTGAGTACGTCTTTCCTACCGACCTTGCCACTATAGTATTAACGGTTTCAGTGCTGATTTACTTTCCGCTTTTCTAAAAATCAACGGATCATTTTAAAATGTTCACGTTATTTTGCGTGAACATTTTGCTGGTTTTTTTGCCTCCTGATTGGCCTAGTCGACTAAATTTAAGCTTCATAGTCGACTATTGGAATATTTAACGAACACAAAGAAAGCCCCCGGAATCATCGTGATTTCGGGGGTATTTTCGTTCGGAAAGCCGTTCGGGAATCTATGTTCGGAAAAGCACCGTTTTACGGACGTTTCTTATCTAACTCCGGAGAAGTCATGATGTTTAGCAGGTTCTGATAGCTGTCCACATCGTGATAAACTACATTATCAGTGGATATCTCGTTGAACAGTTTACGGGCACAGGATATCTTTGCTTTCTCTATTGGTCTGATGTCAAGGGAATCCATCGTTCCCTTGGTTTCAGCTATGAAGAAGATATGCTTGACAGTGCCGTCATGGAATGCAATAGCCCAGTCCGGGGAGTAATTCCCGACCGGAGTTGGAATTGAGAAGCCCTTTGGCAGTTTCGCATAAACGCAAACCTCTGACGCACTGTCGAGGTCCTTAACGAAGCGCCGTTCGACGCTCTGTTCGGCAGTACCGTCGGTGAACACATAATCCTGCACCGCCTTGGTTGCCTTGAATGCCGCCTCGTAATCAAGTGCGCCCTTGCTTGCCGTAAATATCGAATTGTCGTACGGCTCCTCAGCGCTTTCAGTGTAGGTGATGTGATCTACTATCGTCGTTGCCTTTTGCTCCTTGATGAGCTTTGTCACCTTGGTTATGAACTCCTCGGGATTATTTTTGAACATATACAGCTTGTCAAGCCTTATACCCTTTAGAATCGCTGCAACTGTCTTTCGGGTAAGCGTAGTTCCCGTGGCAATTTTCCCTAAAAGATCATACTTTATCCTGCTGGTTTCCGCGTGCTTCAGCGTCTTAGTGCGTGTTTTTTCTCCGCTGAACGAATCACCGCGGTCTATTTCATGCTCGTCTATATCGTCTTTCTGTCTGCCGATAGTGGCAGTGTATTGCAGCTCGGACACAAACAGCTTATCATTGATATGCGCTATGGATTTTGAAATAAGCTCGTCGCTGTCGAAACTTACGGTATACGCATACTTGTGATTGATGTATCCCCACAGAGTCTGGAATTCCTGCTTGTAGAAGTTATCGTTGAGCGGGTTTTCCTTTATCTTTGTCTTTGCCGCATTGCTTATCATGCCGTCAAGCACGCTCGGGTCAAATACGCTTTGGATAAGCAGCTGAACTCCTCGGGTAATATTACTGATTTCGTCCGGAAGCGCCTCAATGCAGTGATTTTCAAGGTCGGCACGGTACTTGTCCGTAACCTTGTCATCGCTGTCGATGTAGTCGTTTTTCAGCAGATAGCGGTAAATACTGCGCGCCTGCTTGTCGTCGATCGTTATCTGATCTCCGCTGTCTGCGGTTATGCACTTGCCTTTGAAATAGGATTCAGTAGCCTTGGTAGGACGGTCGTAAAGCACGCTCTTTATATCAGACTGCAAGTCCGCAACGAACGTTTTGTAGCTCTCCGAAGCGATTACCGTCAGCATATTCACCTTGTGGACATCGTCGCCGAGCGCCTGGGCGTCCATACGGCTGCCCTGCTGATTTACGCACAGGCGCAGTCCTCTGCCGACTTCCTGCCGCTTGGCTGTATTGCTGTCGGAATGCTTCAGCGTGCATATCTGGAACACGTTGGGATTATCCCAGCCCTCGCGCAGTGCGGAATGCGAGAATATAAAGCGGGTAGGCTCCTCAAAGCTGAGCAGCCGCTCCTTGTTCTTCAGAATCAGGTCGTAGGCTGATATATCATCGGAGAACTCACTGCCGCGTTTCAGCGTACTGTCTATGCTCTTTCCGGTTTTCTTGTCAATGCTGAAATAGCCTTTGTGGACTGCCTTAGGGTCAGAGCAGGTAGTTTTCAGATAACGCTGATACGGCGTGTCCTCAAAGGAAAGGTAATCATTCAGCACGCTGAGATATTCTTCCTCGAAAATCTGCGCATACTCACCCGGGACTTCCTCGTTTTCATCGTTGTAGCTGCGGTACTTTGCGACCTCGTCGATGAAGAACAGCGACAGGGTTTTTATGCCCATGTTATACAGCGTTTCCTCTTTCTCGAAATGAGAGAGGATAGTTTCGCGTATCTGAATGCGGCGCATATCCTTTTCGGAAATGTCGCCGGTTATCTCGTTGATGCTTATCACCTCGCCGTTGGTGAATGTAACAGTTCCGCTTACCGGGTCGATAGTCTGCACAACATATCCGCTGTACTGTCCCATTTCGTTTGAAGTGTTGAACAGGTTATCGCCGACATTTATCAGTCGCATTTCACGGTTGATTTTCTCCGTGTACTTTATTTCAAGCTCGATTCGTGCAACCGGCGGTTTCTTCGCAGAAACGATAATGCTTTCAAGGAACAAATAGCTGTCAGTACCACGAAGGTTCTTCACCTCAAAACCCTTGACCTCGATTTTCTTTACAAGTCGCTTGTTGTAAGCGTCCAGCGCGTCAAGGACATACACAAGATTATGCTGTTTTGCGTGGGTCGCGGAGTAATTCAGCGCAAAGAGCGGATTGAAGTTTTTCAGCGCTTTCTGAGTTACATCGCCGCCCATTTTCTGCGGCTCGTCAAGAATGATTATCGGGCGGTTCGCCTTGATAACGTCGATAGGTCTGCGGGAGCCGAATTCATCGCGCTTTGAATAGATAATACGCGCTTCCTTGCTTTTTCCGTCCTCTTTCAGTGAAGAAGCGAACGCCTGCGTGTTGATTATCATTACGTTGATACCGCCGTCGGAGGAAAACGCGTCAAGCTGCGTAAGATTTGAGCTGTTATATACGAAGAACCGCGCACGCTTTCCGTAATGCTCCATGAAATGCTCGGCGGTTATCTCAAAGGTCTTTTTCACGCCCTCGCGTATTGCAATGCTCGGAACGACAACAATGAACTTGCTCCAGCCGTATTGCTTGTTCAGCTCGAACATCGTTTTTATGTAGACGTACGTCTTGCCCGTTCCGGTTTCCATTTCGATATCAAGGCTGCACCTGCCCAGATCCTTTACCAGTGCGGAGGACAGCTTGATATTGTTCACGGTCTGCTGTTTGCGGATATTCATGAGCAGCTGCTCATCGGTTAGCTGTATATTCTCGTTCTTGAATCCGGTGTCGGCGTAGACTTCCTCGTCCTCAAGGAGGGATAGCTGGCTGTCCGCAGGCTTGTTTTCAATTCCACGGTCGCGCAGGTAGGCGGCATTTGCGTGCATTCCCTGGCCGCGGAATACGTTTACTACGGCTTCGACGGCTTCGGTCTGGTACTGCTGGATTTTGAAAGTAAACTTCATCACAGCACCTTCCTATCCGTATCGGGAGAATAAGTCTCGAAAATCTGGTCAAAGTTCGTTGCAACGCTGTCGTTTGCCATGGAATTATCACGCATTACGAAATAATACGGCTTCTGCTTTGCTATTGCGGTTATTACGTCCTCGGTGACGTTCTCGTCAAAGCAGGCGATAAGGAAATTGTCCTCAACGTTGAACACTTTCTTGCCGCATATCGTGGTTTCCACTATTTTGCTCGAAAGCAGCACGCCAAGGTCAAGCATTACCTGGAACAGCAGATCTTCCGGAGTTCTGTCGGGCTTGATGTTGTCTACCGTTTCATCAAGCAGGGACTGCTGGAAATCGGCGGGGGTGTAATAAACTTCCTGCATGTTGGAGCTGTCGAGTTTCAGCACGCGGAATCCGCCGTCAAAATCAACGCCCGGGTGTTCCTCTGCTATCTTTTTTGCCGCCCGGCGGATACGCTCCTTGCCTATCTCGCAGATATTCTTGTAGCCTGCCTTGTATGCTTCGGATTTTTCGTCAGTCAGTTCAGGCAGCTGCACCATGATGAACTTGCGGTGACCAGCTTCTGATGATGTAGAATTTTCCAGCGGTGTGTGTGTGTGTGTGTGTGTGTGTGTGTGTGTGTGTGTGTGTGTGTGTGTGTGTAGCGGCAAGCTCTTCTGCGTTTAGCTGCATTACTGCGTGAGCAGTGGTGGCGGAGCCGCTGAAAAAGTCTAAAACAATAGAGTTGCTGAATGTTGACAGTTCGGATATTCTATGAATCAGTGAAGTTGGTTTAGGAGTGTCAAAAACTTTTGATGAGAATAAATTCTGTAGCTCCTTTGTGCCCTCAGTAGCAGTACCACAATCGTCCCACCATGTTTTTGGAGTTAGCCCCTTCTCTTGAGCTTCAGAAAGAAAACGTTTTAATTGTGGTTTACCTGTGCCTGTTTTTCCAAATACAATTCTTCCCTCATCAAATAATTTTTTATATTCTTGCTCACCAGTTCGCCAGCATCTCCCAGCTGGAGGCAGAAATTGTTCACCTGTATTAGGATTTGTAATTACATACGTTAAATTAGGTCTTATGCCCGGACTGTCAAACGGGTCTGCTTTCCATTTACCTCTACTGTCACCGTCAGGATTATAAAATCCGTCTCCATTGTCTGGAAGTTTAAAATAACTTTTATACGAATAGAAAAAAGGCATATTTTTAGCATACACAAAAGTATAATTGTGATTCACTGATACAACCGCATCATTTGATACAGACTTTCTTGAATTCCATACAAAATCAGCTATCAAATTTGCACTTCCGAATAGTTCATCACAAATGCTCTTTAAATTAGACATTTCATTATCATCAATGGAAATAAAAATAACCCCATCATCAGAAAGCAGACTTTTCGCCAGCTTCAATCTCGGATAAATCATATTCAGCCAGTCTGTGTGGAATCTGCCGTTGCTTTCGGTGTTCTGCACAAGGCGGTTGCCGTCCTCGTCAAACTGTCCGCTGCGGTCAAGATAGCTGTCGGCGTCCTCTGCGAAATCGTCGTTGTACACGAAGTCGTTTCCGGTATTGTATGGCGGGTCTATAAAAACGCTGTCTTTGATACAAACAGAAAAAGCCTTCTCCGGCACATAAGTGCTGAAAAAGGCTTGAAACAAAGGGCTTTCGAGGTTCCGCTGTGTTTTACAGCAGAGCTTCGAAAGCCCTTTTTCTGTGTATTCGATTGTTGCTGGCCGGTTCTGCGGCCTTTGAAACTTACCCCTCAAAGCCATCTGCCGGAGGAATAATTAAAAAGTGTGGAATAATTAAAAGGTTCAGTAACCTCTATATTTCCTTGCGCTTCTTTGAATCAGTTCATGTATTTCCTCGACATCGATGACACTCATCATCGTATTCTGACCATCTACAAATCTGCGAGCACCACGGGTAACATGTCCAGTTGTTACGAGAATCGCTTTGTTTATTTGATCAGCCGACTGGACGCCATATAGAGAACGAACGATATTAACGCCCACAGAGTTCTGGCGTCCGTAGCGTTTACACTCGATATAGAAAACGACCGGCTTTCCCATCTCATACTTTGTTGCGATTATATCACGGCCACCATCTCTGGTTTGTTGTGTCAGCTTTGTTTCAAAGCCTTCATCTTGAAGCACCCGTTCGATAACCGCCTCAAACTCTCTGGGAGAAATGTCGTAGATCAACTCACGATTCTGGGCGATGTCCATGATGATTTGCTCCACCCGTGTAAACGCAGGGTATGCATCATCGAGGTCAAAATCATCTTGGCTATATATGACTCCCATGTGCGGCTCTTCCTCAAACCGCCCGCCAGTTATTTCACTATCTTCATAGTTGAATGCACCTATTGGGTACTCGTAGCCAGATATTCTGAAGGAGATTTCATTATCGCATTGATCACATTCAATGTATCCCTCGTGACGAAATTCGATTTCTTCACCCATCCTATTATCGCCACGATCATATACATAGGACTCAAAATCAAAATCCTCTTTGTGTATTCCAGTGACTTTTCCGCACCTACTACAGCGGATAAAAACATCTTCTAAGAGTTCCATCATATGCTGATCCCCGTATTTCAATTGGCATTATTCTTCAAAATCTCAAAGGCCTGTTTTATCTTTGTCGCCATTAGCTTTCTCCGCTCGATCAGGAAATCCTCATAGGACATGTTTTCCCAGCCGTGCGGAAGAGCATTTTCTTCCTCCATTCTCTGGATTTCTTCGGGGCTGCGACCCTCACAAACGACAGGATAATAAATCGCAGGAGCCTCATCGAGTATCTCCATATTATCTTTCCAATCGATGAAGGCATAGTTAGCCATCTGGTTGATCTTGGCATCGTTATATCCCAGCGTCTTAAGATAAGCCTTCGGGAACAGGTGATGCTTCTCCAGAGACTTTCTCTTGCCGTCAGTACCGGGCTCGAACAACTTGCTGACGAGCAAATTACTTTTTGAGAACAGGATTTTAGCATTCAGAATGTTCAAGGCGGCTACATAGGCATTCCACGCATTATTGCCTCGGCCTGATACTGCCAGACCCTCAGAACCAATAAGGGTAATGTCGAAGTAGTCGTTTGTAAGCCGTTCCACAACCCTCGACAGAATGAACCGTTTGTATTCTTCCAACGTCGTGAGCTCCTTGATAGAGTTCAGGTGGTTTTCAACCGTGGATTCAAACGATCCAGTATATAGCGACACCATAGACGCATAGAAGAACCATAGCGAGGTAAGATGCATGTTTTCGTTATATGATGCATTAAACCTGTACTTTGCGATGAGGTAGAACGCATATGTATAATAGATTGCGTTTCCCGAAAGAATCAGATCACCAGACAGATAACCGGCATTCATGATAGATTTCAAGAACTCGTGCCAGTTATGAACGTTGAGAACGTCTGGGAGCTTTGCCTTCAGCACATCGAAACGCTGATCACGCAGAGTTTCATCAACAGCACCTTTTTTGTCGAAGTCAGCTCCACGAAGCAGCTTGTATCCATATTTCAAACGAGCTCGGTCAAAAGCATACGCCATAACCACACGAATGACATCCTGCGCTGTGACCTCGGTAAGCTGGTTGTACGATGTAATTTTGTCCTTGGAGGGGTATGTAGACTCCATGCTGAACTGCTCGATCTCTTTTCGACCCTCATCCCAATAGAGTGAAAGTAGCGTCAGAATAAAGTCGTTCTGCTTCAACGCCACACCTCCGGAATTAACACGAACAAAGATTTCAGAGACATCCTCTTCTTCAGCATTCGCCTTGATATCAAACACCGGGAGCGTGTGCTGCTTCAAATTAGAAAGCGCAGTGATGTTTTCAGAAATAAGATCCTGTTCCTCGTCGCTCAATGCTTCACCCTTAGAGGTCCGGTACTCGGCCAGCTTTTTAGTGAAGTTGATGATCAGCTTCGTAATGTTAGTTGTGGTGAAGACCTCACTTATGTTGTAAATCCACTCTGGGTCTTTTTTCGTAGCCTGATAGCCAACCTCGAACTTGTTCTTCAACGGGCAGTAGGAAATAACAATGGCCTTCTCATCATATTTTGAGTTGATGACCTTTTTTCCCTTCATAACGGCATACAGGGAAGTCAATCTCTGCTGCCCATCAATGATTACCTGTTTCGGAGACTCATAGTTGTGAGAGTCTGTTCCAATGGTTTTCTTCTTCTCAAGCGTAGGGCACTCCCACAGCATCAAATAACCGATGGGATACCCGCACATCATGGAATCAAACAAATCACGTACCTTTGAATCTTTCCAGATGAACGGCCTCTGAAGCTCCGGAAGGCCAAGTTCTCCTGTATCGATCTTCTCGATCAGCTGATTGACTGTTAAAGTCGTGTTGCTAAAAATCTGTTGCATCTACCGTTCCTCCTGCTTAATCCACGAACAAGTCCGGGATATTGTATTGTATCATGTCTGCATCATTCCGAACGCCCTTGTTAGGGCACTCAAGGATACTGCGATGCAAGCGCAATTCCGGTTCATCCGCCGCAATGTATTTTTGCCCTTGGCGAAGAATATACATTGCCGACTCTCTGGAAAAGCCATGCTTTTGAATGGCTATGGCTCTTTTGTTCGTTGAGCCGTATTCAACAAACTCGTACCAATTGTCCTTCGGGTCCTGCCCTCGGATTTCCTTATAGGCTTTTGCCACCTTCAAGAAGTAATTGGAGAACTTGAAAAGGATAATTTTATCAATCACATTCAACACATCAGATATGACGTCATTCCTATCCCTCAGTGTATCTGTGTAATCATAATATTTACGTGTTGTCCTATCAAACATAGCGTTTGTTGGATGTTTTCTTTTTTGATCGATGGCTTGGAACATGATTTGATTTAAACCTGCTCCACGTACCCACTGACTGAGAATAACTGAATACCAGCTCAGCTTTCCGTGCTTTTGTGAATCCTTTCCAACATGACCAAGTGTGTCCGATTCATAGCGTTCCCACTTGAATATTCCACACAACCTTTCGAGAAATGGCAATAGCTCTTTTCCATCAAACTCACCGTTGTCATCTACCTGTGGGAATTCTAAGCCATTAAACGCTATGGCTTCATATAAAGACTCTGTCTGGTCGATAGAAACGGTGATATCGTCATCTGGCTGCACTTCTTTTTTTGAAAACAGTTGTCGGATTTTGTCTTCTTCGCCCGGCTGCATAAGGGCCACAAATTCACTACGGACCTTGCTTTGCCGATTCTTCAGAATATCATTCAGGAGGATAATGGCAAACTTTCTCATCAGATCGTATGAATCAGGAGACTGGCTTTTTAGTTGTTTATCTATAACAATTGTCCCGGAAAGCAGTGTTTTGATAACATGCTTCTTCTGGGGACGAGTCAATTCTTTCTCAACAGAAAGAGACTGCTCCGGGATTTCTTCTTGAAGTCGAGATACATATTTCTCAGATGCCTTTTCGTTTATTGCAACGAGAAA
>Ga0129310_1002032_pt1 | contig 15982 bp, 16 predicted proteins | sample Go1ome_2_FD_94433 | JGI IMG/M metagenome (GOLD analysis project Ga0129310, IMG submission 94433) | Western lowland gorrila individual fecal microbial communities from Wisconsin, USA - Go1022A metagenome | ecosystem: Host-associated > Mammals > Digestive system > Large intestine > Fecal | place...
CGGATGCTGTAGCTCGCATCGATGGGCTTGCCTGACAACTGAGCGGCTTTCAACTGGTCGTACGTCGGGGTATTTGTGTCACCATCAGTCAACACGCAGCCCTCGGCACTGATGCTCTCCGAGAAACTCTTCACATACTTCTCTTTCCACTTGCCACTCGAGGCTTCTTTCGTCACTCGCTCGCCGGTCTCGGTCTGGGTGCTTACCTTGCAACCGGTCGAAAATCCTAATGCGTTACCACCGATACTCAGTATCAGATCGGTGCCGTCTAAAACTGTCTTCTCCATATTTCTGTCTTTGTTAATAACGTGGTTAATAATATGCCGGTCGCCAACCCAGCTGTTAAGGCGATAAATAACGCGCGAACACCATACGAACGGCGTTCGTTTGCCGTTTGGGCTTCTGTCTTCTGCTGAGCCAACGCTTGACGGTAAGATGCTGCTTGACGCGCGTAAAAGACACACTGGCGTTGAAGACTGTCGCAGGTGGCATACACTACGAGCGTATCTCCCTTGTGTCTCACTGTTGCGCTCGCGCGGCCGTTCGTGGACCGAAACTCTGCCTCGGCGGGAAGGTTAGTCACTGCCGACAGAGGTATCTCCAGCTTGGCTTCCTCCTGTGCTACTGTCTCTGTCCAGGTCTGACGAACCTCGCTCTGGAGGCTGTCCGCGGATACTTGTCTCACGCTTGCCTCCGTGGCAACGATCGCTTTTCGGCTTGTCGCGCAGCCCGACAAGAACAGGACAGTCATCATGATGCTTACAGCTGTTAGCGGTGTCGATAGCTTTCCTGAGACGCGCCATCTCGCGTTTCGAGGCTTCAAGGTATCTTCGGGTCTCATTCAGTTCTTCCTTCAATGGTTTAACGATGTTCTCTACCAAGATACGGGTGGCATGCTCGGCGTTGTCCATACGAACCGTCTCGGCGTCGGCTTCGGCCTTCATCGACTCGGCTTTGGCTTTCCTTACGGTCGATTCTAAAGTGCAGATCGCTACGATCGTGGCTACCAAACCGCCTCCGAGTAGTACGTTGAGTATTTCACTGAGTGTCATGCCGGTCGTCTTTTAGGTTTGACGGATGCCGAGGGAGCGTAACCACTGCGATACATCGAAACTCGGACAGGCTTTGCCTTTGTCCAAATCACGATGACCGACAATGCGAACCTGAGGGAAACGATGGTGAAACGTCAGAACGTAGTTCGCCAACGAGGCGCGCTGAGCTAATGTACGGGTGTCCTTAGCGGTCTTTCCGTCACGCGACAAGCCGCCGGCATAGACCACATGACGACTCACACTGTTGTAACCGCGCGCACCGTTCGTCACTTCCCAGGGATCGACCTCGGCATCTTCGTTGTTTTTTACTAAGCGCTCCACTGCACCGTCAAGGTGGATCAGATCGGTATAGCCGACCTGATGCCAGCCTCGACCCCCTTGGCTCACGGGATCGCAGTGCCAGTGACTGATGTCGGAGGCACTGACCTCACGGCCTTCGGGCGTGGCGGTGCAGTGAATCACCAAATACTTCATGCGGGCCATAACTATGCGCTATATCCGCTGTAAATCACACCCCCGGCATCTTCCTTCTTCGGCAGACAGATGAAGTAGTGGCGGTAACTGATCAGGTTACGCTGCTGCTGGGGGTCTGTCTCGGCTGCACTGTAGTACATCTTGGTACTGCCGGTGGCTTTGAACACACGGGGGACGTAGAACGCGAAGGAGCATTGGAACTCACCGGCCTTAGGAGCCGCGCCGAGTCTGTTCTTCTTTCCGGCGGTGCTATAAGTGGGGCAAGCGCCGTACTCGAAGATGTCAAAGCCATAGAGACGGCCTACTGTTCCGTCGGTGCGGTTCAGGTTATACTGCTCCTTGAAGCTCTGGTCGCTTTCCAACAGGTCGTTGACGTGGTCGGTACACAACACCAGACGACGCTGAGTAGGAGGTACACCGAGGCTGTCCAAGGCGCGCTTCAACGATACAATGTCGTCCATGCAGAGCTTAACGCGCTTGGTGGCTGCATCAACAGCCCCACTGGTCTTCAAGACGGGCGTGGTGGCGGTGTTCTCATTCGCACAAAGGGCGTGAGCGGCTTTTGCATACTTCGCGTCGTTAAGCGAGTTGGCACAACTCTCCTTCACACGCGCTACCTTGTCGTAAGAGCAGGCATAGAGCTCGTCGTCGGTCACGGGGACGACCTTTGTCTGAAACTTATCCAGAGAGAAACTCTTGTCGCCGTCTTCCAGTTCCTGGACTTCTATCGGGTAGGTCTTGTTGTTAACCAATACTTGAGGGTCGCCACCGACATCGACAAGGTGGATTACATCGTTCTTCACGACGGAACTCTCATCGGGAACACCACGCAACCAACTGCCGTCCAAAAAGCCGCGGAGACTCTTGATCAGCTCACCGGTCCAAATCTCGGTCAACACGCCGGCCATCGCTGCGCCGTGCGGCATGAAACAACCTAAAGCGGTTGAGACGCCTATTCCTACCATACTGCCTACATGGGCGTCATAACCCATGCTTACTGACATAATTGAGCCCATTAAGGCATTAAAGACCAAAGAGGTCAATACAAATAACAGATTCTTCATAAGGTTTTATTTTAGTCAACTGCAATTCTGATTAAACTTGGGGTTCAAAACCATACTCGGCTTTATACAGACGCACAAACTCGGAATGGTGGTTGTCGTGCAGATCCATCATCTCATCGGCGGGAACAGCACTCAACTTCTCGTACTTACCAAAGTCGGGGGCGTCGGATACAATAGTGCCGCCACGACGATGCAACACGGTGCTCAACTTCACCTGCGCGGGAATCGCAGACAGAGTCAGCTCCAAACTCTCAAGGCCGAGTTTCTTGCCCAACTCGATAAAGTGATTGCGCATGTCGGAGGGGATGCGCTTCTCCTGGATGGCGCCATCTACTGCATGCTCTACACTTGACAGGAGTAGCTGAGATTCGCGCGATTCAAGGATGTGTACTTGTTCTTCCAACTGTGAGACGCGACTGGCTGATAGCTGAAGTTCTGATAAACGGGCCAGTACGGCGTCTTCAGTTGAGGTCTCTGGAAGACCTAATTGGAGGGCTAATGTCTTAATGTCCATTCTAGTAAATTTTAAAGGGTTATTATGATGTTTATTGTCGTTCAACAAGGGAAGGAGCATGCTGCTGGCGCCACTCATACTGATGTCATTGCCTTGGTCGTCACTCAAGACTAAGGCGTTGTCATTACCGCCGATATCGACGCAGCTCACTTCAAACAGCTGGGAACGGGTGACGGTCTCGCGCAACTGACCTTCGACTATCAGGTCACTCGAACTGCTCGTCTCCAATACGCGGAAGTTCGCACTGACCATCTTCATACTGCCAAAAGCGTATTGCTTGGACAACTGTTCACTCAGACTGCTGGCTTTGTCAAATTCAAGCGTGCCAAACAGCTCACCGCCTTCTACTTGGAGGTCCGTAACTATGCCTACTACCTTACCGCGCTCATGCATATATAAGAGTACGGGATTACGCTTGTACTGCGTGAGGTCGATGCCGCTCGTCAGTATGCGGGTGCCGTAGCAGTTCACACTTTCGTCGCTGATTCTTACTTTCATTCCTTTTTTACTTTTCGTTTGTTGATGTCGCCGGATATGCCGGAAATCCGATGCAATATTACACACTTTTCCACGTCCTGCCAAATTACTGCGAACGCCTTGCAGACTTCGTAGTAACCATTTCAATCTTTTTTGTTTCCCACAGGAAAAGTTCGCAATTTTGCATTGATTTTAATAATTTGCAATATGAACAAAGCGGAATTGGAAAGAAAAAAGAACCTCGCCAGAACCCTATACATGGCAGGGAAAGAGCAAATAGAAATTGCGGAACAGATCGAGGTCAGTAGAGTGACGGTTTCTAAGTGGGTGAACGCAGAGGGATGGAAGGAGCAGAGAGCGGCGGCGAGTATCACAAGACCGGAACTGGTCAACAAACTGCTGATCACAATTGACTTGCTCATCAGTCAGGTCAACGAGTCAGGAAGCCCGGAACAGGTCGCCGCACTCGGAGACAGACTTGCTAAACTGTCGTCGGTCATAGAGAAACTGGACAAAAAGGCGAATGTCGTCGATGCCATAGAGGTGTTCATGGCGTTCTCAAAGTGGTTGCAGTTCAGAGCGCAGAACGACCCTAACATCACACCAGAACTACTACGGACATTCAACTACTACCAGGATCTGTTCATCTCTGACAAAATGAACAACGGATTCAGCTGCACACTATAGCAAGGCGAGCAAGGCGAGCAGGAAAACCGCCACCGTTCCCAGCGCAAAAGGCGAAAACCAGCACCCGTTCCCAGCGCATCTCCGCTGGGCAAAGGAAAAAAAGCACCCGTTCCCAGCGCATCTCCGCTGGGCAAAGGAAAAAAAGCACCCGTTCCCAGCGCATCTCCGCTGGGCTAAAAAGAAATCAGCAATGACAGCAACAGAGAGAAAACAGGCATACGAGGCATGGAAGCTGCACTGTAAGCAGATTGCAGCGATGACGGACACGTCACTCATGGCGCAGGAGTCCAAACAGCAGAAAGAGAAGCGAATCGAAAAACTACAGAACAACTATGCGGAGTTCTGCGAGTACTACTTCCCACACTTCCTGCAACTCAAAGACAAAACTACAGGACAGGTCATCAAGACCATACACAACGCGCCGTTCCACAACCAGGCGGCACGCAAGGTCAAAACGACGCCTAACCTTAAAGCGGTATTCATGTGGCCGCGAGGGCATGCTAAATCTACACACCTGGATATATTCACGCCGCTCTGGCTCATGTTCCAAAAGGCGAGACTCATCAATTTCATGGTCATTGTTGGTAAAAGCGAAGACGCGGCAAAAAGACTTCTAGGAGACATACAGGCGGAACTCCAATACAACGATAGGTTGATACGAGACTTCGGCGAACAGAAACCAGCTGGAGGAGATTGGACAGAGGGCGAGTTCAAGGCGAAGTGTGGAGTCAAGTTCCTGGCATGTGGTAGAGGACAGTCACCGCGTGGACTCAGAGACAGGGAGGCTAGACCGGACTATATCGTCATTGATGACCTCGATGATGACGAACTATGCAACAATGAGAAGAGGGTGAGAGAACTCACGTCCTGGGTCAAGTCGGCGCTCTTCGGGGCACTCGATGTCGGAAGGGGAAGATTCATCATGGTCGGTAACCTCATTGCTAAAAACTCGGTGCTCTTCAATATTGCACATACAAAAGGGGTATTCCTATCGAAAATCTATGCAGTGGACGCGGAGGGAGAACCGGTATGGAAAGAGAAGTGGACCAAAAAGGAGGCGGAAGACTATAAGGCGTTTGTCGGATACAGAGACTGGAACAAGGAGATGATGCACAATCCTATCAAGGATGGTTCCATCTTCAGACATGAATGGATTCAGTTCAAGAAAATGCCGAAACTGTATAAGTACAAAGCGCTTGTGTGCTATATTGACCCGTCGTGGAAATCTACAACACAAAACGACTACAAGGCGTGCAGACTATGGGGAAGCATAGGAAAAGAACTCCACCTCATCAACTGTTTCGTCAGACAGGACACGACTGGGGCTATGGTTAGGTGGCTATACAACCTCTATGAGGATAGCATACAACAGGATGCATCTGTTCAGTTCTTCATGGAGGCGAACCTTATGCAGGATACGGCGCTCGATGAGTTCGAGGCGGAGGGGGATATCAGGGGATACCAACTGCCAATCACGGCGGACAAAAGAAAGAAACCGGATAAACTGCAACGAATTGAGTCGGTTGCGCCACTATGGGAGAGGGGATGTGTCTTCTACAACAGCGCCATCAAGGACTCGGAGGATATGCAGGTCGGAATTGACCAGACGCTCGCACTCGAACATGGGAGCAGGGAGCATGACGATGCGCCTGACGCGGATGAGGGCGCGATATACATTCTCCAGAAGCAGGGCAGAGTGGCGGCGTTCCAGCCGAGAATTGTTAAACGTATGAACAATAAAAATAAATGGTAATATGAATTTCATCACGACAGAGGATTTCAAAGTGGTTAGCTCGGAGCAGGCGTTCAAGACTATCACGGGAGCGGATCAGGACAACATCGACAATGCGATTGCCGAGGCCCAGGAGGAGGTCGCAGGATATCTCAGACCGAAGTACGATACGGAGAAAATTTTCAAGGCAACGGGCGATGGCAGAAACAAGCAGATCGTCATGTACACGGCGGATATCGCACTCTACAACATGATCGCAGCGCAACCTAACAGAATGGGATACGATACGAGAAAAGAGCGTTACGACAGGGCGATCAAGTGGCTCGAAGGGGTGCAGGCGGGAAAAATCATTCCGGACTTACCAACTGCTACAGACCCTCTCGGTAACGATACGTCACTTGGTGGGGTACTTGCGTATGGCAACGGACCGGACAATCATTCGTGGTAACATAAATAAAAAACATATATCATGGCACAGATCATCAACAAGACTATGGACAGAGTGGAGGATGCGTTTAGGGCACTGCTAGGGAAACCGCAACTCTGGAGAACAAAATACGGAAACATTGAACTCGTCGGGAAAAACAATCGAAGACAGGTGGAGTCGATCATCGCGAAACTGCAACGGACCACTGAGGCGCTCACCAAATCTGATATACAAAGATGGAGAAAGGCGTGGCAGAAGGCTATCAGCATCGAGAACCCCAACAGGGAAATGCTATACGATATCTACAGAGATACCATGATCGATGCGCATCTCAGTGGATGTATTGACCAACGAAAGGGCTTCGTACGATCCAAGGCGTTCAACGTCGAGGATCAGAATGGAACACCGAACCCACAGCTCAAACACCTGTTTGAGCAGGAGTGGTTCGGACAGTTCTGCGACATCGTACTGCTGACTCCATACTATGGACACTCGCTCATAGAACTCGGGGACCTGACGACTGATGGAGATGGATGCATCGCATACGATTCCATCAACCTCGTGGACAGAAAGTATGTCATTCCGGAACACCATGCGGTCATCACTGACCTGGGCATGGACTGGACTACGGGCATTGACTACCATCTCCCTGAGTGGGAAGCGAACCTCATCGAGGTGGGAAAACCGGATGACTTGGGCGTGCTGCTCAAGGCGGCACTGCACGCCATTCCGAAAAAGAATGTACTGGCGGCGTGGGATATCTTCTGCGAAATATTCGGGATGCCGCTCCGGACGGCAACGACGTCATCAAGAGACCAGAAGGAGATCGACAGAATCAGCGACATGATGGATAGAATGGGAATGGCGGGATATGCTGTGCTGCCAACAGGAACGGAAATTGATATCGTTGAGAGTGCTAAAAGCGATGCTTACAACGTATATGATAAGCGAATAGACCGCGCTAACTCGGAAATATCGAAACTCATCGTCGGACAGACCATGACCATTGAGGACGGAAGTAGCCTCTCACAGTCGCAGACACACCTCAAAGTACTCGAAAACCTCGTCAAAAGTGACGCGACACTGCTGGCCAATACCATCAACAACCAACTCTTCCCGAAAATGATAAGACATGGATTCCCGCTCAAGGGTTATCATTTCGCATGGGATGAATCTGTCAACTATACACCGGAGCAGCAGATGCAGTACGAGACCATGATTGCTGACAGATACGAGGTCGATCCAAAATACTTTGCGGATAAGTACAATATGCCCGTAGGAAACAGAAGGGAACAACACAACCAGATGCTCATCAACCCTGATCAACCTTTTTTCGACTAAGCCCCAGTGACTATCTGGGGCTACACAAGCGATACGCCAATATATTAGCAACAGCCCCCGTCCCCACCGCATCTCCGCTGGGTAAAACAGCCCCCGTCCCCACCGCATCTCCGCTGGGTAAAACACCCCCCGTGCCCAGCGCTTCTCCGCTGGGTAAAATCACCCTCTCTTTCGACAGCTCTGAAAAGTTAGCAGCGCTATTCAAGGGGATGATGAAGGCGCTATTCAGGCAGAAAGGTGCTACTTTCAGCATAGATATACTCACATCCGAAGAGGCGCAGAACTTCATCAACACCCATGCGCGAATACTTGACAGCAGTTTCGACAAGGTGGAAATGACTGACACCATGCGCAAGCGACTCACACGATCCAACTATATCTTCTCGGGGATTAAAGCTTTCCACCAACTCAACGAGGCGTTCCCGTCTATGATTGACAAAAACGGGAATAAAAAACCATTCGAACAGTTTTTAAACGAAGTTCAAAACATCAACCAGACATACAACGTCAACTATCTACATGCGGAATACAACTTCGTACAGGCATCCGCGACAATGGCGGCGAAATGGGAGAAGTTCGAAGAGGATGGAGATAGGTACCTACTGCAATACAGAACGCAGAAAGATGATAAGGTCAGACCGGAACACGCTGCGCTAGATGGAGTCACACTGCCAATGAGCGACCCGTTCTGGGAATCATACTACCCACCAAATGGATGGAACTGTTTCTATCAAGGAACACCAGTACTAACAGCAAATGGATGGAAAAACATCGACAGCATTAAAAAGGGAGAATTAGTCGTCGGGGGAAGTGGAGAGTTTCGTGAGGTAACTGCCACGCTTGCCCGTCCGTTCAAGGGAGAACTTGTCACTATCATCACCAAAGGGGCGAAAACCACATGCACCCCAAATCACAGATTCTGCACAAGGAGAGGATGGATCGCTGCGGAAAACCTTAACAAGGGTGATATAATCATCCAAATCGGTAAAAATACTACGCTTAACCTGGTAGTTCAAGCAGTAAGCAACGCATACACCATTCTGAGATATGGCATGATGGCGAGCATAAGAAAGGGGAAAGCGGTTGCGACCCTGGCAGTCAATCACAAGATTGAGAGACGGAATGAAAAAATCAACAACGTAACCTCCAATAAGCTTACGAACTTCGAAAGAGATGCCTTTTCCAACAAGGTGATGAAACATGATAGATTCGCTTTCACTCATTGGCATCCGAAGGGCGCTCATACGCTCTGGATGAAAATGGCGAGTCGCAAGGGAGTTCTCAATCGCCTTCCTTCTTACAGATGGTCGAAGAAAAGAAGAACTATGCTGCAGCTTTTCAGATATGCCACGAATGAGATCACTGTTAAACTTGGTCTTGCCTTGACGCACATGGAGGCCTTTGACAGCAAGATCATGGTTCGTTTGCGCAAGGCGCTTGCCTGCTTCCGAACGACGAAAATCGTTACCTGTCCATTGAGTTCTGACAGCATCACTACCATGCCTAATAGGAATTCCAAGCTCATCGAGGAGGCGGTGCACAGTTCGGCCGTTTACCATCCAATGAGAAACAAGCCATCTGAAGCTTCGTTCTTCGGTGATGTATCTCAATTTTGCGGCATCAAGGATATTCATTCCTTCAATGGCTTCTACTCGTTCTTTGATTTCTTGAGAAATACCTTTTTTCATAATCGTTATGTCTTAGTTGAAGGCAAAGTTACAGAAAAAAAACAAGAAACAATGGTATTTAACCTATCAATCGACAAAGATGAGACGTATATAGTACCAGTAGGAATAGCACACAACTGTAGATGCAACGTAGTACAGGTTCTCAAGTCCAAATACAAACAGACTCCTCACGATGAAGCGATGGGCAGGGGAGAAACCGCAATGCAACAGGACAAAAAGGGGATATTCCATTTCAACTCTGGCAAGGAGCAAAAAACGGTTCCTGACTACAACCCTTATACCATACGTCGATGCAATGACTGCGATATCGCAAAGGGAAAACTAAACTTAGCCTTTGTGCCAGAAAATGACTTGTGCGCAGCGTGCAAGCTACTTCGGTGTATCAAAGATGTTCAAAATGAGCACATCGAAAAGAATCGTTCCTTATTCGGCAAACTCATCAAAGATGATAAATATAAAGATGTTGCCTTTGATGAAAAGAACGGGGGCTTAAAAGCTACACATATTGGGCACAACTTAGACAAATACAAAGGCTGGTATGAAACTACAATACAAGAGGTTGGATATAAACATGGGCACTCTGTCGTTTTAGAGAAAGAGCCACAGAATGTGTATAAAGGGAAGAATTGCGAGGGACTTTGGGATGATCTTAAATTCGAGGTCGCCGGTGCAGAAAGTGGAACATCTAATAATATTAGAAATGCTCTCAAACATTGTGCATCTAAACCAGAATCAAAAATCGCAGTTTTATTCTTCCCTAACGGTAATTTCTCAGCGGCGAACTTCCAGGCTGGTCTTGCAAAATTCAATGGTCTCAAGGGAACGTCCCAGTATAAGAAGTTTCATTTGATTTACTGCATACAAGGGGAAGAAATTGTACAAATAAAAAAGCCAAGTTAGAAAAACTTGGCTGGAACGAGAGCGGGTCTCTAAAGGTTAACCCATCCCTCGCACTGCAAAGATAGCAATATTTTCCGAAACAACAAAAAAAAAACAAGAAAAAACACCCAAAACAGCCCCCGTTCCCAGCGCTTCTCCGCTGGGTAAAACAGCCCCCGTTCCCAGCGCATCTCCGCTGGGATAAGACAAAGAAAGCCCTCCGTTATCACAACAAGGAATACCGCAACTTGCGGACAGGGCAACTGTACATCAGAAAGAAATCTCTAAAAAGAGGAATCGCGCATGCCTATTCCATCAATAATATAAACGAATAAAAGCATCTCGGACGATACTTAGGACTAAAATGCCAGGTCATCATTTCCTCAATGCTTTGCTGCAAAGGTAGCAATATTTTCAGAAACAACAAACAAAATTCCAGAAAAATGAAGATTATAAAAGATAAAAAAGCATTTGACGCGCAACTTTTAGCCACACAATTGGCAAATGAGTGCTATCAAAGAGACAACAAGAGCAAGAACACTACTAATCGCGGCTATGATGGTACAATAAGACAAAATACGATTACGGCGGTCCTTGCCGACAAAACCGCCATCGTGTATGAACGCCTTACCTGCATAGGTTATTTCAAAATTGTCTTTATGCTCTTTAAGATAGCCTTTCTCCACAAGAAACTCAATGGCACTACACCAGTCTTCAAGGGAGTTGTCACCGAATAGGATTTCACGGGGTATGTACTTGCTCTTTGTATTTTCAAACATACGGAGCTGTTCATCTAATCTTGCACTGTCAGACCAATCCATAATCGTTTTTGACGGCAAAGGTACTCATTACAAACCACATTCTCCACATTCTTTCCAAAAAACACCCAAAAAAGCCCCCGTGCCCAGCGCATCTCCGCTGGGCTAAGACAAAGAAAGCCCCCCGTTGTCACAACGGAGGGCTTTCAAACAAAGTGCAGCGCTCTGCACAAAAAAATAGACTAAACTAAAACAAATCGTAACTAAACAAAATCATTCATTATATAGCGTATAACTACGGTAATACCGACAACTGAATGTCTCGATATTCTCCAATATCTCTTCATGGTTATGGTTCGTACAAGACTGGCTGTGATATAAAGCACCATAACTGCTACCGCCCAAACCCTGAAGGTGGTCAACGATCTCCGCAGTCAGATCCCAGGCGCCTTCCTGCATGCCGTCATGCCAGTTCGTCACAATATGAAGCACTACGCTGCCCTCTCCGCGACTCGCCACACCACCTGAAGAGGGCTTCATTGTGCCCCAGCTGATATCACCGAACTCTACAAATACGGCCGGCATATCGTATGGACTGTCTTCCTCGATATATACTACATTCTCATTCCATAAATCAACATGCGCAACGCCTGGAACGCCACGAAGAGCGCTACACAGATCCAGATACAATTCCTGACGGGGGTCAATATGATGTCTTTCCATTTTCATTCCTTTTCAATTCCTTTTCATTCCTCTTCTTTCACTTTTCATTCACTCTTGATGATATCTATGCTATTAAAGTAGTCACTCAAATTACTCTCGATGATGTCGCACACAAGACGCTCTACTTCGGGACTGTAACCGATAAACTGACGACGAGGAATACGGATCGTCTTACCTTCCTTCATCAAGGCCATCCCACGCCAGAATTCAGAGACACTCGTTAAATGACGGTTACGACGGTCATTACGAAGACTGCCGTTCTGCTTACGGCCGAAACTGCCCTGGGCTTCATAGTACTTATGCCAGAAGTAACGCTTCATACGGGAGGTCACACGGATGGTACCGCCTTCATTATGGATGCCGGCATAGACGCTGCTCGAATAAAAAGTGATACTCTGACCATCGACCTTGCTCGCGATGCTACGACGCAAATCACCGCTGCTCACCAACACATGACCGTCACCGCGCAAGGGACTCTTACGGCGCTGCCACGCTTCAGAGAAAAACCCCTGACGCTCGAAGTTCTTGTCAAACTCATCACTCAAACCGACACGGATGTCGCTTAAGATACGACCGATGGCTGTACTCAGACTGTCTTTCATATTCCTTCATCCAAAAAATTCAGAAACAGCTCCCCAATGACACAGGGACGGGTCATTGACATCATGATCATTGGAGTTCTTTTTCAATTCTTACAGCTTACAGAATTACAGTTTTTGGAAAGGCACACGGATCATCGGATCATCGGATTGTTTTCGTTAAGCCATGAGCAGAATAAAGCTCGCTTTAATTATGCCGTGGCGAGAAGACAAAGGCGTATGCCAATTTAGACGGATTTAGACGGAAATAAAATTTTAAAATAAAAATTTTCAACTTTTCGATAAAAAGTCAAGTATCGTTTTTGTGATAGCTAGAAACTTTGTATGACACCCATTCTTCCTATTTAAAAGATACCTCTATAAGTGATGCATCATCCTCTGGATCATTCAGTTTTCTTGAAATTTCATCTGCAGATAACACCCCCAGATTCTTCTCAGCAACTTTGTACAATCCATCCGTACAGACGAACACAGTATCATCTCCTGACAACTTATGGCATAAGAAAGGAACATCATCTCGCAGACCAGACCCTTTAATGCATCTGGTCAAGGCTGTTCTACCATACCCAATATTTGCCAAATGGTCTGTTGTTAACAACTCCGTCTTTTCTTCGTGTTGGGCATAGATTCTGACATTTCCCTGCCATGTGAAATAAAGTTCATAATCTATTATGATTGCCACGGCTACTGCAGCACCCATGTTACTTTTCTTCTCAATGCTTACCCGTCTCACTTCCTGATCTGCACGCTCCAGAGCCTTGTGCAAGACTTCTTTCTCGGCATATCCCTCATAATTCTTCATCAGATAATCAGCCACGGTATTAGTCACGACATCAGCTGCTAAATCACCAAGACTCAATCCGCCCATACCATCAGCAAGCACTATGGCAATGCCGTATATCCCCATATTTTGTATGGCCATCCTATCCTCATTCGGATAACGTTTGCTGCTAATCGAAAATGATTTTACTTTCATTGTTTCTTCCTTTCTTCTAACTCTTTGCTAAAGATTTTTACGAAAACACTCCAGATTTGGCGACAAGGCTCATAATTGCTACTAAAGTCGCCCATTTCACTGTTCCCATAATACTTCATAAAGTGATAAATAAGGTTGCTCTTTTCCTCCTTCTTCAGTTCTGCTGATGCAAGGTCTGCATAGAACTGAAGATGTTCTGTTGTCAGCAGTTTGCTGATGTCGTAGGCCAGCCATTGCGCACCCCAGATGATTGCATCCAGACTCTCATTGTCGAAAGTCACTACGTCGGGCGGCACATTGTCTTTTTGATATAGCAACTGGATGTCAAGGTAGTTTTTCAAGATGAACAACATGTCTTCTGCATCCTTGTCGGTCGATGCGTTTCTGTCGTTCCATGTGTCCAACTTAATCAGGAACTGACCGCATAGCGGAGCCATCTTTACTTCTACTTCGCCATTCACAATCACGGTGACCGCTTCGTTCATCACGTCTTGAAAGCACTTTACCGACATGACAGGATTCCCTTCTGGTGGCCAACCAATCTTTTCGTCCACAGCGACTCCGCCAAATGGAACAATGTCCACCTCAAAATCTAAATCCCCGTTCACGCCTTTGTAGAAGAACTTCTGCGTTTCTCCATGACGCTTGAAATGGTTATTCTCCAGCGTTTTGCAGATGTCATCAAAGGTTTGCCAGTCTTCTATGGCAATGGCTACATCCAAATCTTCCGTGCGGCGCTTTGGTTCATCGCCTTTCATTAGCTTCATGGCTACATCTCTTGCCCTGGCACCTACCACATACAGTGGCAACCCATGCTCTGCCATACATTTATTCAAGGCAACGAGTGTACTATATAGCCAGTCATTGCCAAGTTCCTCTTTCGTGATTTTATATTCCATTCTCAATCAGTCTTTGAGCCGCCTCAATGCAACGGCTGTTGCCACTTCCCATCAAGTCAGCGTATATTAGAATTTTGGGAGCCGTTTTCTCGTAAGTATTGTCTTTCCAGAACTTCTGATAGAGTTTTATCCTGCCTTTCTCCTGGAATTTCACCTTCTTGGTCATCATCAGCTTGACACTCGGCGTTTCCGTGTAAATATCAAATAGTTCTGGCATCAGGTAGCGGTCAATCAAAAAGGCTCCACCTTCACCTCCCCAGCACATTCCATCTGGTAGTATTATTTTGTTCCAATCTCGTCGGCAGTCGGCATCCACAAACTCCATTTCCTTTAGCAGTAACTTCGGCTTCAGACTCTGATTGTAGTGAGTCTGCCAAACATCTAGCAACTCTTTCCTGTTTTTCAAAAAGCGTCCATTTTCTGTGGTAAGCACAAACTTCCCCCTGCCAAGTTCCTCTATTACGTTCTTGATTGTGCCAAGTGACACACCGGTTTCTTCATGAATAGTCCGATAAGGCTTATTGATATTTATTTCGTCAAGCAACAAATAAAAAATAACCTTCAGACCTGCTTCATTGAACGCTTTTCCTTTTGCCTCTTTTGGCAGCATTGCCTTTTGTCCGCTTATACGTATAAACATCGGAGCGGCAACAATGTTGCAGTTTCCGCTGCTCTCCACCACACTAACTCCTTCTTCAGGCAGACCGTCAAAAGATTCTGGTGAAAAATGGTTTGCTACCAGCATCAGCGGCTTGTCTGTCTGCTCCTTAAGACTTCTCATGTGCTGCACAATAAGGTTGTAATTTGCCTTGTTCACTTGTGGCCTCACATCACAAGCAAATGTAACCCCGTTGATAGTGAGGTTATAGCCATAACTTTTGCTTTGTTCAGCTGCCTTGAATACAATATCTTCCAAGTTCGTTAATCGTCTCAGATTATAGACGACATCATTGATGATTTCTTCTTCTCTGACCATACTTGTTCACTGTTTTGTTTTTGTTCATGCATTTTGAACACTACAAATTTAATGAACATTTTCCAAACAACCAAACTTTTTGTTCAAAAAATGGTGTTTGTTCACGAATCTTGAGGGATGTCACAGGAACGGGTCATTGACATCATAATCATTGGTGGTTCTTACAGCTTACAGTATTACAGTTTTTGGAAAGGAAAAATGGGTTTTGGATTCTTGATGTGTTGACAAGTGAGGTATTGCAGTGCTCAGTCATGAAGGAATCGGGCGTGAATCAGAAAGAGTTGAGTTAAAAGGAGAGAGTTTAAGAAAAAAGTATTAACTTTGCCTACGATACTGAAGATCAACAACGGACTGAACGGGTATGCTCCGGAATTGGTGAACGGGTATCGGCCGGAATACGTAGATCATCGGAATTTAGACGGAAATAAAATCTTTAACTATAATCCTGACGAGAATGCGCTCGAATTCCTCGCTTTGGGGGAGGACTTTATTATGGATCGCATCGGAGATACTCAAATTTTTGGAGCAGTGAGAGCAGAGAATAAATCCAAAAATTTATTCTTTGCCGAGTCGCGAGAAAAATAACCTATGGTAAATGAACTGAACCCCAAAAGTTGGACACAACCAACAAGAATATGAAGTATAAGAAACGCTCATTGAAAGAACGTCTGGCTATCTGTCAGATGATTGAGAACGGAATGCCTGCGCAGACGATA
>Ga0129310_1002035_pt1 | contig 15961 bp, 14 predicted proteins | sample Go1ome_2_FD_94433 | JGI IMG/M metagenome (GOLD analysis project Ga0129310, IMG submission 94433) | Western lowland gorrila individual fecal microbial communities from Wisconsin, USA - Go1022A metagenome | ecosystem: Host-associated > Mammals > Digestive system > Large intestine > Fecal | place...
GGATTCCACTACGCTCTGGATCTCATTTGAGCTCGGAACTGTATATTCTTCGTAGGTGATACCTGCCGCATCACAGGCTTCCTTAGCCATAGAGATCTGAAGCACGGAGTTGCTTTCTGCTGAACAATAAAGAAGGCCGATATGCTTTGCCTCCGGAAGAACCTTCTGTAATAACTCGATCTGCTCCTTTACCGGGGTAAGATCAGAGGTTCCCGATACGTTGACACCGGGATTTTCATTGTCATTTACTAATCCGGATTCTGCCGGGTCTGTCACCGCCGTCAGAAGGATCGGAATATCCTTGGTAACACCCGCAACAGCCTGAGCAGCAGGTGTCGCAATGGCAAGGATCAGATCGTCTTTGTCATTCACTAATTTTTCTGCGATCGTCAGGCAGTTGGCCTGCTCGCCGGATGCGTTCTTCTGATCGGCCTCATACTTTACCCCTGCCTCATCAAGGGCGGCAAAAAAGCCTTCATTTGCTGCATCCAGTGCTGCATGCTGAACAAGCTGGATCACACCGATCTTGAAGGTTTTGTCTGCTGTCGCAGCCTCTGTTTCGGCTTCTGTTGCTTTCTCGGAGGCCTGCTCGGAGGAGGCGGTCGTTTTTGCTGCTTCTGTTGCTTCTGTTTTAGCGGCTGTCTTATCGGAAGAACAGCCTGCAAGAAGGATCGTCATGGCCCCTGCCATAAGCATGGCTAACATTTTACTATTCTTTTTCATAATCTGAATTCTCCTCTGCACTACGTATTCGTTCGTTGCGAACAGCTAAATTGTACTACAAAAACTTACATGCGTCAATCTTATATAACTTTAAATTTAATTTAATTCAACGTGTTAAAGTCTTTTCGGATTTTTTTGCAAACTAAAAACCCTTGTTTCCAAGGGTTTTTAATCGTAGTCATTCATTTGTCAGAAATATTTGTGGCTGCCCCAGAGGTTGCTTCGCTTCAGGTCCAGATATTCATTGTAAGCCTTTTCCAGGATCTGTTTTTCATTTGAAAATTTCAGAAGATGATAAGCTTCATAAAACTTATAATATCCGGAATCTACAAAGTATTCCTCCCGCTGCGGTTTACTGTAATAACTGTCTGCCATCATCAGATACCAGTGAACATCTTTCTCGACCGTGTCCTGAGGAGTGTTAAAGGAATACTGGCTTTTTCCGATATACTTGATGATCGATGCGGATACACCCGTTTCCTCCTTTACCTCCCGCAGGGCGGTCTCCTTATATTCTTCGCCCGGTTCCACAGTTCCCTTCGGCAAAACCCATCCTTCGTACTTGTTCTTATAATTCTTATAAAGTACCAGAATTTTACCTCGAAATATAACCACACCGCCACAGCTCGTTGCTTCTATCATTGCAATTCCTCCTGATCCAAAGACCGGACCGAATGGATCCGCCTTTGTGGTGTGTTTTGTACGCTGGAAATAGTATACTTCTTTTTATAAAGTTTTGCAACTATAGTTTTCCTCACCGGGGACTGCACAACTTTTCCTGTTGAATCTTCCGCTTCTGATTATTTCAGATACTTTTCAAACCAGTCCATCATTTCTTTCAGGCGGCGTACTCTGTGCTTCGGTTTTCCGCTTCTGGACAACTCATGGTTCTCACCGTGGAACAGGCACATTCTTGTTTCCACACCAAAGTATCTGAGTGCAGAGAACATCTGGAGTGCGTCTCCCATGTAGCAGCGGTAATCCTGATCCGACTGGATAAAGAGGGTCGGAGTCTTTGCATTGTTTGCATATTTGAGCGGGGAACAGGTCCACATTTTGTCCGGAGCCGTCCACGGATCCGCAGCTGTTTCCTGTAAATCAAAGCTGTAGCCGATATCTGTTGTCATGCTGAGAGAGATCCAGTTGGAGATACTTCTCTGGGAAGCGGCAGCGGCAAAGCGGTCGGTATGGCCGATCACCCAGTTAGCCATAAATCCGCCGTAGCTTCCGCCCATAAAGCCCAGACGCTTCTCATCGATCTGCGGATATCTCTTAAGCACCTCGTCTGTGAATGCCATTAAGTCTTCGTAATCGATCGTTCCGTATCTGCCGGACAAATCTGCGAAGGCATTTCCGCGTCCCTCACTTCCGACCGGATTCGTATAGAATACAAAGTATCCGGCATTGGCGAATGCCTGATTCTCATGGAAGTACACGGATCCGAAGGTTGCTCTCGGGCCGCCGTGTACGGTAAGGATTCCCGGATATTTCTTATTCGGGTCAAAGTCCACCGGCTTAAGCACATATCCGTCAAGCTCTACGTCTTTATATGTATACGTAAATTCCTCGATTTGGCAAACATTTCTCTCAGCTAAAATTGCATCATTCAGTGCTGTGAGCTTTCTTTCCGTTCCGTTCTCCAGAGCATAGACCTCGGTAAGTCCCAGATCTCTTGCCCCGGTAAAATACAGAACATCGCCAAATTTATTGAGGGTGTGGACACTGCCCTGTCTGTCATTGAGAACCGTGAGGTTACCTTCTGTATCCAGACTGCAGATCACACTCTGCTTACGGAAGGTCGCGATCAGGTAGATCTTCTCGTCATCATGGATGATGCCGGCTCCATCTGCAAACTTGCAGTCGCTGCAAATTGAGTTGTGGGCAGCAACATCATGGTCTGCGATCTCTTTGACGGTGTTATTTTCCACTAAGAACAGCTTTGCGTTCTCATTCAGACCGTATTCCTTCATGTCAGAACCGAGTACATATACGTTCCCCTTGATCCGGCAAGCAAAGTCGATCCTCATTGTTTCCTGGGCAAGAAGCTCCTTTCTCTTACAGGTTGTAAGATCTACAAGGTAGAGTGCCGGCTTGCTGCTTCGCATATTCTCAAAAAGATTTCCGGTATAAAGGATGTCCTCTCCCTCGATCCAGAAATTTTCCACGGTCTCATAATCCGGGCTTACGAATGTCACATTTTGGGAGGCTCTGTCGTATACGGCAAGACGGATCCTCTTTTTATTTACGATGCCCGGCCCGTTTTCCCAGAACGGAAGCTCATCAAAGACTTCATAATCCTTTTCTTCTTCCCAGAGCTTAAGGGCTTCCTTCTTTTTGTCCTCGTCCATACGGAAGAATTCAGGCTTATTATAGTCGTAATTAACGCAGAAGACGATCTTATCTTTTACCGCTGCCATTTTTTTCACTGCATAGGGCACTGCAAAGGCAAACTCTGCCTCACCGCCATGGATATTGATCGTGTAAAAGCAGGTCCAGTCCTCTCCGTTTTTAACCTTTTCCTGATACTCCTTCTCTCTGTTTGAGATAAAAAGAACGGTATCTGAATCAAGCCAGGTAAAGACTCTCTCTGCTTTTCCACCGGTCAGAGGCCTGTAATTTCCTTCCGGAAGATCCATGAGCCACAGGTCGGAACGATAGCGGTTCTCATCCTCATTCGGATCTAAAACCGCAAATACCCCGTGTTTTCCGTCCGGTGCTGCTGTCATCCCTGTCGGATAATGGTAATTCATGAAATCTTTGATGTCTATTTTTTTCATTTTATAAGCTCCCCCCGCTTAATTATTTTGCTAACTGTTTGGTAAGTTTCTTATTTTGTTCTATAGCCATTCGGATTTTTGGACTGCCATCTCCAGCCATCCGCACACATCTCATCAATACCTCTCTTAGCCTCCCAGCCAAGCTCTTTCTTTGCCTTTGTCGGATCCGCATAGCAGGTAGCGATATCGCCGGGACGTCTCGGTTTGATCACATAAGGAATATCCTTTCCCACTGCCTTTGAAAAGGCGTGGATCATATCGAGTACACTGTATCCCTGTCCCGTACCCAGATTGTAGATATAGACAGCCGGCTTGTCTTCAAATTTCTTTAATGCCTTCACATGTCCTTCTGCCAGATCCATAACATGGATATAGTCGCGGACACCGGTTCCGTCCGGCGTATCGTAATCATTTCCGAATACACCGACCTCCTTCAGCTTGCCGACTGCTACCTGTGTGATGTACGGGGTCAGGTTATTCGGGATACCTGCCGGGTCCTCACCGATCATACCGCTCTCGTGGGCACCTACCGGGTTAAAGTAGCGTAAAAGGATCACGCTCCACTCCGGGTCAGCCTTCTGGATATCGGTAAGGATCTGCTCCAGCATGCTCTTTGTCTGACCGTAGGGGTTCGTACACTGACCCTTCGGGCATTCCTCTGTGATCGGAACAAAGGCCGGATCGCCGTAAACCGTGGCGGAAGAACTGAAAATGATCTTTTTCACGCCATGCTTTCTCATTACATCGCAAAGGATCAGAGTGCCGGTAATGTTGTTATAGTAATACTCCAGCGGCTTTGCAACAGACTCGCCGACTGCCTTTAAGCCTGCGAAATGAATAACTGCGTCGATCTTTTCCTTGTTGAAAATATTTTCCAGAGCGTCCCGATCCAGCATATCTGCCTGATAAAAAGTCAGATCCTTTCCGGTCAGCTTTTTCACTCTGTTCAAAGCTTCTTCACATGAGTTGCTGAGATTATCAAAGACAACGACCTCATGTCCCTGATTTAAAAGCTCAAGACATGTGTGACTGCCGATATAACCGGCACCTCCTGTCACGAGAATTCTCATATAGCTTCATCCTTTCTTTCACCGGCAGGAACCGGAGTTGTTATCCGGTCTGCAGCGGTTTCTTTATGTCAGTTATTATATTAACACTCTCGGTCCAAAAAGAGAATACTTTTTTCTCCCTTTACCAAATTATTACTTTTCAGAACCGGTGATCCAGATATCGAAAAGCTTTCTGCCGATCGGAGCCGCCGTTTTTCCGCCGGAGCCTCCTTCCTCTACGATCACACAGACAGCGATCTTTGGATCCTCAAGGGGTGCAAAGCCCACAAACCATGCGTGTGTTTCTTTTCCCTTCTCAAATTCTGCCGATCCGGTCTTACCGGCAGCCTGATATGCGTCTGTCTTTAATGCTGAGCCGGTGCCGCTCTCAACGACCTGAACCAAAAGCTCCTTTAAGGCATTGGCCTCGTTGGGAACCATCAATTCTCCGCCGGCAGACGGCTTAAACCGTTTTACGGTCTTACCGTCGTCATTCTCCACATGATCGATCAGATACGGCTTCATCAGCACTCCGTCATTAGCGATGGCTGACATAAGCATCAGATTATGCATAGGGGTCATCAGGGTGTTTCCCTGTCCGATCGCCGTCTGCATGACCTCCCATGGTTTGGCATCTGCCTTCATGGTAAATGAGCTTTTATTATACGGAAGCGAAAGCGGCTGCTCTCTGTTGAATAAAAGCTGCTCCGACAGATTCTTAAGTCCGTTAAGATCCATTGAAAGTCCCAAAGAGGCAAAGGCTCCGTTACAGGAATTGGCAAAGGCCTGAATAAAGTTTTCTTCTCCGTGGGCTGTTTTGTGATAACATTGGATCTTCTCGTTATCATACTCAAAAACACCGCTGCAGGAATATGTGTGATCCCGGTAGCTTCCGGGGTGTTCTCTCATGTACTGGAGTGCCGTTATGATCTTAAAGGTAGAACCCGGTGCATAGAGTCCTTGCGTTGCACGGTTCACCAGACGGGCCTCTTTGCTGTCTCCCTGCACAAGGCTGTCCCACTGGTCTGCCACCGTATTCGGATCAAAACCGGGTTTTGATACCATAGCCAGTATCTTTCCGGTGGACGGCTCCATAGCGATCACTGCACCTTTATTTTTCCCCAAGGCCTCGGAGGCCGCTTTCTGAAGCTCTGTATTCAATGTGGTTATGACATTGTCGCCCGTGTTCTTTTTCCCGGACATTTCGTTCATGACTTTTTCATTTAATGGTTCATGACTGCTCAGAAGATAAAAATTGGCTATCGATTCCAGTCCTGTCTTTCCCACTGTAGAATAGCCGACCACATGGGCAAAAAGATCCTTGTAGGGATAGCTTCTTGTCTCTGTCCCGTTATCACTTACGATGGTTTCCGCCAGCACATCTCCCTGATCGGAGAGGATCCTTCCGCGGACTGTTTTTTCCGCAAAGCGGTTCAGTCTCGCATTATAGGGATTGTTGATCACGGTCTCACTGTCCATGACAAGAAAATGGCCCAAATAGATACAAATCCCGAGAAACAGCCCTGCAATACCGCAGGAAAACATTAGAATACTTTTATTTGCTTTCGGATTCGGCCTGTTCTTCTTCATCTTCATCCTCCTCATTGCGCTTTAAGATATAAAGTCCCTGAACGATCTGAAACAGCAGGAAGGTCGACACCATCGAGCTTCCGCCGTAGCTGATAAAGGGAAGCGTGACTCCTGTGGAGGGAATAAACTTGATCACACCGCCCACTGCAAGGAATACTTGTGTGATATAGACGATACCGAGACCGAAGGCAATCAGCTTATAGAACATTGCCTGCATATTTACGGCGATCAGCATGAACTGGAGAAAGCATCCGAGACAGATAAGGATCAGGCAGACCCCGAATATTCCCCCAAGCTCCTCTGAGATCGCAGCAAAAATAAAGTCCTTTTCCACTACGGGGATCTTTTCCGGCATCCCCTGATACAGGCCCATGCCGAAAAATCCGCCTGTGCCTACTGCGAACAGGGCCTGTGCAATCTGATAGCCGGTATTATCCACATCTGCCCACGGATCCCGCCATGCCTTTACCCGCCTCTGCACATGGGAAAACAGATGATATGCCGCCACAGAGGCTGCTGCTCCTCCCAGAGCCCCGCTGCCCAGGTACAGCCAGTTTGATGTGGCGATAAACAGCATCGTCAGGTAAGATACAAAAAAGATCAGAGCTCCGCCGAGATCCTTGGAAAGCACAAGGATCAGGACGTGGGCCGCTGCCGCCGCAGTTGTGACCGCCACCGTCTTAAATTCTGTAGAACGGTAAAACATTGCCGAAACAAAAAAGACGAAGCTGATCTTTACAAACTCCGATGGCTGCACGGAAAAACCTCCGACAGTCAGGGAAAGCTGTGCGCCATAGGAGGTATTTCCTGCGATACAGACGACAAGGAGCAGCAACAGGCCCAGACTGCCGTATATCCACGGAATCTCCACGAGCTGCCATACCCGGTCGATGATATACGGGATCACAAACGTTACAGCCGCCGAGGCTGCTACGATCACAAACTGTCTCATGGCCCGCTCCGGGTTCAGCCGTGTCAGCATCACAAAGCCCACACACAAAAGCATGCAGGTATTATTTAGAAGGATCCGGGACACATTTCTGTAAAAGAAACGGTACAGGAGGATATATACAAGAAAGAATGCCGCCTGGATACCATAAAACAGCACCAGCTCCAATCGCTCTGTATGGACATAGATCGAAAGGAAGGCAAGGAAATGTATCATAAACATGCAGATCAGCTGGCGTCTGCATGCCCGCATTTTTGCCCTCTCCTCCTTGTGTGAAAAAAAGCTGAAATTATAATACGTATATATCGCGATCAAAAGGATCAGCAGATATCTGGATACTTCAACAACCAGATTTGTCACATTCTCACCTACTCAACTCCCCGCTTAAAGTGACCGCGTGTAAAATTACCGGTCGGCGGTTCTGTATTTTTTTCCTCTGCAAATTCTTCATAAAAGGCTCTGAGGATCTTTCCGGTCTCTTTCCCGGATTCGATGGTAAAATTAAGCCGCAGTGCCGATGGGGATATTTTTTTAATCTCCTGCGAAAGGCCCTTCAGGGAGAGGGGGCTCTCATTATAGATTGTATTATAGCAAAATCTGCACTGGTTCCTGACCGGGAAGCTCTTTCCCTTTCTGTCCTTTAAGTATAAAAGCTCCGGTTTTCCCGAACAGCCCTCCTCCGTCCTTCTGATGCACTGGGCAGAGACCATCATGGGCAGATATCCGTAAACGATCAGCTCTCCCTTCAGTCCGGCCTCCTCGATCTCCCTCGCATTTAATTCCACCGGGATCGTGGTTCTGTCGGCACCGTATCCCATCATGGCTTTTTGGGCGAGATGATTGAAGGTATACATACCGAAATCGAAATACTGACGGATATCCGGATACTGTTCCTTCAAAAATCCCGGTTCCTCCATAGACGGAACTCCGACAGCATCAAACCCGGCCTGGCGAAGCAGCTCTATATTCTTCTTAAAATAGTTTTCTGCCTCCATCCTAAAGATCCTTGGCATCATAAGATAGCAAAAGATCCCGGCCTCGTGACATGCTGTTACGATCTCCCGGTAAAGCTCCGCTTTAAATTCTTCCGAGGCGATATAAATTCCAAAGCGTCTCGCGGGCATTCCTTTCTTTTTATCCTTCATAAAGGAAATCGTCTCCGTAAGCTGATCGTAGCTGTTCACAAGCACGGTAAACTCCGCCGCTTCTTCTTTCTTAATATCTGTCGGAGCGGCAGCCCTCGCAGTATCTCCCTGTTCCAAAACGATCTCGGCCGGATCCCTATAATATTTTTCCGCTGATCTTTTCTCTAACTCCTCAAGGACACTTCTGCGGAGCCGGTTTAATGACTGAACCGGTATAAAAACATTTCCCTTTATGAATACGTCCAGCTTTTCAAACTCAAACGGAGAATCTCCTGTCTTCATCAGCTGCTTTCTGATCCGCTCCTCATCCATGGGAGCATTCTTTGCTTCCTCCGGGATGTCACCCTCACACCTGCAGATAATCGCGTTTCCGGCATCCGATTTTCTTCCATCCGCAATTATTTCCGCTTCCAGCCTTGCCGGTTTTCCCACCTCCAGATAGGCCTGTCCCCTGACGCGGATCTTCTTTACCGTTTCTACATACATTTTGTCAAGGAAAGAAAACAGCTCCTGATCCGTTTCCTTAAAGGTAGGTTTTTCCTTTAGCACCACCATATCGCGGCCGTTATGAATCTTATAATAACCCTCCGATTGTCCGCCGCGGTCAAACAATTCCAGAAGCGTTCTTCGATCGGCTGCTTCCACATAATAACCGTCCCTGCCGTATTCCAGATATCGATCCACATATTTTCGGTAAATGCTTACGACGCCTGCCGTATATCTGGGGCTTTTCATTCTGCCCTCGATTTTAAGAGAGCAGACCCCAGCGTCTAAAATATCGGGAAGAATATCGAGTGAGCAAAGATCCTTAAGGCTGAGCACATATTTTTCATCTTTTCGATTTAAATATTTTCCATCCCGCAAAACGTCAAAGGGAAGTCGGCAGGTCTGGGCGCATCTGCCTCGGTTTCCGCTTCTTCCTCCGATGAGGCTGGAAAACAGGCACTGGCCGGAGTAGCAATAACAGAGAGCTCCGTGGACGAAGGTTTCGACCTCCATTCCTGTTGCCTGCCGGATCTCTCTGATCTCCTTAAGAGACAGCTCACGGGCCGGAACCACACGGACTGCTCCCATCTCCTTCAGTGCTTCTGCACTGTATTTACCCGTTACCGTCATCTGCGTGCTGATATGAAGCGGAAGCTTCGGGAAATGTTCGTGGATGTAGGAAAACACTCCCAGATCCTGAACAAGCACTGCATCCAGACCCGCCTCATAATATGGCTTCAGATATCCAAGAAGCTCCGGAAGCTCTTTTTCCTTTACCAGGGTATTGACTGTCATGTAAATTTTACATCCGTGAAGATGGACGAAGCGGATCGCCTTTATCATCGCTTCTTCATCCAGATTATTGGCATACGCCCTTGCCCCGAAGCGGCTGCCTCCGATATAGACTGCATCTGCTCCTGCATTTACGGCTGCCACCATACTTTCATAGGATCCGGCCGGAGCCAGGATCTCGATCTCTTTCTTTTCCATTTTTGTTTCCTTTTCCAGCTATTTATCCTTTTCCAGCCGGGCGTCCAGCTTCATCTGAACTCCGATCAGCTCATGCTTCAGGCTATAGATCTCTTTCTCCAGTTCTTCCTTCTGAGCCTTAAACATTTTTGCTTCCTGCAGGGCCTTAAAATAATCATCTGCCAGATTCAGGTAGATCATTACCTCCTGATAATCCTTGTTCTGTCTTGTAAATCCGGGCTGAGCCTTGAGGATCCCGATTTTATCGTTGATATAGGCAGCCACCTTTTGCAAATATTCCTGTTCCTCTGAGCCTCCGAGTGTATAGACATTTCCGTCGATCAGTACCTGTGCATAGTTTTTCTTTTCCATTCCTGTCAAGCTCCCATTTTCTCTGTTTCGTAATTATTACTGTTTTTCCATTTCCATGTCCAGATGCCGGTAAGCGTTCTCTGTCGCCACGCGGCCTCTCGGCGTTCGGTTGATCAACCCGTTCATAAGAAGATACGGTTCGTAAACGTCCTCCAGTGTGCCTGCATCCTCTCCGATCGATGCGGCCAGCGTTTCCAGCCCCACCGGGCCTCCTCCGAATTTTTGTATCATCGTGAGAAGAATGGTCCGGTCGTTATTGTCCAGCCCCAGCTTGTCCACGTCCAGGATATCGAGTGCAAAGTCGGCCACACTTCTTGTTATCACACCATTGTATTTGACCTGTGCAAAATCGCGCACCCGTTTTAACAGGCGGTTTGCCAGTCTTGGGGTCCCCCTGGATCTTCTTGCGATCTCCCAGGCTCCCTCATCATCAATCTCCACGCCAAGCACATCCGCCGACCGCTTTACGATCACACACAGCTCCTTCGGCGTATAAAATTCCAGTCTCTGGACGACACCGAACCGATCCCTTAAAGGAGCCGTCAAAAGTCCGGCTCTCGTGGTTGCACCCACCAGCGTAAACTTCGGCAGATCCAGCCGGATCGATCTGGCAGAGGAATCCTTTCCGAGCATGATGTCGATGGCAAAGTCCTCCATTGCCGGGTAGAGCACCTCCTCCACCTGACGGTTCAGTCTGTGGATCTCATCCACAAACAGCACATCACCCTCCTGAAGATTGTTCAAAATCGCAGCCATCTCCCCGGGCTTTTCGATGGCCGGCCCCGATGTGACCTTTAGGTTTACGCCCATCTCATTGGCAATGATCCCGCAAAGGGTCGTTTTTCCCAGACCCGGCGGGCCGTAAAACAGGACATGATCCAGTGCCTCTCCCCGGCTTTTTGCCGCATCGATATAGATTTTTAATGTGGACTTTATTTTTTCCTGTCCGATATAATCTTTAAGAAACTGGGGACGAAGGGTCTTATCGATCCCTTTGTCTTCTGCAGTTTCTTCCGTTGTAATGATTTTACGACTCATATAACTCCGCCTGTCATTATGTTCATTATGTTATCCTGCCATCGGCCTGTCAGCCACTCTACAGAAACGACAGATGCCGAAGTGCTTTTTTCAGCACCTCCTCCACCGTCATGTCTTCTGTAACGGAAGCCTTTTTGACGGCTCCGGCAGCCTCTCCGGAGGAATAGCCCAATGCAACCAGCGCTTCCACGGCCTCCTTCTCCGGCCCACCGGAAGCTCCGGCATCCACCGGGACAGCTTTAAGGCTATCTCCGAAGGGCGACAGGATATCCTCCGCCTTTACCTTGTCTTTAAGATCCAGAATGATTCTCTGGGCTGTTTTAACACCGATCCCCGGAGCTCTTGCGATCGCCTTTGCATCGGATGACAATACGGCGATCCTCAGTGCATCCGGCTCTAATACCGACAGGATCCCGAGAGCACTTTTGGGGCCTACTCCGGTCACGCCGATCAGCTGCCGGAACATATCCAGATCCTGTCTGGAAAGAAATCCATAAAGATTCAGTGCATCCTCACGGACATTTAAAAATGTATATATCTTTACCGTTTCACCGGCCGCTGGCAGCCTTGAAAGTGCTGAGACCGGAACAAAGATCTGATATCCGATCCCCTGTGTCTCAACCACCACAGAATCCTCTGTCTTCTCGGCCAGAAGTCCTTTAATATATGAAATCACTTATTTATCCTCCGTCATTTGAATCATATCATAGTCGCAAAATCATTGCAAGTCTATCCGGATATACAATCGAACAAATTTTCTGGTTTTGACTTGCTGCTAAAAACAACGTATACTGTATGGATCAGGCAGTAAATGCCGAGTTTCACAAAGGGAGAATCCATAGCTGATGCTGATTTTTGAAAATGACTTTCCATTCACTGAAAATTATCCCTTAGAGCGTATCGGAAAAAGGGAACAGCTCCTGTTTTTTGACATTGAAACCACCGGCTTTTCCGGTGATTTTAACCGCGTCTATCTTATCGGGGCTGTTTACTTTAAGGAGAATTGCGCCCACTATATCCAGTGGTTTGCCGATACCGTAAAGGCAGAAACAGAGATCATTGAAAGCTTTTTTCGTCTCATGTCCTCCTTTCGGGTGCTCGTCCACTTTAACGGAGATACCTTTGATATCCCGTTTCTTTTAAAACGCTGCCGGGCGCTGAAGCTTCAATATAACTTTGACCATATTGAAAGCTTTGATATTTTAAAGCAGATCCGTCCCTACAAGACCAGACTTGGATTAGACAATATGAAGCAGAAAACGATCGAAGCATTCCTTAAGATCGAACGTGAGGACAAATATAACGGCGGTCAGCTGATCGCCGTTTACGAAGACTATCTGGGTTCCCGGGATGACCGGCTTATGCGGCTCCTACTTTTACATAACGAGGAAGATCTTAAGGGAATGCCCGGACTTCTTCCGATACTTTTCTATCCCGATTTTTTCCGCCAGAAATTTACGCTGTCGAAGCTTCGCAAGGCTTGCAGCGATACTCCCCGACTGATCCTTTCCCTTGACGGAGATCCCCTCACAAAGCTGCCGGTCCCCATCAAGGCTTATGTTCCCTCCTATGCCTTCATGGCAGCCGGTTCATCGATGGAGCTTTCGATAAAAATCTATGAAGGAACCCTTAAGTATTATTATCCCAATTATCGGGACTATTACTATCTGATATATGAAGATACTGCCATTCATAAAAGTGTCGGCGAGTATGTAGATAAGGATGCAAGGATCAAGGCCACGAAAGAGACTTGCTATACAAAAAAGAGCGGTACGTTCCTCCCGCAGCCGGGCACCGTCTGGACTCCGGAATTTAAAAATTCCTGTAAGGATAAAAACAGCTTTTTTGAATTTCACGAGGAAGCATTTTACGATCCCGACGCCCTTAATAAATACATTGAGATGATCTGGTCACAGCTCTTTTAACTGACTGCAGTATCAATAATCTCCCTTCTTCAGGAGATATCGCATATAGGCAAAGGCAGTTTTCTCGCCGCGGCACTTCAACATATAAAGGATCTTATTTAATTCGCGTTTTGTTTCCGGGTGCATGGTAAGGAAGCGGCGGTTCCTTGAAAAATACTCATACGCAGAACCATCTGTGTACTTTTTTCCCTGATAGACCTTGGATGCAGCGATCCGATCCATGACCATCTCCACAAGATAGTTGACCGGCATCTTCACTCCGACGATCCTCCAGTTATTCTCCCTTGAGGATACATCGGTCCAATACTCGAAATGATGCCGGTTTCTGCCCTTATGGTGAAGCCACGCCGGAGAATACCCCTTTTCCTCCTTCTCTGCCGCATTCGGACTTCTTGTTCCCTGATAATAATTTACCCCCGTTTTAAACTCTGACCATGTATATTTCGAAAGATCGTGAAGCAGTCCCTGCCGGTAAAGACCGACACGAAAGCACCCTTCCATGACAAGGAGCTTATGATGTGTGATCGTCAGAAAATGATGCCATGCGTTGCCGATCCTGTTTCTATTCGGAGCACTTGTTATTTTTTCTTTCATTATAATAGATTACCTGCCTTTTTCTCTTTAATTTGTCAAAAAACCAAAGCATTTGTTCGGTAAATTGTTTGACATCCCTGAAAAGATGTGCTATTGTGAACGTAGCAGGCAAGCCTGCAACGATCAATTCGGAGGTATCGCTATGAAGGGTACAGTTAAGTGGTTTAACAACCAAAAAGGTTACGGTTTTATTTGTGACGAAGCAGGCCATGACATATTTGTCCACTACTCCGGACTCAATATGGATGGTTTTAAGACTCTTGACGAAGGCGCAAAGGTTGAATTTGACGTAGTCGAGGGTGCCAAGGGTTCTCAGGCTGTAAACGTAACCAAATGCTAATTACTGAAATCCCACTGTGCCTTTTCTAATAAGCGGCATCATTAGAATTCAAGCCGGGCAAATGCAGGGCTTCTTTAAATAAGGTAAAAGTGTGCATGATGTGATTACACAAATGGGCTATTGCGATATGCAACAGCCCATTTGTGATGTAACAGGAAATTACGAGGAATTCCCATCTACGGCCTTACGGCAGCCTCCAGCATTTCCTTTAGCTCCTCCACCGTAAATGTATAGAGCTTATTGCAGAAATGACAGCTGACCTCAATGGGCTTTCCTTCCTCTATCATCTCCGCGATCTCTTTCTTTCCAAGACTGATGATCGCCTTTGCCACACGGCTCTTTTCGCAGTCGCACACAAAGCCGGTGGGCATTTTATCAAGGATCTCCAATCCGAACTCTCCAAGAAGCTCATTAAGGATCTCCTCCGGTGTCTTTCCTTCATCCAAGAGGGAGGTGATGGATGCAAATTCGTCAAGCCGCGCCTCCAGCTTATCGATCATCTCGTCGGACGCACCCGGAAGCAGCTGGATAATAAAGCCTCCGGCCTGACGTACCGTATTATCCTTGTTCATCAATACGCCCAGTGCCACGGAGGAGGGGATCTGCTCCGAGGTCGCATAATAATAGGTAAGGTCTTCCGCAATTTCTCCGGAAACCAGGATTGTCTGTCCGACATACGGCTCCTTAAGGCCGATATCCCTGATCACGCTTAATACTCCGATACCGAGGGCGCCTCCCACATCCAGCTTTCCCTTTGCATTCGGCGGGAGCATAACCTCCGGGTTAAAGGCATATCCCTTCACATGGCCTTTGGAATCTGCAGAGACTAAAAGACCTCCGATCGGGCCGTCTCCTTCCATTCTGAGGGTAAGAAGATCCTTATCTCCCTTCATCATAACGCCCATCATAGCACCTGCGGTCAAAAGCCGGCCAAGAGCAGCTGTAGCCACCGGGCTTGTATTATGTGCATTTTTTGCTGTTTCTACTGTATCTTTTGTTGTCGCCGCAAAGGCGCGGATCTGCCCATTAGCAGCCGTTGCACGGATAATATAATCTGACATTTTTTCTCAACCTGCCTTCTTGCATTCTCTGGCGATCACATAGATTCGCTCGCTGTCTGTTTTCGGTTCATTTTTTGTAAACGCATCGTAAGCTGCGACAAATTCCAGTCCGGCTTCCTTAAGAGCGTCCTTTACCTCTTGTAAGGAATAGGCTCTCTGATAATGCGTCTCATGGTATTTTCTGTAAAGATCCTTTTCTTCTTTTACAAATATGGAGAGATCATAAATATTGATACGTTCCTCTGGATCATACTGATTATCCCAGATAAAGCTGGAATCCTCTCTGTCCTCCGCGATCGTGTTGTCTCCCATAAGCTCGCTGTATTTATATTCCGTATTTAAATCAAAGATGAAGATGCCATGCGGATCAAGATAATTATTCACAAGACGGAAAACCTGTATAAGATCCTCCGGCTCTGTGATGTAGTTCATACAGTCGCAGATGGAAACCACCGCCCGCACGGTGCCGTAAAGCTCAAATTCCCGCATGTCCTGGCAGAGATAGAGGATATCCTTCCCCGACCGTCTCTTTTTTTCCATTGCAAGCTCCAGCATTTCTTCCGAATAATCGATTCCGATCATGTCATATCCCCGGTCGGCCAGACGCTCCGTGAGACTGCCGGTGCCACAGCCAAGATCAAGGACAAGTCCCTCTTTAACACCATTCTCGGTAAGAAGTCCGGCCAGATATCCACACCATTCCTCATACGGAACATTGTCCATGAATGTATCATAAACGGCTGCAAAGCCTGTATATGCGTCCATATCTTCCTCCTGTTTTTTACATAAAATGATATCGGGGTCAAAAGCCCCCGATTTTGATGCCTGCGGATTGTTCCGTGCTACGCACTCCCACAATCCTATCCAATATTCGCATATCGTGGGATCGTCATCCCACTTTTATGCTCATATTGGGCGGGTACCAAGGTCTTTCACCCACCTA
>Ga0129310_1002040_pt1 | contig 15935 bp, 14 predicted proteins | sample Go1ome_2_FD_94433 | JGI IMG/M metagenome (GOLD analysis project Ga0129310, IMG submission 94433) | Western lowland gorrila individual fecal microbial communities from Wisconsin, USA - Go1022A metagenome | ecosystem: Host-associated > Mammals > Digestive system > Large intestine > Fecal | place...
CGATATAGGCTTGTAATGTCGCCCAAGGGCGCTGAAGGTGTCTCCGAGCTTATTCGAGACGGGATCAATGCGGACTCTCTAGCGACGAAAAAGGGGCAAAGCGTTGCCCGGGGTGCCGCGCAGAACTGTTGTGGAACGTTTAGGGGCTGTAATGTCGCCCGAGAGTGTCGCGCGGCCCTGCTGTGGAACGATATAGGCTTGAGAGGTCTCCCAAGGGTGCTGAAGGAGTCTCCGGGCTTATTAAAGACAGCTTCAATGCGAACTCTCTAGCGACGAAAAAGGGGCAAAGCGTTGCCCGAGGGTGCTGCGCAGAACTGTTGGGGAACGTTTAGGGGCTGTAATGTCGCCCAAGAGTGCCGCGCGGCCCTGTTGTGGAACGATATAGGCTTGTAACGTCGCCCAAGGGTGCTGAAGGTGTGTCTCCGAGCTTATTCGAGACGGGATCAATGCGAACTCTCCAGCGACGAAAAAGTGGCAAAGTGTTGCCCGAGGGTGTCGCGCAGAACTGTTGTGGAACGTTTAGGGGCAGTAATGTCGCCCGAGAATGTCGCATGGCTCTGTTGTGGAACGATATAGGCTTGTAACGTCGCCCAAGGGTGTGGGCAGTGCCGAAGGTGTCTCCGGGCTTATTCGAGACGGGATCAATGCGGACTCTCCAGCGACGAAAAAGGGGCAAAGCGTTGCCCGAGGGTGTCGCGCAGAACTGTTGGGGAACGTTTTGGGGCTGTAACGTCGCCCGAGGGTGCCGCGCGGCTCTGTTGGGGAACGATGTGGGCTTGTAACGTCGCCCAAGGGTGTCGCGCGGCCCTGTTGTGGAACGATATAGGCTTGTAATGTCGCCCAAGGGTGTAGGCATTGCCGAAGGTGTCTCCGGGCTTATTCATGACGGGATCAATGCGTATGTTTCGGCGACGAAAAAGTGACAAAGTGTTGCCCGAGGGTGTCGCGCGGCCCTGTTGTGGAACGATATAGGCTTGTAATGTCGCCCAAGGGTGTAGGCATTGCCGAAGGTGTCTCCGGGCTTATTCGAGAGGGGATTAATGCGTACGTTTCGGCGACGAAAAAGTGGCGAAGTGTTGCCCGAGGGTGTCGCGCGGCCCTGTTGGGGAACGATATAGGCTTGTAATGTCGCCCAAGGGTGCTGAAGGTGTCTCCGAGCTTATTCGAGACGGGATCAATGCGGACTCTCCAGCGACGAAAAAGGGGCAAAGCGTTGCCCAAGGGTGCCGCGCAGAACTGTTGGGGAACGTTTTGGGGCAGTAATGTCGCCCGAGAATGTCGCATGGCTCTGTTGTGGAACGATATAGGCTTGTAACGTCGCCCAACGGTGTAGGCGGTGCTTCGGGTGCTTCGGGTGTTATGGCACAGTGGTGTAATGCAGTGACGTGATGCGGTAATGTAATGTGATTGCATGATGTTGTGTGTGCGGGTTTTGTGCGGACTCATTTCTTCTGATTGCGGGGCGATCTTTTCCGGGATCTTTTCCGGGATCTTTTCCGGGATCTTTTCCGGGATCTTTTTTTGGTGCTCCTTGTTTGTTTTGACTATCTTTGTGGGGCGAAATATTATGAGTCTATATTCATTCTATAGGATCTCTAAACCGTCGGAGGGGAAGGTCGCTCCGGAGGCGGTGGAGGGGGAGTACCGGCATCTTAGGAACTGTACGTTCTGGGGCGTGACGGGGGCTTATGCCTTGTACTACGTGTGCAGGATGGCTATGAGCGTGGTTAAGCAGCCGCTGATTGACGGGGGGATATTCACGGCCGCGCAGCTGGGAATCATTGGCTCGGCTTTCTATTTTGTCTATGCTTTCGGGAAGTTCGCCAACGGCTTCATCGCGGACTACTGCAACGTGCGCCGCTTCATGGCTACGGGGCTGCTGATCTCTACGGTGGTCAATCTTCTGATGGGGGTTCTGGGGCTGGTGCATGGGTGGATGGGATTTCCTACCATGCTGCTGTTCGTGGTCTTTGCCGTCATCTGGGGAGTCAACGGGTACTGTCAGTCTATGGGCGCGCCTCCGGGGGTGATCAGTCTCTCGCGGTGGTTTCCGCTGGACAGGCGCGGCACCTACTACAGCATCCTCAGCGCTACGCCGTACCTTGGCAAGGCGTTGTCTGTGTTTGCGTTGGGCTTGATTGTGGGGTGGATCGGCTGGGAGTATGGGTTCATCTTCTCCGCGGTGGCGGGGGTGATCGGCTCGGCGATGATCCTTCTGATGGTTTCCGACACTCCGGAGAGCAAGGGGCTGCCTTCTGTGCAGAAGCTGACGGGAGAGACGCCTCAGAAGACCGACTCGATGCCTACCAAGGAGTTGCATAAGGGGGTGGTGCGCCATCCCGGAATCTGGATAATCGCGGTTTCCAGCGCGTTTGTCTACATCACCCAGCATGCTGTCAGCGAGTGGGGGGTGCTGTTCCTGCAGAAGGGTAAGGGGTTTTCCCTTGCGGGGGCGACGCAGATCATCGCGTTCTCGGAGGCTTTTGGTATAGCGGGGACTGTGCTGGCCGGCTGGCTTTCGGACAAGGTGTTCAGAGGCAACCGTTTCGTGCCGGTTCTGATTTCGGGCCTGCTGTGCCTGCTCTCGCTGGGAGCTTTCCTGTTTACTGCGGGAGGATATTCATTGAACATCATCTATGTCTCGGTCTTCAGCCTTGCCATCGGAGTGGTCTATTGCACCGTGGCCGGTCTGATGGCTCTTGACATTGTGCCGCGCAAGGCAACCGGGGCGGCTCTCGGGGTGGTCGGTCTGGCCAGTTACGCCGCCGCGGGAGTGCAGAACATCGTCAGCGGGGTCATGATCGGGGAAAATGACTTCAATTTCGCTCCGGTCTCTGTCTTCTGGATAGTGTCCTGCCTTCTGTGCTTCCTTATTCCGCTTGTTTCCTGGAAATCGCTGCGAAGAAGGTAGCGCATTCCCGGGTCCGGTCGCTCAGTTCTCGTCATTCACTTTGACAGGCCCGGTGACCGACACATTCAGCCATCGAGCCTGTTAGAGGAGTTGGTATCGTAGAAACGCCGAAGCGCGCCTGGCGGCGACCTGTCCGCCAGGGCGCGCTACCCTGTCAAAGTCAGAAAGACAATCCTTAGATCTTCACCACGTGCCAGTGTGGCCCGAAGCGCTCGAAGGCCGCCTTGTCAAGCATCTCGCGGTCGTCCGGATGAGCGATGCTGATGAGAAGTTTGGCGCGCTCCTGAAGCGATTTGCCGTACAGATCCACGGCGCCATATTCAGTGATGATCCAATGCGCGTCGGCTCTCGGGGTGACAACTCCGGCCCCAGGGTTGAGGAACGGAACGATCTTCGTCTTGCCTTTGTTGGTGCGGGACGCGAACGCCGTCATGGACACGCCGCCTTCGGACATCGAGGCTCCCTTCACAAAATCCAGCTGGCCGCCGGTGCCTGAGAATATCCTCGTGCCGATGGAGTCGGCGCAGATCTGTCCTGTCAGATCGACCTCCGTGGCGGAGTTGATCGCCATCATGTTAGGGTTCTGGCGGATCACCCACGGGTCGTTGACGTACTTGATGTCCTTCATCAGCACGTCCGGGTTGTGGTCGATGAATGAATATACCTCCTGCGATCCCAGAAGGAAGGAAGCGACGATCTTGCCCTTGTCGATCTTCTTGTTGGCTCCGTTCACGACACCTTTCTTTATAAGGCGCAGCACTCCGTCGGCGAACATCTCGGTGTGGACGCCAAGGTTCTTGTGGTCTACCAGCTGTGCGGCGAGGGCGTTAGGCAGGGCTCCGATGCCCATCTGGATGCAGGCTCCGTCCGGAACGAGTTCGGCGCAGTTCTTACCTATCAGCACCTCGGTCGGGGTCGGCTCGGCGAAATCCTTGGAAACCAATGGAGTGTCGTCCTTCACGAGATAGTCGAAAGTGTCCAGCGGGACGAGGTCACCGTAGGCGAAAGGCACGTGCGGATTCACCACGGCGATCTTCACGCGGGCTGTCTCGACGGCCGCGAGCGAGCAGTCCACCGACGTGCCAAGCGAGACCATGCCGTTCTCGTCAGGCAGCGACACCTGCACCAGGGCGGCTCCGAGCTTGATGGCGCCGCAGCGGTAAAGTCTCTGAGACTCACCAAGATGCACCGGCAGATAGTCGGCGTACCCGGAATTCACGTTCGGGCGCACGTTCGGTCCCACAAAGAACCCCTGCTCGAAGAAGATGCCTGAATATTTAGGGTCTGAATATGGCGCCGGCCCTTCGGTGTGGAAGTGGTGGAAATGCAGATCCTCAACCTCCCGGGCCTCGGCTCTGCGCACCAGAGCGTCAATCAGAATGTGCGGCACGCTTGCGACGCTGCTTAAATGAATATGGTCGCCTGACTTTATGGCCTTCACCGCCTCGTCAGCGGAAACGTAACGAATCTCCTTCATCGTTATTAAATATGTTTGTGGCGGCAAAGATAGTGCTTTTGAATGGTTATTCAAATTTTCAGCCGTTTTGACACTTTACTCCGCAGTTTCTTCCGCCCTTTTCTTCCGCCCTTTCTTCCACCCTTTCTTCCACCCTTTCTTCCGCCCTTTCTTCCACCCTTTCTTCCGCCCTTTCTTCCACCCTTTCTTCCACCCTTTCTTCCGCCCTTTCTTCCACCCTTTCTTTCATCCTTTTCTTTCACCCTTTACTCCGCCCTTTACTCCGCCCTTTACTCCGCCCTTTACTCCGCCCTTTACTCCGCCGCTGGCATATTCACTGACATATTCAAAGAATTTAGTAATTTTGCAGGTTATGATTAATAAGGAAAAGAAATTAAAGGCGTTCGAGCGGGCGCTGGACGTGATGGACAGGCTTCGGGCGGAATGCCCTTGGAACCATGCGCAGACGATTGACACTCTGCGCCCTATGACCGTGGAAGAGGTCTATGAGCTTAGTGACGCGGTGATGAAGAAGGACGACACCGCCCTTGAGAAGGAGTTGGGAGACGTGTTCCTGCACGTGATCTTCTATGCCAAGATTGCCGAGGAGGAGGGGCGCTACGACATCGCCGACGTGATGAACAAGCTCTGCGAGAAGATGATCTACCGCCATCCCCACGTGTTCTCTACCACCAAGGTGGCTGACGCCGTGCAGGTCTCCGAGAACTGGGAGATGCTGAAGGCCAAGGAGAAAGGAGGCAACAAGCGCATCCTGTCCGGAATCCCGGACGCCATGCCGCCGATCCTGAAGGCTTTCTCGATGCAGGACAAGGCCCGCGGGGTGGGCTTTGACTGGGAGGAGAAGCGTCAGGTCTGGGACAAGGTCAAGGAGGAGCAGCAGGAGTTGCAGGCCGAGATGGAGGCGATGGACGCCGCCGTCACCGGGGAGGATCGCACCGCCGCCGCTGACAGGGCCGAGGAGGAGCTGGGCGATTTCATGTTCGCCACCATCAATGCGGCAAGGCTCTACGGACTCAATCCGGACACGGCTCTGAACCGCGCTTGCGACAAGTTCCGCCGCCGGTTCACCTATCTGGAGGAGAACACCCTGCGCAAGGGACGTAACCTTCACGACATGACCCTGAAGGAGATGGACGAGATCTGGGACGAGGGGAAGGCCAAGGGGCTGTGACAAAGGAGAAGCGGCTCCGGAGACAGTTTGTGAGTAGGAAAATGAATGACCGCCGATAAACTTATTGCTAAACTTCACTGGTAGATTTGTCTAAAACAAGACAATTTCTTAATTTTGTGGATGTCTTCCCGTGAGGGGAACGTAGTAGAATGGATATTTATGCCTGATTATAAAGTAGTTGAGGTTGTGAGCAGAAGGGATCTGATGAATTTCATCAAGTTCCCGGACAAGTTGTACAAGGACTGTCCCCAGTACGTTCCTGCGCTTCACAGTGACCAAGTCAAGTCCCTTACCAAGGTCTCCACGCTTTCCTATTGCAAGAGGAAGATGTGGATGGTGATGGACGGCAAGACCGTGGTAGGACGGATCTGCGGGATGATCAATCCTCGCTACAATGCGCTGTACGGCAAGAAAAGGGCCCGTTTCGGATGGTTCGACACTATCGATGACTTCGAGGTCGCCAAATTGCTCTTGTGCACGGCGGAGGCATGGGCGAAGGAGAACGGCATGAACGAGATCCACGGCCCTCTCTACTACAACACGTTGGGAAAACAGGGAATGCTTGTGGAGGGATTCGAGAACATTCCGCCGTTCAACTGTCTGTACAACTACCCTTACTACAATGACTTCGTCACCGCCCTTGGCTATGTGAAGGAATGTGACTGGCTTCAGTACAAGGTGGTGGCGGACCAGCCTCTCCAGGACAAGATCACAAGGATAGCCGGACTTTTGAAGCAGAGGTACAACCTTCACGAGGGCAGTCTCGACAAGCTTAAGAAGGACAAGAAGATGGTGCGCTATTTCTTCGATGTCTACAACGAGAGTTTCGCGAAGTCCGTCTACAACTTCATCCCTTTCACCAAGGAGGAGATCGAGGAGGAGGCGAGTGAGGTGCTGACCTATGTCTCGGACAAGACGAGCAGCATCATATTCGATGACAATGAGGAACTTGTGGGATTCGGAATCACTTTCCCTTCCATCTCGAAGGCTCTTCAGAAGGCGAAGGGGCGCTTGTTCCCGTTCGGCTGGTTCCATCTTCTGATGGCGATGTTCAGGTATGACACCGTCGATCTGATGATCAACGGAGCCGTGCCGAAATGGCAGAACACGGGAGTCTCATCGATCTACCACTGCACGATGTCGGAGAAGTACAGGAAGGCCGGCACGAAGTGGGCGATCACCAATCCGCAGATCGAATCCAACGGGGCGGTCAACGTCTGGGGCAAGTACGAGCATGAGCTTTTCATGCGCCGCCGCTGCTACCTCAAGTCGATTTAGGAATATTTTAAGAATATGGCAGAGAACACATTAGTCGATAAGATCCTGGCTCTCCAGGGCAAATACGAGTCGCTTCAGAAACAGCTTGCTGATCCTGAGGTGATCGCTGACATGAAGAGATACGTCCAGCTCAACAAGGACTACAAGGAGCTGGAGCCGATCATCAAGGCTGGTCTTGAGTACAAGAAAATGGTAGATGAACTGGCTGAGGCCAAGGACATTATGATCAACGAGAAGGACGAGGATCTCAGGGACATGGCCAAGGCCGAGATCGCGGAGATCGAGCCTAAGCTTCCTGACATGGAGGAACAGATCAAGATCCTTCTGATCCCTGCCGACCCGGATGACAGCAAGAACGCCATCATCGAGATCCGTGGCGGCACAGGCGGTGACGAGGCTGCCATATTCGCCGGCGATCTTTTCCGCATGTATTCGAAATACGCCGAGAAGCGCGGATGGAAGCTTGAGGTGAACGACGAGACTCCTGGCACCGCCGGAGGCTACAAGCAGATAGTCTTCAAGCTTTCCTCCAACGACGAGGGTGTCTATGGGATCATGAAATATGAGTCCGGCGTGCATCGTGTGCAGAGGGTTCCGCAGACCGAGACGCAGGGCAGGATCCAGACTTCGGCAGCTTCCGTGGCCGTTTTCCCGGAGGCCGGCGAGTTCGATGTGGATCTCAAATGGGATGACATCCGCCTTGACCTCTTCTGCTCCTCAGGCCCTGGTGGCCAGGGTGTCAACACGACCTATTCGGCCGTGCGCCTGACCCACCTTCCGACCGGTCTTGTGGTTCAGTGTCAGGAGGAACGTTCCCAGCTGAAGAACAAGGACAGGGCTTTCGAGGAACTCAGGACCCGTCTTTACAACCTTGAGCATCAGAAGTATCTCGATGAGATCGGCGCGAAGCGTAAGACTATGGTCTCCACGGGCGACCGTTCCGCGAAGATCCGCACCTACAACTATCCGCAGGGACGTGTGACCGACCACCGCATCAACTGGTCGATGTACAACCTTCCAGTCTTCATGGACGGTGACATCCAGGAGTGCATCAATCAGCTCCAGATAGCCGAGAACGCCGAGCGCTTAAAGGAAGCCGCCGAGTAGTGACTTTCTGTCCCTCCCGCCAACCGTTGAAGCCTGCCAGCTGCCGTGCCAAAAAGTCACAACCCTAATAAAGGTAATTAAAGTTAATTAAGGTTCGGAGCGTAGCGACGCAAGGGGTCTGGGGAATCCGGTCCCCAGTGCCCCCATCGGGGGCTGTCACGAAGTGACTGGGGGGTGAAAAGAAATGCGCACGCAGTGCGTAGCGACGCAAGGGGTCTGGGGAATCCGGTCCCCAGTGCCCCCACCGGGGGCTGTCACGAAGTGACTGGGGGGTGAAGGTAAGATTGCGATGGTTCCATTATGGTAGAAGGTAATTGAGAATTGCTTTTTAGTCACCATTTTTCTGCCAATTTGACATACCCGTGCCAATGGCATAACATTCGATATACTCCTTGCGTCCGGTTCGGAGACCGAGCCGGGCGGAACAAGAAAAAATAGGAGATTAAAGAATATGGGAAAAATCATTGGTATCGACCTTGGAACCACGAATTCGTGCGTTGCGGTCATGGAAGGCAACCAGCCTACCGTCATAATCAACAACGAGGGTGAGAGAACCACCCCGTCTGTAGTCGCCTTTACCGACGGCGGTGAAAGAAAGATCGGTAACCCTGCAAAGCGTCAGGCCATCACGAACCCTCAGAACACAGTCTTCTCCATCAAGAGATTCATGGGCGAGACTTTCGACCAGGTTCAGAAGGAAGTCGCCAGAATGCCTTACAAGGTTGTCAGAGGCGAGAACAACACTCCGCGTGTTGAGATTAACGGCAAACTCTACTCTCCTCAGGAGATTTCAGCGATGATCCTCCAGAAGATGAAGAAGACTGCCGAGGACTACCTCCGTCAGGAAGTCACCGAGGCTGTCATCACAGTTCCGGCCTACTTCTCAGACTCACAGCGTCAGGCCACCAAGGAAGCCGGCAAGATCGCCGGACTCGATGTGAAGAGAATCATCAACGAACCTACCGCCGCCGCCCTTGCCTACGGTCTTGACAAGAAGAACAAGGACATGAAGGTCGCCGTGTATGACCTCGGTGGTGGTACATTCGATATTTCCATCCTTGAGCTGGGTGGTGGTGTGTTTGAGGTGAAGTCAACCAACGGTGACACTCACCTTGGAGGTGACGACTTCGACCAGGAGATCATCAACTGGCTCGCCGATGAGTTCGCCAAGGACAATGGCGGCATCGACCTGAGGAAGGATCCTATGGCTCTCCAGAGATTGAAGGAGGCCGCCGAGAAGGCCAAGATCGAGCTGTCCAACCAGACCTCGACCGAGATCAACCTGCCTTACATCATGCCTGTTGACGGCGTGCCTAAGCACCTTGTCAAGACCCTTACCAGGGCTAAGTTCGAGATGCTTTGCGACAACCTCTTCCAGAGATCCATCGATCCGTGCCGTCAGGCACTCAAGGATGCCGGTCTGAACGCGTCTGACATTGACGAGGTTCTTCTTGTCGGTGGTTCGACACGTATTCCTAAGGTACAGGAGCTCGTCAAGGAGTTCTTCGGCAAGGAGCCTAACAGAAGCGTCAACCCTGACGAGGTTGTGGCCATCGGCGCGTCAATCCAGGGCGGTGTGCTCGCAGGTGATGTGAAGGATGTCCTTCTGCTTGATGTCACCCCGCTTTCACTCGGTATCGAGACACTCGGCGGCGTGATGACAAAGCTCATCGAGTCCAACACGACCATCCCTACACACAAGTCACAGGTCTTCTCTACCGCGGCTGACAACCAGCCTTCTGTCGAGATCCATGTGCTTCAGGGTGAGCGTCCTATGGCTAAGGACAACAAGGAGATCGGTCTGTTCCATCTTGACGGAATCGCTCCGGCTCCAAGAGGAATACCTCAGATCGAGGTCACCTTCGACATCGACGCCAACGGTATCCTGAACGTGTCCGCCAAGGACAAGGCCACGGGCAAGGAACAGAACATCAGAATCGAGGCCTCATCAGGTCTGTCTGACGAGGAGATCCAGAGGATGCGTGACGAGGCTAAGGCCAACGAGGCCGCCGACAAGGAGGCCAAGGAGAAGGTTGAGAAGATCAACAACGCCGATGCCCTGTGCTTCCAGTCCGACAAGAATCTCAAGGACTATGGCGACAAGATTCCGGCTGACAAGAAGTCTGCCATCGAGTCAGCTCTCGGCTCCCTCAAGGAGGCTGTCAAGAATCAGAACCTTTCTGACATCGACCGCTACACCGAGGAACTGACCAAGGCTTGGAACGCCGCCTCCGAGGACATGAACCGTGCCGCACAGGCCGGTGCCCAGCAGGGACCTCAGAACCCTTACGGCCCGCAGGCCGGTCCACAGGGTCCACAGAACGGCCCGGATGACCAAGGTCCGGACGAGCAGTAAAGACGATCGGATAATCAGATGATAATCAGATAATAAGAGAGAGAGGATGTGATTTCACACCCTCTCTCTTTTTCATTCCTTTTCATCTGATTCGGAACGAGAAAAATCGGATGACTGCTTTCGCGAAGTGTGATCTATGCCACCGACCAGCCATTCACCTGTAATCAGCCATAGTTCATAGAACATTAGCCATTCTGATGCCCACGGGACTATTGTCCTCGCCAGAAGATTTGACGGCAGCCACTCCTTGAATCCAGGATAGAACAGGCAAATCTGCTGTTCAGGGGTGCTGAATACATGGGGCAGCTTATCCTGCCCGGTTGCAAGCCTTAGTTTTTCTGGGCGCACAACATAAATCTTTGGCGCATTCCTCTTCATAAAAACTTCGTGCGCCATCATCTTTGATGCGCATCAAAACGAGGTAGTGGCTCCAGCTCAAAACGAACTTGTGGGGCTCTGCAGGGGCGATTTGAATTTGGTCAACACTGTTTACCAAATTCGTTTTGCCGGTTCCTTTGGCCGATTTGGTCAACGCCGTTGACCCAATTGCCAGAGGTGCATATACCGAATAGAATTTTCGGGCGCTTTTAAGTGTCTCGAGAGACCAACCACCACCGAACTTATCGGTCAGTTTCTGCGAAAGAATTGGAAGCACTTGTTTTCCATACGCAGCCCTGGCCTTTCCCTCCTGTTCATCCTCCACAATATAGCGGCCGATTTCGTACTTGGTGTACACCTCGGCGATGTTTACAGCCGTAGCCACCTTCTTTCTGGACTCCTCGATAAGGGCCGAGATTCTTTCAAACAGGGCGTCTACATTGACGTTTGCGATATCTTTTGTCTCCATAACGTTCATATATCTTACGCAAATTTAGCAAATTATACCGTACCGGCTAGTCAGAATAGTCATATTTGTCGGTAATCTTCTCCACCACCTCCAGCTGGTCCGCCTTGATGTACTTGTTCAGCATCATCGGGGTCGAATGCCCCGTAATCTTCATGATGTCGTAGATGTCCATTCCGGCCAGATACATCAGCGTCGCGCCCGTGCGGCGGGAAAGATTGCACGTAAGATAAGGAACCGCCGTATGCGGAACCGCACGTACGGTGGTGTGAGAGGTCGAAAAACGAAAGTAGAAAGAAAACCACTTCGTTTTCCTCCTACTCGATTGTCCTCGTCCGTCAGGATGCTCACGAGTCACTTCGTGGTGGTCGGATGGATTCCGTCGTACTGTTCGCAGACGGTGTGGTAGCTTTCAAGGTTGCCGATGTCGTAGCGGTGTCCGGGCATCTCCATTGCGTGGACAGGGGTCTGGGTGGAGAGCCAGGCTATGTAGCTGCCGGGAGCGTCGGTGCCGCAGCCGGCGGTGATGCCGGCGGAGATCAGGCTTGCGTCCTTGCGGGTGTAGTAGTAGAACGGGGGACAGCACCAGTGGGAGCGAGGCTCTGACGGCTTCTCCTCCATGCCAAGCACGAGGTCTTCGGAGCTGACCTCCACGACACCGCATTTGCGAAGGCGCTGCTCCGAAGGCTCGAAGAAGCGCATGATGCAGGACGTACCCTTTGCGCGGGCATATTTAATGAACCTTACGAGGCTGAAATCCAGCACATTGTCTCCGGCTATGACCAGCATGTCGTTGTCGATGCCGAGGGAATCGATCGCGAATTGGATGTCGCGCACCGCACCCAGGCGCGTCTCGTTCGTCACCGTGCCGTCGTCCACGACAGTGATCTTGTCATCCGGTCGTCCGGCGGCCCAGTCGAGGAAATGCGCGGCGAACTTGTGGTTTGTGATGACTACATATTCATCAACCGCCCCGGAGGTTTTGATGTCGTCGATCAGCCAGTCAAGGATGGCTTTGTCCTTGATTTTCAGTAAGGGTTTTGGAAAATTTTCCGTCAGAGGGTAAAGCCGCGTCGCGTAGCCGGCGGCAAGGATCAGGCATTTCATGACTTGGCTTCTAAATTTTCACGCCGTCCGCGCTGTGGCAGATGCAGGCCGAGTAATGCCCCCGCAGATCAGGGAACTCAGCGAGATATTCAGTCTCGACTTTTTTGAATATTTCCTCCTTGAACGACGGGTCGATCAAGGCCATGCAGCAGCCCTTGAATCCGGCTCCGCTGAAGCGGCCTCCGTAGATGCCGTCGGTTCTGGTCATGATCTCGTAGATCTTTTTCAGCTCAGGAGAGCCGGTCTCCCATTTCTCGATGGATGAGCGTCCGCTCTCGAAACTGAGCTGGCCGAATGCCTCGATGTCGCCGTTTCTCCACGCTTCCGCACCCTTCTCGACACGGGCATATTCACCGAACCAGTGTTCCGCCCTCTTGCGCCAGTTTTCCGGAAGACGGTCGCCGAACTTTCGGAACACCTCGACCGGGACGTCGCGGAGGTTGGTCTCGCTGAACTTGCCGTACTCCATGCCGGCGTAGGCTTTCAGGGCGTAGGCTGCGCTGCGGCACTCGTCCACGCGCATGTTGAACTTGCTCCCGGCCAGGGTGCGCTCCACGCCGCTGAAGAAAATCGCGATCTCGTAGGGCTTCATGGCGGGGGAGGTCGGGATCAGCTCGTAGCTGTCGTCCTTGGTGTCAAGGTAGAGAAGATGATTCTTCTTTGAATAGACCTCGCAGCTTTGGTCGAGCTTCCCGCAGGACACTCCCACGTAGTCGTTCTCCGCGGCCATCTCTGTGCTGATCAGCTCAGCGTCAGAGAGGTGGATGCCGTTGACCGTGCACAGAGCCTTCAGGAAAGCGATCGTGACCGCCGCGGAGGACGATAGTCCGCCGATCGGAAGAGACCCTTCGATCACCCCGCTGAGTCCGATGCGGAGCGGGTATCTCGCCCCGAGCTTGAGTGTGGCTCCCCGCAGATAGTCGGCCCAGTCACCCTGCTTTGGCTCCGGGACGGAACTGACGTGCCACTGCGCTCGTTTCGGGAACTGGAGCGACGAGAACTCGATAACTCCGTTCTGCTTTGGGGAGTAGGCGATGCGGATTCCCTTGTCAATCGCCAGTCCGGTAACCTTTCCGAGCTGGTGGTCGGAGTGGGCTCCGAGAGGACACACACGGTACGGACAGAACGAGAGCCCTTCCGGCTCCCGTCTGTACGTTTCCCTGAATTTCTGTTCGCAGGTCATATTCTTTTGTTTTATAGTCTTGCCTGAAGCGCCTTGCCCTGCTCCTCGTAGCCGGGTTTGCCAAGGAGAGCGAACATGTTCTTCTTGTAGGCTTCCACGCCAGGCTGGTTGAACGGATTGACACCGAGTACGTAGGCGCTGATCCCGCAGGCATATTCAAAGAAGTAGAACAGGCCGCCGAGGTTGTGGGCGTTGATCCTCTCGATGGCGATCTCCAGTTGAGGCACGCCGCCGTCGATGTGCGCGAGCTTGGTTCCAAGCTGGGCCATGGCGTTGCAGTGTTCCACGTGCTGGCCGGCGAGGTAGTTGAGCTGGTCGAGGTTCTGCGCGTCGCTTCCGATGACAATCTCGCGGTTGCTCTTCTCGATGCTCACAACGGTCTCGAACACGTCTCTGTCACCGTCCTGGATGAACTGTCCCATCGAGTGGAGGTCTGTGGTGAAGTTGACGGAGGCCGGGAATATTCCTTTCAGATCCTTGCCTTCCGACTCGCCGTAGAGCTGCTTCCACCACTCTCCAAGGTATTGGAACTTAGGATTGTAGGCAACCAGGATCTCTATCTTCTTGCCAAGTTCCGAATAGAGCAGGTTCCTCATCGCCGCGTACTGTACCGCAGGGTTCTCTTCGCCTTTCACAGCGAGGGCCTTCTCCATCTCGACAGCGCCGGCGATCATCTCGCGCACATCGAATCCCGCCAGCACGATCGGCAGAAGTCCGACCGGAGTGAGGACGGAGAACCGGCCTCCCACGTTGTCCGGAACGACAAATGTCTTGTAGCCTTCCTGTGTGGAGAGGGTCTTGAGGGCGCCCTTGTGAGCGTCGGTGATGGCGACAATCCTTTCGGAAGCGTCAGTGTAGGTCTTCTCGATGTGTTCCTTGACGATCCTGAAAGCGACGGCTGGCTCTGTGGTTGTACCGGACTTGGAGATCACCACGGTGGCGACATTCCTCTCGGCCACAAGATCCATTAGCTCCGCGAGGTACTCTTCGGAAAGATTGTTACCTGCGAAGACAACCTCCGGAGCCTCTTTCGCCCCGCCAAGCTGCTTGGCGAAATTGTGGGAGAGCGCCTCGATGGCGCAACGGGCTCCGAGATAGGATCCACCGATGCCGATAACGACCACCAGGTTGACACCTTTTGCCTTCCAGCAGTCACGTACCGCCTCGCAATCGGCGATCAGTGACTCCGGCGTCTGCGATGGCAGATGCTTCCATCCGAGGAAGTCGTTGCCCGCACCGCTCTCGCTTTCAAGTACATCGAAGGCCTCAAGAGCCTTGCCGACGTATTTCTTGTAATCTTCATCCTTGACAAAGGAGGCGCATCCTCCCAAATTGACTTTAACCATTTTCTACCAAATTATTAAGGTTAACTAACTATGTATTCGTCTATGTATTCGTTAAACAAACCTGTTCATTCTGTTCATTCTGTTCATTCTGTTCAACCTGTTCAACCTGTCCAGCCTGTTCAACCTGTTCATTCTGTTCAACCTGTCCAGCCTGTTCAACCTGTTCATTCTGTTCAACCTGTCCAGCCTGTCCGAATCTTTTTGGTAGATAATCCTTAGCCGTCAATAATATGCCACCGGCACACTCTTTCTTTCCCGAGGCATCTACCAACAAAAAAGCATTTTGCAAAAATAACCATTTTCGCAATAACAACTCCCACTTATCACGGATAATTTTAACGAATATGTTCGCCAAGGAATATTCATTCATGGGTACCGCCGCCAGTAACCCCGACAGCACGCCAGTAAAGTAGGTCAGAAGTCGAATATGTACTAAGTTCCAAGCCCTTCGTGAGCAAAATAGCCGCTTTGGCTCACGAGCGTGACCCGCAGATGGCCTTCGTGAGCGAAACGGGCGTTCCTGCTCACAAGCGAGACCCGCAGGCGGCCTTCGTGAGCAAAATAGCCGCTTTGGCTCACAAGCGAGACCCGCGGACGGCCTTCGTGAGCAAAACGGGCGTTCCTGCTCACAAGCGAGACCCGCAGGCGGCCTTCGTGAGCGAAACAGGCGTTCCTGCTCACGAGCGTGACCCTCAGGCGGCCTTCGTGAGCGAAACGGGCGTTCCTGCTCACGAGCGTGACCCGCGGGCGGCCTTCGTGAGCGAAACGGGCGTTCCTGCTCACAAGCGTGACCCGCAGACGGCCTTCAGCCTCCTCATTGTGCGCATGGTTTTGAAAATAGCAGCGACGGCCTAACTTTTGGCCGCCGCTGCCTATGGTATGGTCACCGGGTTTGGGGCTAAAATACATGCTCCTTGTCCGGTGTCAAAGGAACACTATTTTTTGAAGTAATTGAAGTTGTTGTTGATGATGGCCTGAGGCAGGAGATCGCCATAGACCTCGTAGCGTCCGGACTTAAAGTTGCCTACCCAGTTGCTGCACTCGTAAAAGTAGACACGGAGGGGTAGAAAAAGATTGAATGAGTTATCTTTGTAGTTGAGTTCAGGTCGTTGGGCCTGGAGGGAGGGGCGGAGCCCCGACCGGAAGGCCCAACGA
>Ga0129310_1002044_pt1 | contig 15917 bp, 7 predicted proteins | sample Go1ome_2_FD_94433 | JGI IMG/M metagenome (GOLD analysis project Ga0129310, IMG submission 94433) | Western lowland gorrila individual fecal microbial communities from Wisconsin, USA - Go1022A metagenome | ecosystem: Host-associated > Mammals > Digestive system > Large intestine > Fecal | place...
CAGGTTGCCATCGTCCAGCGACAGCGCCGCCTTGACATCCGGGATGCGCGACGCCCACGAGGCGAACACCATTCCCATAGCCAGATAATACACACTGATAGCGCGCCTTATGCGCCTCTTCTGTAAATCATTCATGTGTAATAGTCATTAAAATTATATACTACATCTCTAAAGGTCAAGCGAGACAACCTTTTCAAATATAACCTTTAGAAATAGCAGACGAAGTATTTAAATATAACCTAAATGACGCCATAGTGCATATGTGCCATTCAAAAAACGTGTAATATTAAAACCTAACTTATAGAGCCATGCTGTTGAATATTCATCGCAAATGTATATGAATCGATAAAACTCATCTCGCTACAGCGCCGCAAAATTAACGAATATTTTGCTATATACAAAAATATATATTTTGGTTTGTAGGTAAACGATGTCGCTTAAAATTAGTCTTTTATGATCTCATATAGATAGACTATTACCATATTCTCACAGTCAAGCTACGACCTTTGTGGGTTGAGCCCATAGGCTCAACGTCTTGCCGCCTGTCGCATCGTCCAGGATAAGCTTTAGCAAAAACCGTAGCCTCTCAAATCATTTAATAGCTTCTCAAAGAATAATTTGCGATTATCTGTAAAGTCTTGGTATCGATTTAAATTCTTCGAATACCATGAAGCAAGGCTATAATTCGACTTATAGCTTGGTAACTCAAAATTTTCGTTTACGAAATCAAAATATGCAATACAGTTTCTTTTGAAATTAACCTCTAAGCCTGAACTTGGAAGTTCTTTATTTATCTCAAGAAAATCAGACAAAGCGTGGACTTGAGCATCAGAAACTTCCAAAACACGCTTCAGCACATTCCATTTTCATCTTGCTAATGATTCCTCTTCTTCGATTCCGCTGGCATAGGGAATTCGGTTAAACTCATAGACAAACTGCTTGAATGCCTCGAAGCGTTCATCGAAATTAGCTCTTGTTTTGGAAACATCAAAGGGGGCGTATTCTGGAGGATAGACTTTGTTGCTAAGACCATAGAGACCTCCGGTAAATGTCGTAAAATCTTCACTGCTTGAAAGATTGGAATGTATATTCTTTCGAGTAGTGTCAAAAAAATCTGTTACTTTAGCGGTCAGTAAGTCTAAGCTCAGTGGCACGTCGCTTTCTTCCAAAATCTTCCTTAAGAGATCGCGTATGCTTCCTCCAAAGACATTTCTCCAATGAGAAAGTTTATAAGTTGAAGTTCTACCAACACACTGAATGCGATCAGAGGAAAGAAGTTTAAACCTTAGAGAGCCAAAAGCGAGAGTATAATCGTCTGGATATTTACTCTTCAGATAGTTGTGTATTTCTTCAGTGGAAATCGGTTTCCCAGTTTCATAAAGGAGTTGATAAGCTTCGTTTTCAACATCTATATGATTTTGAGGGAAAAAGAAAGCTCGTCCTCTGATTTGGATGTCTAATGATTTTGCGATAATTCCGACAAGTCTCAAAAGCTCATTGTTCTTACATATTTTAGAGGAGAAAATGTCCTTATAAGCGACAGAGGTGTCCTCTGCATATTGCGCAGATGCCAATCCTGTAAGAATGGAAAAAATCAGGTTAACAATAGGTGAAAGTCTTTTGTTGACCAAATATTGCACTGAATATTTATCAACATAGACCATAGGCCAAAATTCGGATATAACTTTGCCGAATAACTCAAATGATACGGATACTTTTTCCCTTTCGGTTATCGATTGATAATTCGAATTACTTTCAAGAAAAAGTATTTCGTCATCAATATAACCAAGAGCATCTTCTTTCTTAAGTTTAAGAGCTTTTTTTAAAGAGAATTTGCTTATAATCTGCCTAACTCGTTCTCTAGAGAGATTGTATTTCGTGGCTATCTCATTGAGATTTAGAGCAATTTTCTCCACTCCGAGGCCATATTTTAATAAAAATATATCAAGATCTCTGGAAGGGTTGTTCTTTGATAAAGTCGAGAGTAAAAAGAAAATGGGGTAGTGCCCATATGAATCTTGAAATTCGGACACGAATTCTATTTCTTCACTATTCAACCATGGGAAACGAACAATAATGCAAAATATTTCATCTTTAACTTGTGACGCTACGACTAATTGAAGTATTTTACGAAAAGGCGTGAGGATCCTGACGAAAAAATCATACGCGCTTTTTCTTTTATTCGAGTATTTGCTTACGAAAGATGAAAGATCGTTCTCGAGATAAGGGACTAAATCATAGAAGTGAGGGAAATTTTGGCGTCTAAAATTTAGGGAGCGTCCACCCAGTTTCTGTGCAAGGTTTTCATATTCGGCAATCAAATACTTCTTTTTTGCCTCTGAGATAGCGAATTTATAGTAGTCTTGAAGATAATCAAGATTTAAAGTCTGTCTTAACTCAAATCCCATAGAGACCAAGCTGTTAACCAAATTATCGTCCGGTGAAAGTCTCCTAGATAATTGACGTGATATTTCAGAAATGAGATTTAAAATTCTGACTCTAACAAAATATTTGTTTGGTGCTTTTTTTAAGCGTCCGAACAAATCATCTTGAAATGAAAACAATGGGTCAGAAATTTTATTAAAGAAAGATGAGGGAGAGGGAAAAAGTAATTTGAAGTCAGCTATAACCTCAGTAGACTCATTTGGATTGCCTATAAATAGTTCAAACTCATCGACTACAACTTGACGCACTACTGGAGACACTGAGTCAAAAGTCGATTTTGGAGTCTCATCTACAGTAATGGCCGAGAGTATTTCCATCAGTTCTTGATTGGTTTTTCTGCCGCAGTTTCTGAGATTCATGAAAGAGCTATTAAGCTCTTTATATTTTTGAATGTCAGAAACTTTTAGTATTTTATTGCTGAGGCAAACGTTGGATGTCCTAACCGAAATTAGTTTAGAAGCCAATAGTTCCTGTACGGTAGTGTCTGCAGATACTATCATGTTAATCTTTCTTTCGTCTCAATTCCATAGTAGGATTGAGGTCATATTGAGTCTTCAATTCATATAGATGAGTTCCGGGTGTAATTATATCCTTCCGGTAGTTTGTGTAAAAAGATAAAAGTTTTTTTGCTTCTTCTGCTTGAAATTCTGCATTACGCTCTTCTGTAAAAACGTTATTATGGATATAGGCGAGTAGGTTTTCCCAATCATTGGGTGATAATACTTGTTTGCAATTTTTCCAAGCTTCACGCCAATGAGCGGTGCCTTCTCCTTTCGGTTGTGAATCAATCCATTCAAAGAAAAAGCGATAAAGTATGAAAGTTTCAGGCATCTCGAGTAATTCAAGGAACTCCTCTTCGGTTTCTCCAAAAGCTTTCTTAAAGAAGGTTACGCCTTTACCAACTTTGCCTTTTGTACTGTTTAGGATTGCCTGCACAGCACGAATGTATTTACGATTCCAATGTTGGCCGATATAATCTCTATTGTGAGAAAAATCTTCTTCCTCAGATTCTTTTCCTTTGCGAATAGGATGAAACTTCATGGGAAATGAATAAATGTTGATGTTGAGTTCGTCACACAACTCTACATTTATTAGGAGTCTTTTATATAATTCAATGGGATAGTCCATGAAATTATATAGAAGATAGTTCGAGAAGTCTTTGATGCCGACCTCGGCACTCATTTTAATAGCGGCAAGATAGGAATCAAGGGTCTTAAGATTATCAAAGGCAATTCGAAGGGGACGAATTGCTATTGAAGCAAGCTTGGTTGCTTTCTCAGGAGTAAAGAGGCGAGCGTCTACTCCCTGGTTAAAATCAATATATCTTTGACGTGCTGAGGGGCGATAGGCCTTGTTGATGATCTCGCATATTTCATCATAGGCATTCAGAAGGTTATCCTTTGTAACTGTGTCTAACTGATAAACATGCCATTTTTTCAAAACGGAATAAACTTCAACAGCATCCTTCTCCTTAAGTTTGGAATAATATTCCCGGATTAGCTTATGTGATTTTCGAAGGTAAGCACGGTCGTTTAATGAATTCCTAAGATTTCTGATAGATATTTCCAAGGAATTGCGCAGTATTACAGTGGCACCTTTCCCAAAGCCGCTTGCTATAATTTCATCGATTATATCATCGAAATTCTCTGAGGCAAGGACGTTATTATCCATTAGTAGGAGATCCTTCTGGTCTCCATAGAGAGACGCAGTAGCTTCAATCTTTTCACGTAGTGGTATGTAGTCCTTATACTTCGGTTCGAGTGTGGGTACAGCGCAGAATGCGCAATGGCGGATGCAACCTCGGGTCATATATCCATAATAAGCATTGGCCATAGGATAACGATATTCAATCTCATCGAGAATTGAATAGTCCAGAGGTTCATCGTCGATTATGGCTGGATCATTCTTATCAAGAATGCCCGGCCGATTCATAACCCCAACAAAGGGTTTGATACCGGTAGCCTTGTAAATCTCTTTTGATTGAATTGAAGCAAGGACGCCTCCAACCATAAGGTTCTTGGGATTCTTGACTAATAACTTGGCAAAATTAATCGTATCAATGGTAATGCTCCAATAGAATGTAAAGAGGGTGGTCACAAATACGCGATCCCATTCGGGATTTTCCTGCCAAAGATTTTTCCAATAATAATCTTTCGCATCTCGAATAGTACGTTCTGACCATGATGGAAGTTCAGATTTAGAGAAATCTATAGAAAGCAAAAACTCGTTTTTACGAGTTTTAATGAACTGATATATGGTGTTTCTTTGCAAAAACCATTTAGCATTGGGGTCTTTCTCTGAAAGAGTTTCGATGTATTTATCTACAATTCGCTCTATTACAAAATTTTTTAAGTCTCCTTTGAAAAATACAACATTATGCCCCCTTTCTCTGTGATAGGAGGCAATTTTCATGAGCCCAATGGGTGGGTATTTATTTGAATAGTTAGGCTCGATTAATAGTACATTAAGTTTATTTTTAGGGCGTGCCATTACGAAAGTTCTTTTATCACCAACTTCTTCAAATCCTCGATTAAATCGAGAGACCCCTGAGGGCAATTGTCGGAGAGAGATTTAAAGATTCGACGGGCAAGCCAGATTGCTTTTTTGTCATATTTATTCGCCCAGGGTTGAAATATGTCAGTGCCAGGTTGGATGGAGGTGTCTTTTTCTTGTTTTTGTTGTGTTTCCTGGGTTTCGGTTTGAGAAGTCGAAGTAGATGTTGTTTCAACTGCTTCTGTAGTGGCAGATAGAGATTCAGCTACACCTGTTTCAGAAGCTGCTTTTTCAATTTCTTGTTGATAGAGTGCGAGAATTTTTTGAGTCGCTTCTGCGTTTTGGGATACAGACTGGCTCTCAACGGACCGCGTAGCAGATTCTAGCTTTTTCTGACCCGATGCAAGCGTTGCTTGCACATCTTTCTGCTCCGATTCAGAGAGATTACCCTTTTGAATCTTAGCTTTAGCCGCAGTTATATCGCGTGCAGCCGTCTTTGCTTTGTTAGCAAGGTTGTAGATAAATTTGAGTTGTTTGAAGTACTCGTTGAGCTTTTTAAAAAGAACGGTAGCTTCAACTGTAGGTGTCAAGCCAGCTCTGGAAGTGTTGGGTTTTAGGTTCTCATGAACGGCATGAATTTCCCCGTAGAAATAATTATTGCCACGAGTTTCATCAAAAAAATCATTTAGATAGTTTCCTTCTCCTACTTGAATATTGTGTTTGCGTAGGCGAATGCCCCTGTTGGGGTCTGAGGATGGAATGGCCTTAGTAAACTTTGTTATGGCGAACCAGCCCCAAGCAAGCAATCCGTAGATTTGGTCCTCTAATTTGAAATATTGGAGGCCATGGATCTCGTCGTTTGTGCCTAAGATTCGGTTGCCATATCTCTTTCGAATATCCGGATAGCCATTGACAGAGAGCTTTATGTACTTCAACCCATTTTGAAGTTTGTCAAATTCGGAGTCTGCTTCAATGCTATCATACATAATATTGTTTTTGAAGGGCATCTCATAGTCAATGGGTGCCACTTCTTTGAGATATTCGATTATATCAACTTCGGAGAGAAGAATGGGATATTCGTCTTCGACATTATGAAGAATGACCTCAAAGTAATGAGCGTCTGCCTCTTCGTCTATGATATCGAAATCTACTATTGAGTCAATTACTTCGGTAGCGGAACGACGATCATTGTCATTGTCCAAAATTGTACGTGTCTTGTCAACATCGAATTTTATAACGGATGCGGATGCCTCGCCTTTAGCCGAAGTGCGGAATTCAAGCACCTTGCAATAACCTGCGCCTACAAGGCGCCCTATGCCATATACACCGGCTTGCTCGATACCATCTTTTTGCGAGTCCGCAATGCTAGTCAATACATTGAGTGCATAATCTACACCTAAACCTGCACCATTGTCTTTAATATGGATATTACGGCCAAGATTGTCTATTTTTATAGATACAATGCCATCCTTTACTTTAGAGAGGACTCCCTCGCTTACTGCTTTGTTGATAGAGTCGAACGCATTTTGGACGTATTCGCGGTAGATTATCTTGGCATCGGGATACATTGAAAACATCAACATATCTAGAAGCTTTTTCCCGATGAAGGATTTAACTTTCTGCATGGCTTATCCGTTGGGGAACTGCTTATAGGCAGGTCTTGGAAATTTAATATTAATTATTGAGCGGAGAGCTGGATTAGAGATGATATATTCTCCCGGACTAAGGCGTGTCATCATATTTTGATAGACCTTGGGAATATAACGATAGTCGGGTTTAGATACTTCTATAGCGTTGGTTCGACCATATGCTTGCGTAGCACAGTTGCCTTTTACTCGATCATGAATGGCACTACGGAACTGTTCGACTGAGAATAGTATGATGCCCAAGGAACGGCCTCGTTCAGCAATATCCAGTAACTGACGAAGGATAGGTGAGTTTTTGGGGATGTCCGTAGAAGCATATTTGTTGAGCTCATCGACAAATAGGATTACCTTATCAGGAATGTCAGTTCTATCAGCTCCGAGTTTCATGTCGTAAATGGCACGAGCTACGCAACCAAAAACGAAACTCTGTGAATTTTCGTCAAGTCGGGCAATATCGATGACGAAGACATCTCCAGCATGTAAATGCTCGGTTATTTCTTTAGTGACGTCACACTGAATATCTGTCAAAGTGTTTGCAAAGATGTCGTTAGTGATGGCTTTACTGATGCATCGTTTGAACTTTCGCCAACTCGCTATTTGAATTTCGTTTTTAGCTCCGTTCGAGTCGCCTTTCTGAGTGCATGCATCAATTTGCTCTTTGAGGGTGTTCCACTTGGATACACTACCGAAATTGCCGCTACCATTGAGGATGAAGTTTACGCAACTTTCCAGGGTTCCTGTTGAGTCATCTTCATTAGCAAGAAGTAAATCGAGTTTGTCTTTGCTGTCTTCATACGTGAAGATGTAGCAACTTGCCTTACCTTGATTGACTTGGCTTTTTACGTCATTTGGATCTGCGTAAGACTGAACGTTTCCAGCTTTTTTATCTTTGCTATAAGGGTAAAAATAACGGACTGAGGTGAACGGCTCCGCAGAAACACCGAGCTCATCATAGATGGCGCGGTCTTTTTCGGAGAGTTCCAGATTAGGTTCGTCAATGGCCATAAGGTCACGCCCCTTGACATTGAAGAAAACAAAGGCTGCGGTTTCGCCATCCTCCGTTCTGAATTTGCTCTGAATAATTTTGAGCAAGAACATCGAAAAAGAGGTCTTGGCAGCAAGTCCAGAAATGCCTGAAACGTTGATATGGGCACCATCAGGACCTACAAGGAAGTGAGAGTTCAAGACAACTCTTACTCGTTTTGTGGCTTCGCCTTGATACATTTGAAGATAGCCACAAACAAGCGGATTCTTAACATCTTCATCTGAGAGGCCTAATGCTTTCTTGATGTCTTCTTCGTCGCATAGGCTTACCTGTTGGCTGTCAAGGACAGGAGTATAGATGTTTTCCGTATTGCATACAACCCTTGCTTTTACATAGTTCATACCAAGACGGTTCATATTGCCTATGCCAACTCCGGTGTCGCCGAAGTCGCTCGAAATATAACTTGTAAAATGGCTCGTCGAGTCTGTGACGTGGTTGATTTCCTCGACTATGCCATAAGTTACAGAATTACCCTCATGTTTGACTTTAATGACATCAAACGGGCTGAGTATCTGTTTCTTGTCAGTCCAAAAATAAAAGTCGTCAATAGTGGATGGACTTTTTTCAGTAGCTGACACTTTGCCTATTATAGAAGTTTTACTCATAGTCATTTAGAAGAGATTGATGAAGATGTCTCCATGGATGTAATTTGCTTTACAAAAGCACTCGGTTAGAAATACCGGGTAGAGATGATTTGCCCAACGCGAGTCCTTCCCGTAACATACAGGAAATGCCTCTTGGATAATGTTCGCCGAGATAGTGTCGATCTTTTCTGTCGGGAGAACATCTCCTTCATTGTTTAATACCATCTCGATTTTAACTACATCTGAAAAGTTGGTTTCGCGGAAGTTGCTGTTTCGAATTCGTAGATACCAGATGGCGTACTCTCGCCCTGAGTGCTCAGATTTATATCTGTAGGCTTTTGTGCGTTCAAACGGTTTCAATTCGCAGATAGTTCTTGAAAGCCTATTGCCCTCAAAGTTGGGAATTAAATCGGGGTCAAAAGCCTTGCTAACGCCGACAACGTGTTCATAGTTAGAGCGCATTAATTCCCATTCTGCATCAGATAAATTTGAAAAGCGGGGATTATATTCAATTGAGCCATCCTTGAGAAGGAAGTTTTCGTCGTCCAATAGATTCTCGGCACACAACTGAGCTACGAGCCTTTGCTCATCATCCGTCATTTCTGATTGAATGGCTGCCACACCGCGATTCTTAAGCTTGTCCTTTTCAGATTCAGAGGCATCTCCTCCGTCCGTTTTATAAAGGATGAGGTTGCTGAATGAAATGTTGCGTTCTTTGACAAATTTAAGTTTGGCAATTTCCTTGTTGAGCTCATTAAGGAAATATGGCTTAAAATAAGGATCATCATCGGTATTAAAATCCTCAGGAAGGGATAGGACTAGTTGGTGTCTAATCGCATACTTTCTAAATTCATCACGACTCTTTCGTTGGCAGCAGCCTACTATTATTTGCCCGGCTAAAAAAGGGTATATTTTTTTACCGATAGCGATGTCGTCAATCTTATATATATGACGGGAGCCATCAAGAAAGAAAGAAAATATGGGACGATACCTGTTTATAAGCTTGTCGCCGATACGGACTGTATGCACTCGTCTGTCATCAGATTCGGCAAAACTGCTCTTTTTTGCATGGGAAGATGTCTTGTCGTCATAGGTTAATACGTCAGACACCGAGGTGTCCAACGAAACCTTTTGAGTCTTAAAACAGGTATAACGGCCTTCGCCAGAGTCCTGTATAAACTGAATAACTTTTCCCACAGAGAGTGATTTTTTTTGGAGGTGTAAAATTAAATAAAAAAAATCGTCCCGCCAAATAAAATTTTGCATCATCATCCAAGGTCTACAGGCATGAGTTAACGCCTCAGATATAATGACTGAAACAATACCAATAATCTACTGTAAAAAATGGACTATGAAGTAGTATGATTATGTCTTGATGTCTGCTGTCTGTTTTGCTGTCGAGATACTATTATCGGCGGAGGAGGGTGGTGCGGCGGGAGCCGTCGGGGTAGATGTCGGTGCGAATAATTAATGTGGAATGTGGAATGTGGAATGTGGAATTGGCGGATGCGGATTTCCTTGTGATATCGGCGGATGCGGGGGCCGGGAGGGGACGGCCGAGGAGGTCGTGATAGAGGGTGGCGATGGGGTGGATGTCGGGGGTGTCGATGCTGATGTCGGATATGCCTTGGTGGTCAAGGTGGTACTTGAGGCCGGCGGCGGCATCGATGGCTCCGAGACCCCAGCGGGGATTGGCGGGGTCGGGGAGGTCGGTGCGTGCGCTATGGGCGACGATGTCGCGTATGTCTTGTGCCGAGAGCGTGCGGTCGGCTTGTAGCCAGAGTGCGACGATGCCGGCGACGGCGGGCGAGGCCATGGATGTGCCTCCTTCGTCGTACCATGCGTATCGGGTGCCGTCGGCTGCGGTGGTTTCGGTCAGGACTGTGTAACCTTCGGGATGGGCTTCGCGGTAGTAGCGGCTCATGGCCGAGATGACGGTGTTGGCGGGGGCGCAGAAGTCGGGGATGTGTCTGCCGTCGAAGGTGTTGCCGTAGCTGGTGTAGGGCATGGGGTATCCGGGGTTGATGCCGCTGTATGTTGTTTCGGTGCCGTCGAGCATGGGGACTGTGGCGCGGTTGTCGTATCCGCCGATGGCGAGTACGCCGGATGGTGAGGCGAGGTTGTTGAACGCTCCTCGGGCGGTGCCTTCGCTCATGCCCGGGATGCCGCAGGAGCGCAGAAATGTTTGTGTCCCGTCGGCGTATATGTCTACGGATGCGCCTTGTGTCCCTTGGATTTCGTAGCCGAAGTAGTATCGTGACCACGGGCCGGATTGGCGTAGGGATAGGGAGTGCATGTCCGAGAGTACGGCAAAGTGCGTGCGTCCGTTGTGCCTGCCGATGTCCCAGGATATTGTGATGGAGCTTTCGGAGCTGTATGTGCCTTCGTTCCAGGCTCCGGCTGTGCCTGCGGAGAGTGTGGCGGTGCCTCGGGGGTTGGTCGGGCCGCCGTGCCATGGTGAGCGGTATATTATGGCTTTGGTGTCGAAGTCGTAGATGATTACGCGCAATTGCAGCGGGGTGTCGTCATGTCCCCAGATGTCGGTGTATCCGTTGACGTCCATTCCACTCCAGGTGACGCGGTTGTCTATGATGGTGCCGACGGTGGGTGCTTGGGTGGTGAAGTCGTGGTGTATGGCGAATTTGGATTGTCCGTAATTGCCTGCGGCGAAGCATATCACGGCGTCTTGGGCGCATTTGTCGATGTATCGACATACGGCATCGGTGCCGTCGCGCGGACCTATGAGCGATGATATGGAGAGGTTGACGACGGCGGGTTGGCCGAGGCTTTGGGCGCGTTCGATGACGTCTTCGATGCCGCATAGTAGAGCGACGTCGTATAGTTGGCTGGTGGTGGCCACGATATCGGCTCCGGGGGCGTATCCATGGTAGGGGTTGCCTTTGTATCCGGAGGCCATGATTGCGCAGACGTGTGTGCCGTGTGTTTCGTCCGGGGTGTCAGTGGCCCATGCGGCCACTGCCTCGGGTGTGTCGGCGATGAGTCGCCGGGCGGTGCTGTCTACGTAATGGGTGACGACGCTGATGCGTGACGGTGCGGCTGCATCGCCGTCGTGTCTGAATGCAATGTGGTTTGGATCGATGCCGATGTCGCACAATCCTACGGTGACGCCGCTGCCGTCCAGCGTGCCGCATTTGTCGGAGGCTGTTCCGTCGTATACGGGCGCTACGTTTGACCATTGGCGCGAGCGGTCCGAGGCCAGCGAAAGGCGAGCGCCTATGGAGGCGGATGATACGTGCGCGATGTCTTGCAGCTGCGTGATATTTTGTCTGGGGACGCAGCCGAGCAGTATGTTGTCGCGGCGGCGCCATATTACGGTTCCGAGTGCGTCAATGTCGTCGAGTGCGCTCTCGTCGTCTATTTCGATGATAACCGGGTAGTAGAGCGTGGGTGTGACGGCTGTCGACCGGGCGTTTGCGCGCCGGGCTTTGGCGGCGTCGGCGGCCAATATGGCGGTGGTACGCGCATCGAACACCGATGCAAAGGATGTTGTCTCGGATGCTGCGCTTAGCAGTGCTATTGCGATGGCTGTCAAGATTTTACTTGATAGTGGTGTGTGGTTGCGCATAGTTGTTGCGGTATATCGGTGTTGTGATAAACGCCAATCCCGCGACCGCAGATGAGATGTTCTGCAATCGCGGGATTGGTGCTAATGGTGTATCGGCCTGTATGTCAGCGTACGAGTATGCGTTCGGCGTATGCGCCGTTGTTGATGCTGAGGACGTATACGCCTGCGGGTGTGTCTGTCAAATCGAGGGCGTATGTGTCGCCGGTGGCATTGATGTCGCGAATGATGGCGCCGGTCATGGACACGAGGCGGACATTGATGTTCTTGGCTCCGGGGACGCTTATTTCGTAGGCCTTGGCTCCGGCGGGAGTGACAAGTATGCCTTGTTCGTCGATGCGAATGTCATTGACTCCAACGCGTTTCATCACTTCCTTGAGGCCGGCCAGGGCGTTGAATTTGCCTGCGCCCCATTGTACGGCGTTGCCGGTTGTTGTGGTCTGCTCATCTTTGGTGGCTGTCATTGTGGCGATTTCGATGACTTCGTCAATGGTGAGCTTCGGGTTGACCTGAAGCCAAAGAGCGATACTTCCGGCGAATGCGGGCGAGGACATGGATGTGCCGGTGCTTTGGCACCAGTAGCTCTTGCGGTTGTGTTTGGTGTCGTTGTAATCGGCCGATAAGGTGCCGTTGTCTACATATCCTGCCTCGGTGTAGTATTTAGAGTAGGAGGAAATTACGCAGGTGCCGGGGGCGCAGAGATGCGGAAGTTTGCGTCCGTCGTATAGTACACCGTAGGATGAGTAGGGTGCAATAGCGCCGGCGATGTTGAGAGCCGGATCTTGGTAGCTGTATAGGTTGCCGCTGAGTGTGGGGAAGCCACTGCGGTTGTTGTAAGCGCCTATAGCGATGACGTTTTTGCCGCAGGCAAGGTCGTTGATGGTGAAGTCGGCATTGCCGTCTGACCATCCGTCTTGGCCGAGCGACTGCATATAAAATCCGCCGGAGACGTTATTGAGCGAGCATTGTACCTTGGCGCCGTCTTTGCCTTCGATGATAAGTCCGGCTACGAGGTGCTTGTCGGCGTTGGCTGTGGTGTTGTATCCGAGAGCCATATCGATGCTGGCCGAGTAGCGTTTATTGGTGGAGGCGTTGTCGCTATATGTGCAGTTGATATAGCTGTTAGTGTAAGCCTCATCGAATTCGTTGCTGTGGATGTATGACGTAGCGGTGTAGTTGCTGGTGACGAGTGCACTTTGCGTGCTTGTGAGTGTAACTTGGTCGACAATCTTTTTGGTGACTTTATTGTATACTACGGCTTTGACGGTGAACTCGCGGTTGTCGTCAGCCCAGATGCTGAAGACTGCTGTTCCGCGTGTGTCGGCGTTTACATTTACGAAGAAGGTTTTGAGCTCTTTGTCCGAGGCGCTGAACTGTTTGGATAATGATATGGGAGCATCGCCATCGTTGCCTGCCGAGATGCAGATGATGGCTTTTTTGCCGAGGCGTTCCATATATTGTCCGAAGTTGCTTGTTCCGTCATGCGGGCCGCTTGTGCGTCCGATGCTGAGGTTGATGACTGCGGGCTGTCCGTTTTTGACGGCGTAGTCTATGATTTTGCTGACACCGGAGCAGGTATTGGCGTCATAAAGTGCGCCGCAGGCTACTGCGAGGTCGGCTTCGGGAGCCATGCCATAGTATGGGTTTTTGATGGTGCTGCGCACTTGCACGCTGCCGTTCGAGGTCCGGATGGCTGTGCGTCCTCCGCTACGGTTGAACGAGCCGGCCATGATGCCGAGCGTGTGCGTGCCGTGTGTGCTGGAGGTGACGTCTGTGGAGAACCGGCTTATTGCGTCATAGTCGGTGTAGTTGTTGAACATACCGTTGGAGGAGTAGAAGTGGAACAGCGTCTTGATGCGTGTGTTCGAGAGGTCGGATGTGAGAAAGTTGACGTGGTTGGGGTCGATGCCTGAGTCGTATATGCCGCATATGACGCCTTTGCCCTTGTATGGCTGGTCCAGGTGGTCTTCTCCATTGTGTATTGTGGTGACGCCGTTGAGCTTGCGGGTTTCGTTGAGCATGGGCTTGGCCGGTGCTGACAGAGAGAAGCTTTGTACATCTGCATTATCGTTCATTGCGATGATGTCCTCGATGTCGCCTACCACTACGGCCATGTCGTCGCCGGCAGTGCTGATTACTTCGAGGCCGGCGGCACGTAGGTCGTCAAAGGTGGCTCCATCGCTCAGGCGCACTATGGCTGCCGTAGTAGGCGTGGCGCGCGAGATGCTTTCGAATTCGAACGGAGCATTGACCGGTATAATCACTTTGGACGCGGGATTGAGCTGCTTGTTTCGGTAAGCGTCAAGAATTTGTTGCGTGGCGGCGTCTGTCTTTGATTGGGCGAATGCCCCGAGGGTGGCGCACAGCACGCTTACGGCGATTGTAATGTAGCGTTTCATGTTGTAGTTCTATGTGCTATTGTTGTTTGTGCTTGTGTGGATGTTGTGGCGCAGGCGTGTTTTGCGGCGGATGCCGACAAGCTTAGGCGCTAACGTTTTATGCGCAAATTTAGCGAATTATTTTTTAAGTGACAAGCACGGGAGATTTTTTTGATATCGGGATGATTGTGTTCGCTGTGGACGAGCGATTGATGCGAGCTGCATTTTTATATTAAAATTTCTTAAATCTTGCTTTTGTGGTCTTGTGTGAATGAAAGTATTTGTACTTTTAAGGCCGAAAAACTATCTATTTAGACGCTGCGCGCGTCGCCAGACTAAGTCAACCCCATAAGAACCAAACACTACGAATATGGAAAAAAACATAGCCATGAGTAAGAACGCCCTTGTGCAGTCGCTGCACAAGGCTCAAGAGGACTTTACACTCGACGACATAATTACCTATATCAAGGTCAACGGCATAGAGATGGTCAATTTCATGTACCCGGCAGCCGACGGGCGCCTGAAGACGCTGAATTTTGTCATCAACGACTTGGCCTATCTCGAGACTATTCTGACCTTGGGCGAGAGAGTTGACGGTTCGTCGTTGTTTCCCTTTATCTCGGCCGGTAGCAGCGACTTGTATGTGTTGCCGCGCTTTAGCACGGCTTTCCGCGACCCCTTTGCCGAAATCCCGACGGTGACGATGCTTTGCTCGTTCTTTGACAAGGACGGCAAGCCGCTGGAGAGTGCTCCGGAGTACATCTTGGACAAGGCTTGTCGCGAGTTCAACCGCGTGACCGGTATGGATTTTCACGCCATGGGCGAGTTGGAGTACTACGTTGTCAAGGAAGATGACGGAACTTTTCCGGCCGGCGACCAGCGCGGTTATCACGAGTCGGCGCCTTTTGCCAAGTTCGGCGATTTTCGCACGCTGTGTATGCAATACATAGCCCGTACCGGCGGAAGCATCAAGTACGGACACAGCGAGGTGGGCAACTTCACCCTGGACGGAAAAATCTACGAGCAGAACGAAATCGAGTTCTTGCCCGTGGACGCACGGCGGGCTGCCGACCAGCTTATGATTGCCAAATGGGTGATACGTAATCTCGGATATATCAAGGGTTACGACATCACCTTTGCGCCCAAAATCACCGTGGGCAAAGCCGGCTCAGGATTGCATATACATATGCGAATCATGCGCGACGGGCGCAATATGATGCTTGACAGCGACCGTCGTCTCAGCAACGAGGCTCGCCGCGGTATCGCCGGAATTATGGATTTGGCACAAGCCATCACGGCCTTCGGCAATACGGTGCCCACGTCTTATTTCCGTCTGGTGCCCAAGCAGGAAGCACCTACCAATGTGTGCTGGGGCGACCGCAACCGCTCGGTGCTGGTGCGCGTACCCCTGGGTTGGACGGCGCAGAAAGATATGTGTGCCGAGCTCAATCCCGGCAGCCACGGGCTGGCCGACGTGGACACCACGCAAAAACAGACGGTCGAGATCCGTTCGGCCGATGGGTCGGCGGATATCTATTTGCTGATAGCGTCTTTGGCTGTGGCCATGCGTCACGGCTTCGAGATGCCCGATGCCCTGAAGGTGGCCGAGGATACATACGTGGACGTAAATATACATCGCTCCGAAAATGCCTCCGTGCTTTCGCGCCTGAGCTCGCTTCCTGTCGATTGCTACGGGTCGGCGCAATGCCTTGAGGAACGCCGCAACGTCTTCACGGCCGCCGG
>Ga0129310_1002050_pt1 | contig 15882 bp, 4 predicted proteins | sample Go1ome_2_FD_94433 | JGI IMG/M metagenome (GOLD analysis project Ga0129310, IMG submission 94433) | Western lowland gorrila individual fecal microbial communities from Wisconsin, USA - Go1022A metagenome | ecosystem: Host-associated > Mammals > Digestive system > Large intestine > Fecal | place...
AGTTTACGCTTTTTTGTATATGTGTTACAATATTTATGTTATAGAATTATGCGACTTTTTTGGATGTGATTGATATAATGCAAAAGGAATTGATTATGCGTTGTTTGCCGACAGCCTTCTGCCATGCTTCCACAGTACTGGCGTTGCCAGACGGCAGCCTGCTGTGCTGTTGGTTCGGCGGTACGCATGAGGGAGAAAGCGACGTGGGTATCTACCTCAGCAGACGCACGGACGCAGGCTGGAGTGAGCCGCAGCTGCTGGTGAACGGGGCGGCGGCGAACTGGAATCCGGTGCTTTTTGCGGGCGCGGACGGCAGATTGCTGCTGTTTTACAAGCAGGGTCAGCAGATTGCCGACTGGCAGACGTGGCTCTTGCAGTCGACGGATAACGGCGAAACCTGGAGCGAACCGCAGGAGCTGGTGCCAGGCGATGTGAGCGGCGGGCGCGGACCTGTACGCAACAAGCCGTTGCGCCTGGCGAGCGGACGCATTCTTGCCGGTGCTTCTACCGAACACGGTATCTGGAAGGCCTTTGCCGATATCAGCGATGACGATGGCGCAAGCTGGCATAAATCCTCTGCAGTGCAGATTGAGGGACTGCAATATCAGGCAGGCGAAAAGACTGCCGACAGCAATATTGCCGTAAGCCAGCAGTCCTTTTACGGACGCGGCGTAATCCAGCCGAGCCTGTGGCAGAGTGCGGACGGCAGCGTGCATATGCTGCTGCGCAGCAGCGAGGGCTTTGTCTATCGCAGCGATTCTGCGGATGATGGTGAAACCTGGTGCAGTGCCTATGCTTTGAGTCTGCCGAATAATAACAGCGGTCTTGATCTGGTGCGTACTGCCGGTGGCGTGCTCTATCTGGTGTGCAATCCGGTGGCTGCCAACTGGGGCCAGCGTTCTCCCTTAAGTCTGTTCAAATCCACAGATGAGGGTGCGAGCTGGCAAAAGCTGCTTGATTTGGAAACAGAGCCTGCGGAATTTTCCTATCCGGCAATTATTGCCGACGGCGAGGGCCTTGTGCTCACCTATACTTATAAGCGTTGCAATATTGCTTGTGTAAAATTGAGCGCGGATGAACTTGTTACCCTTTAAATTTAAAATATAAGGAGATGTAAGACAATGAAGAAAATTTTAGTTGTGCTGATGGCTATGCTGACCATGGCTATTATGCTTACCGGTTGCGGCGGCGACAGCAAAAAAGCAGCTTATCCTGCAGACGGAGATATTTCCGTAATTATTCCTAAAGCTCCGGGCGGTGGTACCGATATCTCTGCCAGAGGCTTGATTCAGTTCATGGAAAAAGAGCTGAAGGGCAGCAAATTTGTTCCTGTAAACAAACCCGATGGCGGCGGTGTAACCGGCATGGTAGAGCTGGCTAACGCTAAACCCGACGGCCATACTCTGGGCATGGTTACCGTTGAGCTGGCTATGTTCCCGCATCAGGGCAAATGCAAAAACACCTATAAGGATTATGCAGCTATCTGCGCTCCGATTGCAGCTCCGGCAGCTTTGATTGTGCCGAAGGATGCTCCTTATAATAATGTAGATGAATTCGTAGCCTTCGCTAAGGCAAACCCCGGCAAGGTGAAAATGGGTAACTCCGGTATCGGCGCTATCTGGCACATTGCCGCACTTTCCTTTGAAGAGGAATTCGGCGTACAGTTCAAGCATGTACCGTATCCGAAAGGATCTGCTGACATTGCCGCTGCTCTGGCAGGCAAGCACATCGACGCAACTCTGGCTGACCCGTCTGTTTTCAAGAGCCAGGTAGACGCAGGCAACCTGAAGATTCTTGCTGTTATGGCTGATACCCGCAGCGAAATCTATCCGGATGTTCCGACCTTCAAAGAGCTGGGCCACAACATGACCGTTCGCGCTTGGGCAGCACTGGTTGCTCCTAAGGATACTCCGAAAGAAAAGCTGGAAGCTCTGCGCACTGCTGCTAAAAAGGTTTGCGAATCCAAGGAATTCAAGGATTATTTCATGAAACAGGGTATCGACCCGACCTGCATTATCGGTGCCGATGCTGATAAGATGATGGCTGAAGACCATGCAATGTATGAAAAATTCCTGAAGAAAGCAAAATAAGAAATCGCTGTAAGGCGTAAATAAAAATGCCGACGCTGTAACCCGGAAGGGTTGCTGACGTCGGCGTTTTTTGTTGATGAGCTTGTCCAAAATAATATAGTAAATATATTATTTTGTAAAAAGGAAATTTTCTGATAGTAATTCTTGACAAAACTTTATGTAAGTGCTAAACTGAAATTAATGCTAAAACGAGATATAGTGTAAATAAAGTATCTTTAATAAAGCATACAGTTTTTGATAAAAGAAGTAAATTTCAGCTTCTGCCTATCTCGAATACAATAGAATATAAGCCTAGTCTGGAGGCTTCGTCCCACGCGGATGAATGCTTTGCAGGGAAGTTTGATGAGATTTCAACGCTGTTCCGCAACTGTAAAAAAGAGTCGTTGCATTATTAGGAAAAAAACTAACCTCTTACAAAGGAATGCTCCGATGATGACTTTAAGCCAGGGTACTGACAGACCGGTGTTTAGTAAAGGTCTACGAGAACGGACTTTATTAATTATTGGTAGTGGTTTGACTATAATAATAAATTAAGAGTCCCTTTTGCTTGATCTTGTGCTGAACAGAAACGGATATAGCACAGCTTAAGTTAAATTAAGCTGTGTTTTTATTTTATAACTGTTAAGGATAAGCAAAAAGCTCTTCAGGCAGTGCTGCCGTAAAATCATTGCCGTGATGGCAGCATATAATATCGTTATGAGGTCACAAACTGTATTGATGAGTAGCAGTTTGCGGGGTTTTCATATATATTTGTACGGAGCTGTTATCTGTACAAAGGAGTCAGCAGAAACAGTGGTTGTTTCTGTTCGTTCCTTGCTTTTTGATAAGGGGGAATATATCATGAAGCTAAGTCAAAAAAAGTGGAAGTCACTTATTTCAGGTGTTCTTCTCGTAGCAAGTGCATCGAGTTTTCTCATAGCACCGGTATATGCCGCTGATTACAGCAAGCCTCTCATAGGCACGCTTAAAAAGGACAGCGAGATACTGAGTCCCGATGGTAATACCGTAACAGAAAATGACGGTAAACTTATCTATGATTTCCAAGGAAAGGACCATACCTTTACTATTACCAATAAGGATGGTATTACTGCCCGCAAAGACAGCATTTATAATAACGTAGGCGCAGACGGCAGCTATGGCACTCTCCATATTTATCAGACAAACGATAAGAGTAATGCCTGGGCCGGTGTAAACGGTTTTACAGCCAATAAGGGTACTATTGTTGTCAACAGTAATCTGGATATCACTGCTACCTCGGAATATGCTTCTGTTGGTATTGCGGCAGCCAATAAGGGCAACCTGATTATCAACGGCAATGTAAAAATGCGCACGGATAATGCAGAAAAGCCTTGGGGCATCATTACCGATAATGTACATGGTAACGTAGGACCCGGCGGTGCAACCAGTATGGGTAGCGATGCAAACTATACGGGTGCCCGCTGGCAGCCTGCAGGTATTTCCGTTGACTATACCCGCGGCGATATCACTGTCAACGGTGATGTGGATATTGCGGTACGCGGTACTGCTGTAAAAACCGATGCTTATGATGCTGACGGAGATGTAGCCTCTTATGATTTGGCAACAATTTCGCTGCTGGGCAATTCTATCCGTATCGACACCCCGTACAGAGAAGAAAACTATGTTGAAGGCTTCGGCAAATTTATCGAGCCGTATTATGCTTTGGCAAGCTACGGCGGTACAATTAATGTCAATGTAAAGAACCTGGAAGCACAAAACGGTGAGGTAAAAATGGTCGGCAATGTGCTGGCAATGAAGAGCAATGAAGAGGCTGAAAAGGCGCAGATTTATCGTGACGGTTGCCTTAACATCGGTCTGACCACGCAGGATTCTTCTTGGAAGGGTGTAATTGATAATGCCGGTACCGCAAAAGCCGGTGAAGTAAACCTGTGGCTGCAGAACGGCGCACAATGGATTTACGAAAACGCATCCCGTAAGGATGGCCTTGATGCAAGTAATCTTGCTGATTACAGCAGACCGTACTACGAAAAATATGACGGCATTTCTCATCTGAGCAGTCTTGTCGGCGGTAAGGATAAAGCATCTGCCGGTATTATTAAGGTGAATGACAGCGATCCTATTCATATTGCCAATGCCGAAGGTGTTACCAAGGTATGGTATGAGCATGATGATGCTACGCCGGGCACCATTATCGGTGGTGATATCAAGGTTCTTAATGCTAAGGCCGGCACAGAAATGATGCTTTACACCGGCAACAACGGCATCAGCAAGGGATTTGCCGAAGGTGATACAGCTGCAGAGAAAAATAATGTCAGCGAAGTATTGAACTCTTTGGCACATAAGCTGTGGTACATGGCAGGCGACAGCAACCTTGCAGGCAGCGTATCTATTGCCGAAGGTCTGACTGCTTCCTCTGTAACTATGAAGACCGGCAACATTACCTTTGCCGAGGGTGGGCAGGGCTTCTATGACTATACTCCTGAGAAAGACGATAAAACCTATGCAACCGGACCGATTGTAAAATCCGAAAACATCGGTGAAACACGCGAAAGCGATATCAACGGAGTAGTTTCCGTTAATGTTACCGAAGCTCAGGATAGTGTAGCTTCCAGTGCTCCCAGTGCTATGTATGCAGCAGGCGACGCAGTAAGTCCGCTTGTTGTTGATTTACAGGGCCACACCTTGAAGCTCAATGCCAACAATCAAACTGCTAATTATGTGTCTACGGTTTATGTTGATGAAAACAAGAGCATGGAGATTAAGGATTCCAAAGGCAATGGCGTCTTGAAGGTTTCCGCCGGTCTTGGTGCTGATGGCAATGCTGACACTAAGGCTAAGTATGTCTATGGCATTCGCGTAGGCGAGGGCGGCAACCTTACTGCAAATACAGATGTTGAGATAGACGGAGTTAAATCTAGTGCTACTCAGCGTGCTTATGGTGTATATGTAAGTACCAAAGGCAATGTTGTATTCGAAAAAGACCTGAGCATCAAGAATGTTCAGACCGGCAACAAGGTTGGACCGAACACGGCCGGTATTTATGCAGACAGTTCTTCAAGTGCAGATGCGCCTATTAATATAACTGTTAAAGGCAATCTTAATATTGAAAACGTATTGGGCAGTGCAATCCGTGCATTGAATACTTCAACTATATCTACTGCCGGTGCAACTATTAAAGCTGCGGATATGTCTAACGGTACGGATTATAGCCAATATTATGCTTTGCAGGCCAACAAGGGTACCATTAACCTGAATACAGGTGAAGGCATTACTGCCGGAATTCTGGACGTTACCGGTGACATGAAGGTAACTGACAATAAAGCTTCTGTTATCAATGTCAACATGACCAAGGGTTCTCAATGGACAGGTGCAGTAAGCAATATTCCCGGCAGTACATATAATGCCCCGGCCGGACAGTTTAATCTGACAATGGCCGAAGGTTCTGTATGGAATCATGAAACCGGTCGTTCGGTAGATACGCTGAAGACAACTTTTGCCGGCAGCAATGTTTCTAAGCTGGATGGTTCAGGTGTAATTTACCAAAATTCCGACAAGGGTATTACCGTATATGATTATAGCGGTGACACAACTGTTGTTTACGGCCATGATGCCGAAAATCCGCTTACCATCAATGGTGGCAATTTCACAGTTAAGACAGCAGCTGCCGGTTCCAAGATTACTTTGGTAACCGATAGCCAAGGAATTAATGCCGGCTTTGAGGCCAGTGATACTGCAGCAGAAAAGAATAATGTTAAGGAAGTACTGAACAAGCTGGCTAATAAGCTGTTCTATACTGGCTATAAAGATGCAAATCTTGCCGGCGTAGTTAAGATTGCCGATGGTCTGACAGCGTCTAGTGTAAGTGCTTCTGTAAAGGCCTCCGGCGATATTACCTTCTCAGATGGCAGCAACGGAACCAAAACAGCAGGACAGGGCTTCTATGACTATACTCCGGAAGAAGATAAGCCTGATTACAAGACTGGTGCTATTACCAAGTCGGAAAATATCAGTCTGAACCGCGAGGTAGACGATAAGGATGTTGCGCATATTAATGTAACCGAATCGAATGCTGGTAATAATAAATTTGCCAGCGCAATTTATGCAGGTGAGGAAACATCTCCGTCTAAACCGATGACTGTAAATATGTCCGGTAAAGGTCTGGCTTTGAATGTTGCTCAGACCGGCGGACAGGCAGCGGCTATTTACGCAGGTGCTAATACTTATATCAAGGTTATTAATCCGTCCGCAGAGAAAAAGCTTTCTATTACAGCTAATAATACGGATACCAGAGGCTCTCATGGTATTTACGCTGACGGTAATGCACATCTGAATATTTCCGGTCCGGTAGAAATTACCGATATTGTCACAAAGGGTGATTCCGCAACCGGCATTAATATCCAGGGGCAGAAGAGCGAGATTAATATTGATGGCCCGCTGACAATCAGCAATGTCAAGGGCATTAGAGAACGCGGCGCAGGCATGAATGCTGCAGGTATTCAGGTAACAGGTGACACTTCCACTGTAACTGTCAATGGTCCGGTAGATATTTCCGGTGTACGCGGTAGCGGTATCAGGCTGACTGGTAAGGATACCAAGGTATCTGTCGGCGGCGGCACTATTACTGCAGCCGAAGACAGTGATAAATCGCATAATTTCTATGCAGTCCGCGTAGATAAAGGCACGCTGGACATCAACATGAAGGACGGCGCTGCAGGCGATACTACTACTAAGATTACCGGTGATATGTACGCAACCGGCCAATATGGCAAGAAGGTTGTAGAATACACCGGTGGAGAGCTGATTAACTGGAATGATGCAGGCATTCTCAATGTTGCTTTGACCGATAAGGATTCCTTCTGGAAGGGCGTTGCAGCTTATGACATGTATAATGACGACTATGGCAGCGGCGGCAACACCACGCATGACATCGGCCAGTTCAACCTGTATCTGCAAAACGGTGCAACCTGGACCAACGAACAGCAATCGCATGTGACAACTACAACCATAGCGTCCAAAAATCCTGTATGGACAGGCAGCACGCTGGCAACGTTGCATGGCGGCAAGGATGCGGATAACGCAGGCCTGATTTACCAAAAGGATAACAATCCTATTTCTGTTGTAAATTACAGCGGTCATACCAATGTATTCTATGAGCATGATGCTGCTGATCCGACCAAGATTATTGGTGGCAGCTTTAATATTACCAATGCAGCAGAAGGCTCTGCTATCACCTTTATTACAGATAATAAAGGTATTACCTCCGGCTTTGCAGATGGCGATTCCACTGATGCTAAGGATAATGTAGCCAATGTACTGAATAACTTGGCTGGCAAGCTGTTCTACAAGAACTATACTGATGGTCATCTGGCCGGCGTAGTGAAGATTGCCGATGGTCTGACAGCTTCTTCCGCAGCATTGAAGACCGGCGATATTTCCTTCTCTACCGAAGAAACAGGTACCTTTACACCTGGCCAGGGCTACTATGATTATAAGACTAGCAAGCCAGGCAGCCAGATAGCCAAAGAATTTACTACGGCAATTACCGGCGACGCAGCTGCTGATACGGTTTACATAGAAAAAGGCGTATTGAAGGACGATGGTACCTATGTATTTACTGCAGACAGCACAACCATCACACCTGAAAAGCATCTGATTGCCGGTGGTGCATGGCTCCCACAGATTAGCGCAGCTATTTCCGGCTCCGACGAAAACCATAATGTTACCATTGAGATGAATGGCAACAAGCTTACTGTAGATACAGCAACCGATACTCATACAACCGGTATTGCAGCTGTCGGCAAGGGTGTAGTCAACATCAATAATGCCGGTGCAATGTCTGTCAGTGCAACAAGCACCAAGAATGGTCAGACAGGCGCATTGTTCGTTAATGCCGGAGGTACGATTAATATTCACAATGCCGGTGCTGATAATGTACTTACCTTGCGTGCTAACAGCGCTGCTCCTGCAAATGCTGCAGTTATCAAGAGCATGAACGGTGTAAGCGGCGTTATGTCTGCTATCACTGTTGACGGTCTTGTTGATATTTTGGCTGATAAGAGCAATGCTTCCGGTGCCAACGAAGCAATCAGTGCAGTTGCTTCCAAGGTTGAGATTGGCGGTGGCGTCATCAAGGCTATTAATGGGGCTGAATATGCTATCAGTGCCTATGGCGAATTCGCTTCCAAGAACCGTGGACAGGTTAATGTGAATGTTAAGAAGGATGCCGAAGGCGCTATCATTGGTGCAGGCAGCAATAATGTACAGATGGAAGGTAATGTAAATCTCGGCGGCGGTATGGACAGTGCCGGTGCAAGTGCAGATGTAAACATTGGCCTGAATACCAAGGAATCGTTCTGGAAGGGTGATGTAAGCAATAATAACGGCAGCAGTGCAGGTATTGTTAACCTTTATATGGGCAACGGTGCATCCTGGACCGGCAATAACCTTTCCGGCAACACCGTAAATGCTAATCTGGATAATGCAACCTGGACCGGCTACAGCAATGGCAATGCTATGCACCTGAAGCTGGATAATTCTATCTGGAATGTAAATGGTGCCAGCAAGCTTGCTTCCTTCTCCGGTAATAATGGCAGCATTATTGTGGCAAGCGATGCAGGTGATATCAGTGTAGCTGATTACAGCGGCAATACCAATGTTATTTATAACCATGATGCTGACAATCCGACGAATATTCTCGGCGGCAGCTTTACCATCGGTCAGGCTGATGCCGGCTCCAATATTACGCTCATTACTGATAACCAGGGCATCACTAAAGGCTTTAACGCATATGATAAGGCGGAAGACCAGAATACAGTTAATGAAGTTCTTAACAAGCTGGCACAGAAGCTCTTCTACACCGCTAATGATGGCAAGCTGGCAGGTACTGTCAAGATTGCTTCCGGCCTGACTGCTTCTTCCGCAGCCTTGAAGACCGGCGATATCAGCTTCTCTACTGATGCAACCGGCACCAAGACACCTGGTCAGGGCTTCTATGAGTATACCGAAATGGACGATTCTGTTATTACAGATTTTATTACCGGTAATCTTGATAAAAAGTATGTAAGTCTGGGAATTGAAACTGAGAAAGGCATTTACAACTTTACTAAGGATACAGTTATTAATGTAACCAAGGGTGATTACAGCTCCAACCTGAGTGCTATTGAATCCAGCGGCGGACCGATTACGATTAATGCCGACGGACACAGTTTGGACGTAGCCTACCATGTTCTTAAGGGCAGCAATGTTGCACGTGCGGTAGCTACCGGCCTCAGCTACGGAAAGTCCAAGGATATTACCATTAAAGCTGATAGCCTGAAGCTCAGCACTGATACCACCGGCTTCAGGGCCCAGGGTGTTTATGCAACCGGCGGTAAGATTGCCATTGACGCAGACACCTCCATTACTACCTCTGCGCAGACAGAAAGCAATGGCATTTACAGCGGCAGTGGCGGCACTGTTACCATGAACGGCAACCTGGATATTCAAAAGGATAGCAAGGCAGCTAATTACATTGCGCTGAATTCTGACGATAATGGCATTATCAACGTTAATGTTAAGGATGGCAAGGCAGGTGACGGCATTGTCAAGATTGATGGCGATGTCTACACCAAGTCTGCAGAAACCTATGATTATTGGGAGAATGAAACAACTTCTACCTCTTCTACCGTTAATCTGGCATTGCAGGGCAAAGACAGCAGTTGGAACGGCCGCAGCCTCTACGAAGTTACTTCCGGTGATGACTCAACCAGCTATGGCACCTTTAACCTGTGGTTGGCAGATGGTGCAGCCTGGACTAACGAGAAGAATGGCAAGGAGGTTCCGAACGGATTTAACGGCAGCCATGTAACCAACTTTAACGGTGGTGCTGATGCAGCACATGCAGGCAATATCTTCCAAAAAGACAGCAAGAATCTGACTATTGATAAATACAGCGGCAATACCAATATCTTCTACGCACACACCGGTAACGGCGAAGCAGCAGCCGATTATAAAGCTGGTGACACCATTATCAAAAATGCGGCAGAAGGCTCTGTAGTATCCATGATTACCGATAACAGCGGTATTGCAATGGATAACGAATACAGCATAGCTAATGTGCTGAACGCACTGGCAGGCAAGCTCACCTATAGCAATTTTGTTGACGGTGAAAATAACCTGACAGGTTATGTGAAGATTGCCGACGGCCTGACCGCAAGCAGCAAGGCTATGCAGACCGGCGATATCTCCTTCAGCAGCAAGGACGGCAAGGGCAGCTTAAAGGATGGCTCTATTACTCCGGGCCTCACCTATCCGGAAACCCAGACTCCTGAAAGCAGCAAGCTCAACAACGCTATTACCGGTGATGCCAAGGCTGATTACAACTATAAGAAGAATGGCATTCTGAAGGCTGACGGTAAATACATCTTTACTCAGAATCCTTCTGCAATCGAAGTTAGCGAAGGTGCTGCAGTAGATGTAAACGGTAAAGATATTGAAATTGATACCACCAATGCTCTGCTGGAGCTGAAAGGTAAGGATGCAGGCATCAATGCAGTTAATGCAAACGTTAATATCAAGGGCGATACCAACATCAGCGGTGAAACCGGTATTATTGCGAATAACAGCAATGTAACCATGGCCGGCGGCAGCAAAATTATCGGCAGAGGCGGTAAAGCAATTTCTGTACTCGGCGGCGGTAAGGTACGCATCGACAGCAATCTCCCGCTGTACATCAGAGGCCTCATTTATGCTAGAAGCGGCCAAATTTATCTGAAGGGCGGCAACGGCAGCAATATTGAAGGCGATTTGGAAGCAAGCGATGGCGGCGAAGTTGATGTTAATCTGAGCGGCGACGGAAATGTTATGTGGGGTGCGTACAGGACTGACGAAAACAGCTGCGTTAAAGTATATGTTGATGAGGGCGCAACCTGGAACCTTACCGATGGTGAGGATGAAACTAAAGCTGAGGGCAAATCCCTGCTGAGAATGGCCAAGGGTGCGGCAGCTCCGGAAACCGGCCTGGTTGTTAAGGGCGGTGCAACCGATAAGCAGAGCGGCTTCCTGAATATGACCAATAGAAGCAAGACTTTAGATATCGCTCATTACAGCGGTTGGGAAACTGTTATCTACGAGCATAAAAATGCAGGCGCAGATGTTGCAGACTACACGGGAGGCGATACCGTTATCGCTAAGGCAGACAAGGATTCCGGCGTAATCCTGTCCACCGACAACAGCGGCATTACCATGAATGATAAGAGTGCTGTTGAAGCGACACTGGCAGCATTGGCACAGAAGGTTACCTACAAGGACCACGAAGCAAACGCTGCTAACCTGACCGGTAAGGTACAGATTGCCGAAGGCCTGACCTCCTCCAGTGCAAGCCAATATATCGGCAAGCTGCACTGGGATGAAAATGGCGTAGGACAGTATGATAAGGACAGCGTTAACTGGAAGGAAATTTACAACGGCGATTACGAAACCCTGGTAATGAAGGGCGTAAGAAGCGCTGCAACTACCTCCATGCACAGCTGGCGCGATAACATGCAGGATACCTACACCGGTGCAGACCTGGCAGATGAAGACGGTATCTTTGCTAAGGCATTGGGAGGCAAGACCAGCTCCGATGTTAAGGGTGTTAAAGATGACAACACCTATCGCGGAGTACAGGTTGGCTTTGACAAGGCTCTGGCAAACGGTTGGCATGCAGGCGTAGCCTTTGACTACCGTAACGGCGATTCCAACTACCTGTTGGGCGGCAAGGGTGACAATCAGCTCTACAGCCTGGGCGTATATGGCGTGAAGAATTTCGAAGACCAGTCCTACCTGCGCGTAGCAGCAAAAGCCGGCCGCGTTGAAAACGAATACGACGTTTATAATGAAATCCGCAGCCTGAAGCTGCATGGCGATTATAAAGCCAACGCTTACGGCCTGACTATGGAATATGGCAAGACCTTTGGCAGCGAGGCAAGCTATTTTACTCCGAAAGCACAGCTGACCTGGTCTCAGGTAGGCAGCAAGGATTACACTGCCCATACTCCTAACGACAGCATGAGAATCGGCCAGGACGCTTACAGCAGTCTGGTAGCACGCTTCGGCGTTGAAGCAGGCCCTAAGAGCGAAAAAGGCCGCGTATACGTTGGACTGTACGGTGCACATGAATTCAACGGCGATATCAGCGCAAGCTACTTCGCTAAGGACGGCGGCACCAAGCACACCAGCTTCGACGGCAAGGATACCTGGATGGAAATGAGCATCGGCGGCAGCTATGATCTGAGCGACAACTGCCATATCTATGCAGACTTTGCCAAAGACTTCGGCGGCGACTTTGAACGCAAGTGGAAGGCAAGTGCAGGCCTGCGCTTCGAGTTCTAATGTCTTAAACAGATTATTTCCCCTTCTTTTATAAACGGGCTGTGGCGCTTCAAGGCAGCGCTGCAGCCACCTACTCTCGTAGCGGAGCAGTATTTTTGCCGTCAGGCAGAAGTCTGCTCCGCTTTTATTTGTATAACATAAAAATATGCTCAACAGCTATTGCAAATTATTGCTCTGTGGAATATGTTTTCTTACAGTAAATTTATGTAAAATATTTTGCAAAATCACTTGACAGTCAATCAATGACGCGATAGACTCTATATAACATAAATTACCAATAACAAAATATAGACAAGTAATATACGCTGATGAAATAAATCTTTTCACAAAAGATAAGGATTCAGTTTTATCGGTAGAGATATTATCAGCAATTAGGTGAGGATATTTCAGATATCTTCTTTGCAGGGAAGTCCGATGTAATTTCGACGCTGTTCCGCAACTGTGAAAGGGAGCACCTTCATCGTTAAGCTGTAGCTTAAACCTCTTACCAAGGGATGAAGTGGCAATGATCTTAAGCCAGGGTACTGACTGATTGTATGGATTAAGGAGTCTACGAGATTAGGCATGCTTAAAGAAAATCGGATGTTCCATGCGATATTTTTGCGTGGAAGTTATCCAATTGCTTTTGGTGTGTGCTAGTCTTTTTTTATTAACCGAAATACAATTTTCAATTTTGCTCATATTCGAAATAAAAAGTTATTATGTCATATACAGAGCAGGAGAATCTGTGCTGTATCATATAAAACAAAATTTTTGATGATGTAAAGGAGATTTTTATCATGGCAAAAGCTGCTGCAAAAGAAGAATCGAAGGTAGTCGAAATGGAAAACAAAATCGAGAAAATGACCAAATTCCTGGAGGAGAATAAAATCGAATGCTTTGATATACAGAAAATAGAAGACGAGCATCACACAACTATCTTCCGCAGCCGTATGGAGGTTAAGGGCCAGCTGCTGCCGATGGCACTGCTGATGGATGACAGCGTTTACATGATGCTGCAGGTGCAAATCGCTCCGCAGGTAATCGATGAAGAAAAGCTGAAAGCACTTGCCGGTGCTATCAACAACATGAACAACAATGTCCGTCCGTTCAAATTCACCGTTTCCGAGAGAGGCGACCTCATGCTGAATGCCTGCATTACTGCAGAAAACAACACCTTCAACCCTGCTTTGGTAAATGCAATTATGGGTGAGGCAGTAAAATTTATGGAAGCACAATACGGCAACATCATGGAGGCTGTCTGGGCTAAATAATTGCTTGCAGTGACAGCACTGTCTGAAAGCATGGCGATGAAGACAGCGCCTGCCTGATGAACTGAACTTTTTGTTATGAAATCACAGGCTGTTGAGATGAGCAGCAGTCTGCAGGATTTTCATATAAAGCTGTACAGAGCCGAGCTTTGTACGGCAAGAGTGGCAGTAACAGTGGTTGTTGCTGTTGTTTCTTAAAGTTTTTTGATAAGGAGGACTATATGCTGAAGTTAAGTCAAAAAAAGAGAAAAGCTTTATTGGCACTGGCCGTTGCCGCGACCGTTTTAGGTGCCAACAATGCATTTGCTGCAAGCGTGCATGACAAGGCTATTTCGGAAAGTAACAACTATGGCGCTTCTATGCGCACGTATTGGAAGAATCAAGGCGTTTATGATGCTGCTAATCACACCTATACCTTCAATGAGGATATCACATTGAAGCCCAAAACATCGGAACAGAATCTGAACTTTTGGACACCGTTGTTTGGTGGTATCTATGTTGCAGGATATAATCCGGTAACTATTGATATGCAGGGACATCGTCTTGACGTAGCGATGAACATGGATCCTGTTGCACAGGGGGCGGTTTTTAATCCCGGTGCCATTAGTCCTAATGTTCTTCATGTTACTTCTTCCAGCCTGACTATTAACAATGTTAAGGGCATGGAGCTTTCTGCCGCTGGTCCCGGTCTGGCAACCGGTAATATTACCGGTATTTATCTTGCTGGCACCAACCAGGAGGGCAGCTACCATGATGGTAAGGGCCTTTCCAGCCTTACTATCAACAATGAAGAAGGCTGGGATAATGCAATTAAATTCCATTCAAGCCAGGATCAGGTAGAAAATGGCATTTATGTTTGGAAAAACTCCGGCAGTGCCGACCTGAAGATTTCCAGTCTGGTTGATATGTATGTCGGTAACGGCAGCGATGTGATTACCGTCAGAGGTGGCGATTATACTGGTGATACTCAGGGAGCACCTACTGCTTATATCGGTGGCGGCGCTTTCAAAACCAGCACTAGCCGTGCAGCCAATGTTGTAGGCGGTCTGCTGTCTGTAAACTCCAAGCTGGAGAATGGCGAGATTGTTGCCTCCGATGCTAATCGTGATGTACAGATAGACGGTAATATCCGTGTCGGTGATGTCGGCAGAGACCAAGGCACAGTAACACTGGGCCTGAATACCGCAGATTCCTATTTCAAGGGCATCATGTACACCAATCGCGGTGAAGGCGATGCACATATGATACTGCAGAACGGTGCGCAATGGACTAACACCAGCACCAGCCAGGGTAATTGGGACTACCATGGCAGCACATTAAAGCAGTTTGTCGGCAGTGAAGGCGCATCAGGCACCGGTTATATCTTCCAACAGGATAAAGCTGAGCTGAACCTGGGCAATTACAGCGGTTATACCAGTATTTTCTATGAGCATAAAAATGACGGTACCGCAACTGCTGACTATACTGCGGGCAACACCATCGTTGATACTGCTAAGGTAGGCAGCAATATTACGCTGATTACTGATAATGTTGATGTCAACAATGAAAAAACAGTAAATGCAGCATTGAATGCTTTGGCAGGCAAGCTGTATTACAATGCAGCCAAAAATGGCGAGGGTGCTTTAGACGGTATGGCTGTTATCGCCGAAGGTCTGACTGCTTCCTCCAAGGCTTTAAAAACTGCCGGTATTTATTTTAATGACCAGACAGGTCAGGGCACTACTACTGCAAACATTAACCAGACTAAGACAGATTTCACTACCACTCTGACGGGTGTACAGGATAATGATACAGAATATGCCGAAGCAAATGTTATTGCCGAGGATGGTACCTATAAATTTAAAAAAGATACTACTATTACAACTACAGACAAGAATGGCGCTGATCTGAAGCAGGCTGCGACAATCAATGCAGGCAAGACTTTGACGTTCAACACTAATGTTGAAGGCAGCGGTACTGTTTATGCACTGGGCGCAAGCTCTGCTGACGGGGTTACTGTTAATGCAGGTAAGCTGGTAATCAATGCCAACAGCACCAAAGGCCGTGTTGAAGGCATCAATGTAGGCCAAGGCGCGCAGAGCAAGGATAACCCGATGAAGCTGACCATTAACGGCGATACTGAGCTGAACATGAAGGGCAAGGGTTATACCTTAGGTCTTTATGCAAACGGTAATTCCGAAGTAACCTTTAACGGTAATGTAACCGCTATGGGC
>Ga0129310_1002052_pt1 | contig 15858 bp, 13 predicted proteins | sample Go1ome_2_FD_94433 | JGI IMG/M metagenome (GOLD analysis project Ga0129310, IMG submission 94433) | Western lowland gorrila individual fecal microbial communities from Wisconsin, USA - Go1022A metagenome | ecosystem: Host-associated > Mammals > Digestive system > Large intestine > Fecal | place...
CATGAAGCCGCCGAAAAACACCGTGGTCGACATCAACAAGATCAAGTCGATGCCGCTGGAAAAGCAGGTCATCGTCACCACCGGCTCGCAGGGCGAGGAGATGTCCGCCCTGTACCGCATGGCCTTTTCCCAGCACAAGCAGATCGAGGTCGGCCCCGGCGACCGTGTCATCATCTCGGCTTCCGCCATTCCCGGCAACGAAAATACCGTTTCGCGCGTCATCAACGAGCTCTTCCGCAAGGGCGTGGAGGTCATTTATGACCGCGCGGATATGCTGCACGTTTCGGGCCATGCGTGCCAGGAGGAGCTCAAGATCATTCACGCGCTGACAAAGCCCAAGTACTTTATCCCCGTCCACGGCGAGCAGCGCATGCTCCAGATCCATAAGGATCTCGCCCTGCAAATGGGCATGGACCGCAAGAACATCGTCATCTGCGACAATGGCGACGCCGTCGAGATCGGCGCGCGCTCGATGAAGTGCGTGCCCGGCTACGCGCCCGCGGGCGAGGTGTTTGTCGACGGCTATGGCGTCGGCGACGTCGGCGCGGTGGTGCTGCGCGACCGCAAGCACCTTGCAGAGGACGGCATGGTCGTCGTGGTGCTGCCGGTCTCCGCGCACAACGGCGACCTGCTCGCAGAGCCGGAGATCATCACGCGCGGCTTCATCTATGTCAAGGATTCCGAGGAACTCCTGCAAGATCTCAGGAATCTCACGATGTCCACGGCGGAGGCATTCCGCGGCAAGCGCGGACGCGACATGAACGAGCTTAAGGGCGCGATCCGCAGCGCCGTGAGCAACTATCTCTTCAAGGCGACCAAGCGCAGCCCCATGGTGCTGCCGGTCATCACGAGACTTTAAAACTTCAAAAAAGCGGCTTTGCCGCTTTTTTGAGGGGGAACGCAGTCCGCTGCGCGCATAAAACGCCCGCCATCGGCGGGCGTTTTCCACACTTGCGGACTGAGAAGTGTAAATTGTCACGCGCATGGAAATCGGCGAAGCGCCGCCGGTGGCGGATGAAGCGAGCCGGTTTCGAGGAAGTGGCACGATTGGCGCGCCCGAAAGGGCGCGGGAGTCGTAATGCCACGACGGTGACGTCAGAATTTACGATTTGAATTGATTTCGCGTCTGCGGACGCGAAAGGTTGCGGTGCTATGGAAAAAGGCAGGGAGTGCAAATTTTGCATTCCCTGCCCCTTTTTTCTATTGACAGACTGCGCGCGGTGTGATAGCTTATCGGTAGACGATATATCGGCTGCCGTTATATCGGAGGACGAAAGGGGGAGACGCGACATGGGAACGACGGCACTGACCGAAGCGGTCTTTTATATCCTGCTCTCGCTCGACGCGCCGCTGCACGGCTACGGCATCATGCAGAATGTGGAAAGCCTGAGCGGCGGGCGCGTGCGCCTTGCCGCGGGTACGCTCTACGGTGCGCTGGCAACGCTCACCGAGCGCGGCTGGATCGTGTCGCTCGGCGACGAGAGCGAGGGACGCAAGAAAGAGTATCAGATCACGCCCGAGGGCCGCGAGGCTGTGCGCGCGGAACTGAGAAGACTGCATGAGCTGACGCAAAACGGCGACAAGCTGACGGAAAACTGGAACTGAAAGGAGGACATACCATGGCGAAGGACAAAAAGACAAGGCTGCATCTGTCGAGCTATGCCATTGACCCCGAGCGGATCGAAAGACAGGCGAACGAAATGGCGAAAGAGGGCTGGCTTCTTGAAAAATTCGGCTCGCTGTTTTCCACCTACCGCCGCGGCGCGCCGGGCGAATACGAGTATCGCGTGCAGGTGAAGGAAGCGGGGATAGACCGCCTTACCTACATCGCGGAGCTTACAGAGTTCGGCATTGAAGAGGTCGGCGGCGTGGGCGACCTGCTCGTTCTGCGCAAGAAGGCGGACGGCACGCCTTTTGATCTGTACTCAGACCTTGACTCCCTCATCGCCCAGCAGAAAAAAGCCGTGCGCTACCTGCGCGCGGGTCTGCTACTGAGCCTTGGCTGGATGGGCATCACGCTGATGAATATTCTAACGACGCTGATGAATGCGAACGTGATTGGTAAGTATGCGGGCATGGCCGCCATAAATTTCAGTACAGTGCAGGTGCTGATGCTTACAGCGGCATCTCTTCTCCTGCTTGTGTGCATTGTGGGGCTTGTCGACTGCCCGCGGGGACTGCGCCGCGCGAAACGGAAGATCGCATCGCTCGAGGCCGAGCGCGTCGTGCAGGAGTAAGGTATCTTGCAAAATGCCGTCGGGCGTTGTACAATATCTCGTCGAAAGAAACAACGACCGGGAGGAAAGCCGACATGATCCAGGATATCGAGCCGAAACATCTTTACAACGAGTGGAAGAAGAACGCCGTGCCGAAAAAGAGCAGCGCCGTGGTGCAGTTCCGTGGGCAGGACCTTTTGTGCCGCATCGACGAGAACGGACTGAAATTCCCCGTGCGCTCGATGTTTGCGGAGCCCGACGAGGCGTTTATCTACCTTTTTGAACTCGACGGGCGGGAGTATTACCTGCTTTTTGACGAGAAAGAGCGCACGATCGAGGGCTATTCCTATCGGGGCATCGGCCTTTTCCGCACGGAAAAGCCGCAGGAGCTTGCCTACGCCGCCGTGAGTGCGTGGCATCTGTGCTCATGGTATCGCAGCGCGCGCTATTGCGGCTGCTGCGGGGAAAAGCTCGTCCACGACGAAAACGAGCGCATGATGCGCTGCCCCAAGTGCGGCAACATGATCTTCCCGCGCATCAACCCCTCGGTCATCGTGGCGGTGACGCACGGGGATTATCTGCTGCTCACCAAGTACGCCAACCGTCCCGGCGCGCAGCGCACGGCACTTGTTGCGGGCTTTACCGAGTTTGCCGAGAGCTTTGAGCAGACCGTGCGCCGCGAGGTGATGGAGGAGGTCGGGCTCAAGGTCAAGGACCTGCGCTATTACCGCTGCCAGCCCTGGGGCATCAGCGGCAACATCATGATGGGCTACTGGTGCAGACTCGACGGCGACGACGATACGATCCATCTCGACAACTTTGAGCTGGCGGACGGCGCGTGGGTCAGCCGCGAGGAACTGCGAGAGAACTATACGGGCAACGGCATCGCCCTCACCTCGGAGATGATCGCCGAATTTGCCGCCGGCAGAGACCCCTACAGCCTGGAAGCGAAAAACTAAAACAAAAAACGTCTGTCTCGACCGAGACAGACGTTTTTTCTATGGATTTCAGATGAGACCGATCGACAGCAGACGCATATTGTCCCACTGACAAAGCTCGCGGAGCGCTCCGCTTTCGTACTCGTACAGCGTGCACGGATCCCACCAGTTGACATTGAGCTTAACAAAGGCAAAGTAGCGCTGGCCGTTCACGACGATGATCTGAAAAGCGAAGATCGCATGGTCGATCTGGTCCGCGGCGGCGTGCATCATGGAGAGCATCGTCTCATTGGGGGTGACGGTGTTGCCAACGGAATCATAGAGCGTGGTGGCGACAAGCGTGTTGACCCTGTGAGAGTGAAGCGCGGAGGTGTCAAAGTCTGCGTAGTCGGCGGTGTAAAAGACGCAGGCGTCGGGCGTGAAGGCATCGCAGGCGCGGCTCTTGCCGCTTGTGTAGACCGTTTCATAGACGTAGGCGGCGTCCTGCTCGCCGGCGCCTTTCAGCGCGACGTGCAGGATCGGTTCATCGGGCTCGCTTCGGATGAAGAGTAGCAGCGCAAGACACAATGCGAAGCTGAGCAGCGCGGCAAATATACGTTTCATCGTAAGCCTCCTTGCGATCCGGCAATCAGAAGAGCGCGGGAACGTAGTCCACCGCGTCGGCGATGCCGCTTGCCTGACCGGAGAGCGACAGCTCGAAGCGATAGACCGGCTGGTAGAAGCCCTTGGAATCGGAGAGGTAATCGAGCGTGCAGGAGCGCACCTCGATGCCCTGGACGCTCTGCGCGAACCACGCACCCTCAAAGCTCTTGCCCGATTGCATCGCGGCGAGTGCCTGCGCGGGGGAGAGAATGGGTTCTTCGCGCACGGGTGCGAGCGTGGTGATGCGGTTTTCGAGCCGCGGGAGCGTCGATTGACCGTCGCCTTGTGTTCTCAGATCACAAGTGAGCGTACCGTGGAGGAAGCCTCCATCCGTGGGGAGAAGATCGGCGGAGAACACCGCGCGGTAAGAGGAACCATACGGCAAAAGCGTGAACGCGGTGTCGGCGGGGACGGGAAAACCGAGGCCGTCGAGCGTTTCGCGCAGGAGCTCTTCGGAAACATCTTGCGGGGGAATGTCCCAAACGGGAGTGATGTCTTTGCCGAGCGAATATTCCCACGTGCCGTCGTGCAGCGTGACGTTCAGAAAATCGCCGGTGGAGTGGTTCATGTAGAGCGCGGTGTCGTCGTAGTAGTCAATGTCCGGAAATTCGACGCCGTGCGCGGCGGCGAATTCCGCGGCGAAGCGGTCGGCGTCCGCGTTGTCGAGCGCCTGCGAGCGATAGACCCAGGCGGTCTTGCTGTCCTCGTCGAGCGCAAAGTCGACCGACCAGCGGACGGCGCTCAAATCCGCCGTCGTGAAGGCGGCGTCGCGCAGGTTGCCGTAGGGCTGCGCGGCGTAGGAGATAAAAATAGCGGATAGTGCGAGCGCGAGCGCGGCGGGCAGCGCGCAGTAGCGCGGCCACGTCCTGCTCTTTTGGCGCAGTGCGAGCACAAACATCGCCGCGCACCAGCCGAGCATCGCGCCGAGCGTGTTGGTGAAGAGGTCGTCCACGTCGCACATGCCGCGCCCGGTGAAAAACTGCGACAGCTCGATCAGGAGCGAAACGCCGAAGCCCGCGCCGAGGGCTGCGTACCACTTGCGAAACGGCTTAGAGAGCAGCGGCAGCAGAAATCCCAGCGGGACGAAGAGCGCGATGTTGAGCAGCACGTTGAGCCAGATTTGCAGCGTGAAGCGCTGATACGCCTCGCGCCAGGCGCGGAAGAGCTGCAAGTTCCACTGCCGCGCGGCAAATTCATTCGGCTCGCTGCGCAGCAGCGTGACGAAGGCCGTGACCGCTGCCCAGCCAATAAGCAGCACCGCGCAGACCGCCTTTCCCCACGGGAAGCGGCGGCCCTGCCTGCGGCAGACGGCGTAGCAGACGGCCAGAATAAGACCGCAGACGAGCGCGGCGGGCACGGCAAAGCGCATGCCGCGCTGCAAAAGATAAAAAAGATAGGAAACAAAGTCGTGCATGAGATCCCTCCCGATTTGATTTCTCAGTTGGTTTCACCGTTCGCGGTTTTGTCCTCTTCGATGCGGGCGCGTACGTCCGCGCGGAAGGTGAGCCACGCATCCTCGTTTTCCACATAGTATTTGGGGCAGATCTTGCCCGTCACGTCGTAGTGGCGAATGACATCCTCGGCGGGGTCAAGAGAAAACGTCTCGCACAGCCACGCGACGAGTTGTTCAAGGCTCTCCATCGTCGCGTCGTTAAATTTGCCCGTCTCATCGGCGTGGCAGACCTCAATGGACACGGTGTAGTCGTTCGCGGTGTTGGAGCAGTAGGCGATCTCCGTCAGCGGTACGCACTGCAAAATTTCACCCTCCAGCCCCACGACAAAATGCGCGCTCGCGTAGGTCTCGTGCGTCAGGGCGAGGTTGGCGAAAAAGCTGCGGTTTGCCGCGGCGCTCGTGCCGGGATTGCCGACATAGTGCACCACCACGCCGGAAATTTCCCTAAGCGGCGTGCCGGGGCGGGAGTATTCGTTTATCGGAATGTAGTCGACCGTGACAAAGTCCGGCACGCTGACATTCGAACCGGGGAGACCTCGGTGGGCGAGCGCATAGCGCAGCTTCACGCCGCCGAGAACGAGCAAAACGAGTGCGAGCAGGACAAGGAAGGCTTTCTTACTCCCGGTGCGGCGGCGCCTGCGCCGCCGCTTTGTTCTTTCTGCCATGTTAGTTCACACTTTCCTCGGTGGAAACGTCCTCTGTGGCGGGGAGGGTGTGAATGCCGTCGTCGCTGGGCGGCGTTACGGTGTTGGATTTCAGCTCGGGCAGCAGCTCATTCAGTACTTGCAGGGTGTTGGGCGTTGAGTTATTCACATTGGGGCCGAGCGAATATACCTCCGGGCGGCCTTTTTCATTGGTGGACTCAAAGTACAGTTCAAGCGAGAAGGAGGAAGTGTACTGGTATTCCTGCACGGCGAAGATGTCGCTGCCGCCGTTATCGGAATCCTGAACGTCCTGCATCAGCGCGGCGTAGACCTGTTCTGCCTGCGCGGCGGTGAGGGCATAGTCCTTTGTGTTGGAGTTCTCATCGTAATAGTAGCAATAGCTGTCGAGGAAGCGCGGCGTATCGCCGAGGTGCTCGTAGCCGTAGCCGAGGACGCGGCAAAGCACGGACTCTCTGCACATATAGAGCGCGTTCACGCGCGCTGTGACGGACGAGGGTGCGGTGAGCTCGCTTCTCCGCAGATAGAGTGAATAGGAGCGCGAGAGCTGCGATCCGTCCTTGAGGTAGTAGGTCAGGCGCAGGGAGAAGGGTTCGATGTCGTCATAGTCGCTCTGGGAGAGCGTATCCGCGTCCCATGCTTCCGAGATGCGCACCAGCTCCTTCCGATTTTCAACGATCGCGCGGTGCGCCGCGGTGAGGCGGCGGATGGTATCGGCATCGTCGGTCGTGACGTGCGTCATGCCGGAGAAGGTGTAGAAGGCGGATTCGATCTCGCTCTCGTCCGGCACGTGCTTTTCATAGCCCGTGAGGTCGAAGCTCATCGTGACGCCAAGCAGCACGAGCGCGAGCGAAACGATGGCTGCGCCCTTTGCGCCCGCGCGGAAGACGCGGAAGCTCTTTTTGATGAGCATCTCGGCGACAAAGTAGCCCACAAGCCCCGCCGCCGCCATGCAGAGGATCGTGCCGGGCAGGGAATCGCTGCCGCCCGAGCGGTACTGGCCGAAGAGGAAATAGTAGAGGAACTGCCCGAGGGCAACGGCGGTGCAGAACGTCACGCCGTACTTGAAGATGGGCGTCGCCCACGGGAAGGCGACCGTCGAGCCGGTCATCTCGCTCTTGCGCGTGCGGTAGAGGAGCAGCGCGATGAGGGCGATGACAAGTCCCGCGAGCGCGTAGGCGGCGAGGATCATGAAAGAGCGGTGCTCAAGCGCGTAGGCAGTCACATAGTACGAGTCGCTCTCGCAGGTCTCGATCGAGGCGATGGCCACCTCGGTGCACATGGTGTACATATAGAGGGGCGGGGAGAGGAAACCGAGCGCAACGTCGGTGTGCCCACTGTAGCCGTAGAGGAAATTGCCCGCAAAGTTGCGCAGCAGATATTCCATTCCCGGAACGAGAATATTGCCGACGAAATAGAAGACGGGCGCGGCGAGGATCTGCCCCGTCATCATCATGCACAGCACGGCGAAGGAGTAGAAAAAGACGGCTTCGAGCATGGCGCTGCCCATGGCCGCGCCAGTGACACTCCAGAAACTGAGGTGCAGCGGGGCTGAGACCGCCGCGCCGAGCAAAAACGTGACGAGAATGGTGGAAAGCTGGCAGAACAGCCCCGTGAGGTAGGCGGTCAGAAAGATGGTCTCGCGCCGCATGGGGAGCGCATGGAAGCCGTTCGTCGCGCGGCTTTGCGTCAGGTGCGAGAACGAGAGCATCGCAAAGAAAAGGCCGAAGACGAAGGAAATAAAGACGCCGCCGCGCACACCAGCATTGAGCAGCAGACTGGACGCATCCGCTGCGCTGTAGCTGCCCTGATAGGCGGAAAGCTCTGAAAAGAGCGCGACCGGCACGAGGAAGAGCCACAAGGCGGTGTAGCCGAGCCAGAGCGGCCAGGTGTGTTTGAGCTGGCTGCGGAATAGGGTCTTATCAAAGAACGATGTCGCGGATCGCATAGTCCTCACCTCCCAGTTCATAGATGAAAATTTCTTCAAGTGACAGCGGCACCGCGTCGATAAAGATCGGGTGCAGCGCGGCGAGCTGCTGTTCCAGTTCCTCTGCGCTGCCGCGGCAGATGAGCGTGTGGACGCGCCCGGTCTGCGCGTGGTGCAGCACCTTGATCTCCTGCGGCAGGGCGGGCAGCTCCGCGCCCTCGAAGGCGAGCTGGAGCTTGACGGTGTAGTCCTGCAATTCGCTCAGCGAATGCTCAAGCAGGAGCTTGCCGCGGCTCATCACGCCCACGTGGTCGCACACGTCCTCCAATTCGCGCAGGTTGTGCGACGAGACGAGCACTGTCGTGCCGCGCTCGGCAACGTCCTGCAAAATGAGGCTCCACACCTGACGGCGCATTACGGGGTCGAGACCGTCCACCGGCTCGTCGAGAATGAGGTAGTCCGGCATGGCGCACATGGCGAGCCAGAAGGCCGCCTGCTTCTGCTGGCCCTTGCTCATGCGGCGCAGGGGACGGGTCTCGTCCAGCGCAAAGACCTCTTTGAGCTTTTCATAGCGCTCTGCATTAAAATGCGGGTAGAACCCACGGTAAAAGCGCATCATATCGCGCAGCCCCGCCTGCATAAAGTAGAACCAGTCGTCGGGAATGGAGGCGATGCGCGCCTTCACGTCCACGTTTTCCCAGACGGGCTGGCCGTCAAAGGTCACGCTGCCGCTGTCCTGATGATAAACGCCCGTCAAGTGGCGCAGCAGCGTTGTCTTGCCCGCGCCGTTCGGCCCCACAAGGCCGTAGACCGCGCCGCGCGGCACGCTCAGATCCGCGCCGTCGAGCGCGGCAAAGCCGTCAAAGGTCTTTTTAAGACCGCGTACTTCGATCATTTCGCTTCTCCCTCCCTGCACAATGCTTGAATGTCTTCTTCGCTCACGCCCATGGCGCGCAGCTCCTGCAAAAGCTCTCGGAGCTGCTGCTCAAGCGATAAGCGGCGCGCGTCGTCCTGCGCGCGGTAGGTGTGCACGGCAAAGCAGCCCTTGCCGGGCACGGAGCAGCAGTAGCCGCTCGCTTCCAGTTCGTTATATGCGCGCTGGATGGTATTGGGGTTGATGGCGAGCTGCGTTGCCAACGCGCGCACCGAGGGGAGCTTGTCCCCGTCGGCGATTGCGCCCGAGACGATCAGCCGCCGCAGCCCGTCGCACACCTGCTCGTAGATCGGGCGCGCGTCGCGGTAATTTAAGGTGATCATGGCATTCCTCCTGCATTCATTGGCTGCACAGCACGGCGAGCAGCAAAATGCCGAGCAGCAGTACAACAAGAACCGGAATCAGAAAAATCAAGTGGAACATAGGCGCCTCCTGCTGTATTGAGTGTGTTAGTACAGTTAGGATAGCATGTGTACGCTGCGCTGTCAAGCGGCGGCGGGAAAAAATTTTCGTCCGATCCGGCAAAGATGCTAAGATTGCATAAAAGAAGCGAGCAAAGCGAATAAAAACGCACGCTTTCGCAAAAATGCGGGGCAAAAACCGTCTTCTGCCCCGTTGACATAGCGCGGGTGATTTGTTATTCTTTTAGCCATGAAAGAATTTCATCAATTGTTTTAAGGAATGTGATTTCCGGGAAGGAGAAGGGTATGGAACAATTTGTAGCCATCAATAAAGCGGTCAACGGCTTTGTCTGGGGGCCTGTGATGCTGGCACTGCTCGTCGGCACGGGCGTTTACCTGAGCGTCGCCGTGGGCTTTATCCAGTTTTCCAAGATCGGCTACTGGTGGAAAAACACCATTGGCAAGATCTTCAAGAAGGGCGAGGCGGGCGACGGTGAAATTACGCCCCTGCAGGCCGTATCCACGGCACTTGCCTCCACCGTCGGCACGGGCAACATCGCGGGCGTCACAGGTGCCATCGTTCTCGGCGGCCCCGGCGCGGTGTTCTGGATGTGGCTCTCGGCACTGTTTGGCATGGTGACGAAGTTCTCCGAGGTAACGCTGGCTGTCAAATATCGCGAGCGCAACGAAAAGGGCGACTGGTGCGGCGGCCCGATGTACTATATTAAAAATGGTCTCGGCCCGAAGTGGAAGTGGCTCGGCGGCGTGTTCGCCGTCCTCGGCGCGATCGCGGCGTTTGGCATCGGCAACATCGCGCAGGTGCATTCCATCGCGGACTCTGTCAAGTCCGTCGCCGTTGCGTTTAATGAAAACGCGGCGAGTAAAGAGACGATGATCTGCCTGATCACCGGTATCTGCGTTGCGGCCTTCGTGGCGCTCGTGCTGCTTGGCGGCGTCAAACGCATCGGCCAGGTCACGGAAAAGCTCGTGCCCGGTATGGCGATTATCTACATCGTCTGCGCGCTCATCGTGGTGTTTGCCAATATCGGCAGTGTTCCCGGCGTGTTCGCCTCCATCTTCAAGGGCGCGTTCAATCCTGCGGCCGTCACCGGCGGCGCGGCGGGCATTTCCATCAAACTTGCCATGACCAAGGGCGTTGGCCGCGGCGTTTTCTCCAATGAGGCGGGCCTCGGCTCCGCGCCCATCGCGCACGCCGCCACCTCGGAGAAGAACCCTGTCAAGCAGGGCCTCTACGGCATTTTCGAGGTATTCATGGATACGATCGTCATCTGCACGCTCACATCCCTTGTCGTCCTCTGCTCCGGTGCGGCGGACGGCAACTACGGCAACGATGCCCTCGCGGGCGTTCCCACTGCGGTCGCGGGCTTTTCGAGCGTCTTCGGCGACAAGGTCGGCTCTCTGATCCTTGCGGTCGGGCTGCTGCTCTTTGCCACGTCCACCATCCTCGGCTGGGCACTCTACGGCACGCGCTGCGCGGAGTTCCTCTTCGGCAGTAAGATCATCCGCCCCTATCAGATCGTTTTCTGTCTTGTGGTCATCGCCGGCGCGGTCGCGGATCTCACGCTCGTGTGGGACATCTCCGACACGCTCAACGGCCTCATGGCCATTCCCAACCTCATCGCGCTGCTGCTGCTCAGCCCCGTTGTGATCAAGCTGACGCGCGAGCACTTCAAAAAATAATCAAAAAACCGTATTATTTCGAAGGTTTTGCTTTACAATAGGGGAAAGCTGTGTTACTATAATTCAGCACGCTTATCGTGCATTCCCGCACTTAGGACGTGGAGGACTCACCGACCCGCCGCTCAGTGCCGGGAGAATTTTAGAAAGGTGGATCATACACTATGATGCTCAAAGACCAGAAGACGGCCATCATCGAGGCCAACCGCACCCACGAAGGCGACACCGGTTCTCCGGAAGTTCAGGTCGCTATCCTTACCGAGCGTATCGCTCAGCTCACCGAGCACCTCAAGCAGCACCCGCAGGACAACCACTCCCGCCGCGGCCTGTACAAGATGATCGGTAAGCGCCGCAGCCTTCTCGACTACCTCATGAAGAAGGACATCGAGCGTTATCGTACCCTGATCGCCAAGCTGGGTATCCGTAAGTAAGTTTGAAAACAGGGTGATGCGCATGCATCACCCTTCTTTTCTTACCGTCCCTCTGCACTTCCCCGCGCGTATGAGAGCCTGCTATGCTTTAGCAGTTGAAAAAGCGGCGGCAAGCCGACGTTTTTTCAAGTGCTAAACGGTCGGCTCCCATACGGAATTTTACAAAAAGGAGATCGACAAATGTCTACCATCATCACCAAGAGACAGTTCCCTAACTACCACAAGTACGAGATGGATCTTGCGGGCCGCCCCCTCACGCTCGAGGTCGGCAAGCTCGCCGAGCTCGCCAACGCCGCCGTCATGGTCGGCTACGGCGACACCCGCGTGCTCGTCTGCGCCACCGCTTCCGCCCGTCCCCGCGACGGCATCGACTTCTTCCCCCTCTCCGTTGACTTTGAGGAGAAGCTTTACTCTGTCGGCCGTATCCCCGGCTCGTTCAACCGCCGCGAGGGTCGTCCCGGCGAAAAGGGCATCCTGACGAGCCGCGTCATCGACCGCCCCATCCGTCCCCTCTTCCCCTATGACTTCCGCAACGACGTTTCCATCATGGCGACGGTCATGAGCGTCGATCACGACTGCTCTCCCGAGATCGCGGCCCTGATCGGCACCTCCGCCGCCCTTGCTATCTCCGATATTCCCTGGAATGGCCCTGTCGGCGCGCTCAAGGTCGGCCTTGTGGACGGCGAGCTTGTCCTCAACCCCACGAGCGAGCAGCGCAAGGTCTCCGACCTTGACGTCACCGTCGTTTCCACCGGCAAGAAGGTCGTTATGATCGAGGCCGGCGCGAACGAAGTCGACAACGACACCATGTATAAGGCCATCGAGCTTGCCCACAACGAGAACCAGAAGCAGGTCGAGCTCATCAACCGCATGGTCGCCGAGATCGGCAAGCCCAAGTTCGACTACCCGCACGCAAGCTTCAACCAGGAGCTGTTCGACAAGATCGTCGAGAACTTCATGGACGAGGCCAAGGCCGCGATGGACACCGACGATAAGAACGTCCGCGAGGCCCGCTGGAACGAGATGATCGAGCACTGGCACGAGAAGTACCTCGAGGAGTATCCCGACATGGATCAGTTCCTCGACGAGATCACCTACAAGTTCCAGAAGAAGATCGTCAAGGCATGGCTGCTCGAAGGCCACCGTGTCGACGGCCGAGCGAAGAACGAGATCCGTCCTCTCGCTGCCGAAGTCGGCGTGCTGCCCCGCGTCCACGGCTCGGGCCTCTTCACCCGCGGTCAGACGCAGGTGCTCTCCGTCTGCACGCTCGATACGCTTTCCGCCGCCCAGAAGCTCGACACCATCTGGGAAGAGACCGAAAAGCGCTACATGCACCACTATAACTTCCCCGGCTACTCTGTCGGCGAGGCCAAGCCCTCCCGCAGCCCCGGCCGCCGCGAGATCGGCCATGGCGCTCTCGCTGAGCGCGCGCTGCTGCCGGTCATCCCGTCCGTTGACGAGTTCCCGTATGCCATTCGCGTTGTGAGCGAGGTCGTCTCCTCCAACGGTTCGACCTCTCAGGGCTCCATCTGCGGCTCCACGCTCGCGCTGATGGACGCTGGCGTGCCCATCAAGGCGCCCGTCGCCGGTATCTCCTGCGGCCTCATTCAGGACGGTGACGATTTCACCACCTTCATCGACATTCAGGGTGTTGAGGACTTCCACGGCGAGATGGACTTCAAGGTTGCCGGTACCAAGAAGGGCATCACCGCCATTCAGATGGACCTCAAGAACGACGGCCTCACCATGGCCATCATCAAGAATGCCCTCGAGATCACCTATGACGCGCGCGTTCAGATCCTCGACCAGATCATGCTGCCCTGCATCGCAGAGCCGCGCGCCGAGGTCAGCGAGTATGCGCCCAAGATGATCACCATGCACATCGATCCCGAGCGCATCCGCGAGGTCATCGGCAAGGGCGGCAGCGTCATCCAGAAGATCGTGGCCGACACCGGCGCCAAGGTCGACATTGAGGACGACGGTACCATTCACATCGCCTCCGCCAACGCCGCCGCGTGCGACGCTGCGAAGAAATGCATCGACGATATCGTCTTCGTGCCCGAGGTCGGCAAGCTCTACTATGGCCGCGTCGTGCGCCTGATGCAGTTCGGTGCGTTCGTCGAGATCGCCCCGGGCAAGGACGGCCTTGTTCACATCTCCAAGCTCGACCGCAAGCGCGTCGAGAAGGTCGAGGACGTGGTCACTGTCGGCGACATGATCTGGGTCAAGTTCATGGAGATCGACGAGAAGGGCCGCTGGAACCTCTCCCGCAAGGACGCTCTCATCGAGATCGAGGCTCAGCAGGCCGCCGCGAAGGCTGCCGAGCAGCAGTGAGCGGTTTTTCCCAAAAGCAAACAGAAAGCAGCGCCGAAAGGCGCTGCTTTTTTGTGCTTGCAGCGAAATCGGCAGCATGGTATGCTGGATGTGGAAAAGTAGCACCTATAGGGCGCGGTGAATTTATGAAGATCCGGGAGGAGCTTTCGATGGATTATATTCGAATCACCGATGAGAATATTGAGAAGGAGCACATCTGCTGTGCGATGTCCGGCAAGCAGGGCGTCATCAAAAAGGAGTGGCTCAAGCAGCGCTTTAAAGAGGGGCTGGTCTTCTGCCGGAGCGTGGAGCGCGGCAAGTGCTTCATTGAGTATATTCCGGCGGAAAACGCGTGGGTGCCTATTCAGGCGGACGGGTATTTTTATATTGACTGCCTGTGGGTCTCCGGCTCGCTGAAAGGGCACGGATATTCCAATGATCTGCTGGATAGGTGCATCTGGGACGCAAAGAAGCAGGGACGAAAGGGACTGTGTATTCTGTCTGTCGAGGGGCGAAAGCGGGAGTTTCTCTCCGACCCGAAGTATCTGGCATATAAGGGATTTGCCGTCGCGGACACGTCGGAATGCGGGATCAATCTGATGTACCTGCCGCTTGCGCAGGATGCGGCGCCGCCAAAGTTTAAGGCCTGTGCCAAACACCCCGCAGTGGCGGAGAGAGGCTTTGTCCTCTACTATACCGACCAGTGCCCGTTTACTTACTACTGGGTGCCGCGCGTGGAAGAGGCTGCGAGAGCTTACCGCGTGCCTTTGAAGGTTATTCATATCACCGGCAGAGAGCAGGCGCAGAATGTCCCCACTCCGGTCACGACCTATGCGCTGTTCAAGGACGGTAAATTCCTGACCCAGAGCATCCAGACCGACAAAAAATTTCTGAAACTTGCGGGGATCAAGATGGAGCAGCATCCGGATGGAAAATAAAAGCATGGTAAGGGGCGCGGCATTGCCGCGCCCCTTTTCAAATTCCCGCCTGTGTGCTATACTTCCTCTATATGAGATAGAAAAAGGGGGGAGCTGCATGGAGCTGATCGCAGCCATCGCCACGGCGCAGAGCCCGTCGGCCGTCGGTATTGTCAGGCTGAGCGGGGAAGGGACGAGGGACGCGCTCGCCGCGCTCTTTACGCCGGCAAACGGCATGGCGGCCTCTGACCTTCCGTACCGCCGTATGACCTACGGCGATGTGCGAGACGAGACGGGTACGCTGCTCGACCGCTGCATGGCGGTCTGCTTTTCCGCCGCCCACAGCTACACCGGCGAGGAAAGCGCCGAGATCCATTGTCACGGCTCACCCGTGGTGCTCGGCGAAGTGCTGCGGGCCGCGTTCCGCGCGGGCGCGCGGCAGGCGAGGCCCGGCGAATTCACGCAGCGTGCCTTCCTGAACGGCAAGATGGATCTCACCGAGGCGGAGGCGGTCATCGACCTCATCGACGCCGAGACTGCGGAGTGCGCACGCAACGCCGCCGCCCAACTCTCCGGCGCGCTGCGCCGCCCGATCGAGGCGGTCTACGACCGCCTGCTCGATAGTTCGAGCCGTTTTTATGCCATCGTCGACTATCCCGACGAGGAGATCGAGGACTTATCACGCGAGGAGACCGCCGCCTCGCTTACAGCGAGCGAAGAGATACTTTCCGATCTGCTCGGCACGTTCGCACGCGGCAGGGTGCTCAAAAGCGGCGTGGCGACGGCCATCGTCGGCGCGCCGAATGCGGGCAAAAGCTCGCTTTTGAACGCGCTCGTCGGCTTTGAACGCGCCATCGTCACGGACATCGCGGGCACAACACGCGACACCGTGGAGGAAAAGGCGACGCTTGGCGGCGTGCTGCTGCGGCTCATCGACACCGCCGGCATCCGCGAGACGGCGGATACGGTGGAAAAGCTCGGCGTGGAACGGTCGAAAAAAGCCGTCGAGGACGCGGATCTCATCCTTGCGCTGCTCGACGGCAGTGCACCGCCTGCGTCTGAGGCGCTCGAGCCGCTCGCGCTTGCCGTGAAAAGCGGCAAGCCATGGCTGCTGCTGCTGACCAAATCCGACCTCGGCGGCGTGCAGGACGTTCAGTTCGATGAGGACTGGCGCGCGCCGGAGGCGGTCGTTTCCCTCTCAAGCGTGACGCACGAGGGCTTTGGCGCGCTCGAGGCCGCCGTCCGCAGGCTCTATCCTGCGCCGCGCGCGGGCAGTGCGCTTGTGACGAATGCCCGCCAGGCCGAGGCCGTCCGCCGTGCGCTCGA
>Ga0129310_1002053_pt1 | contig 15858 bp, 14 predicted proteins | sample Go1ome_2_FD_94433 | JGI IMG/M metagenome (GOLD analysis project Ga0129310, IMG submission 94433) | Western lowland gorrila individual fecal microbial communities from Wisconsin, USA - Go1022A metagenome | ecosystem: Host-associated > Mammals > Digestive system > Large intestine > Fecal | place...
GCTTGGTCAGTCTCTCGATCTGCGCTCCCAACTCCTCCGAATCATCGAAATAGCGGCGGATCTCGTCCAGAGAGAGCCCCAAATTTTGCAGGGTTCGAATCAGACGAATGTGCACGATATGATCCACCGTATAATAGCGAAAGCCTCGCTCATCGCGCGCGGTGGCCGGCTGCACCAGACCATGAGCTTCATAATTGATCAACATGCGCCGCGTGATACCGACAGCTCTGGTGACCTCTCCCATTTGAAAAAGTTTTTTCTCACTTGCTTCCATTTTTGCCTCCTTGCTCGTCTCGACAATCCTGCCTCGTGAAAACGCTCAATATTCCAAATTTTTTTGGATTTTTCTTGACTTGAACATTGATGTTCAAGTTATACTTACACTATAGCGACCGCAGCGTTCGCTGTCAAGGCTATTTCAGGCTCCAATAGGAAGGAAACCATTTAGCTTAGCTAGCAATCCTCTGCCATTGCAGTGGATATAGAAGGAGGCATAACAAATGAAAAAGAAACTGACATTACTTTTGGTTTTCGCTCTGGTTTTTACCATGATTCCCGCGCCGGCATCGGCCGCCCTCAAAAGCGCAGGCTCGCCGACAGAGGTGCAGACCCTGGTATCCAGCGAAAATCTTGAACACAACTTCGTCAAGGTGACCGCGGATGGCAGCACCCTGCGTATCGAAGCGGAAACACCGGTAACTGCCTCGGAATACAACGTCAACGTCATCAAGGTTAACTCCACCGACAGTGTTTGGGTTGGACGTATCTACCCGAATGACATGGGAGATTACTGTCAATTCACGTTCTCACTGCCGAACACAACCGCGCGCACCGGCGCTATGAGCGGGGACTACATTCTGCAGATCACCAAAAAGATCGGCGCAAGAGGCAATCCGGTCATTTACAAGAACTGCGCGTTCCGCGTCACGAACGGCCAGTTCTCCATCCTGCAGTATGATAAAATCATCAAGGAAAACGCCCGCATCGACAAGAACGCTAACAAGAAGAAAAAGGCTTCCGCTTTCAAAAAGACCAATCTCAGCGATGTCAAGAGCATTTGCTTCCGCGATCCGGTGAGCAAAAAAGTCGCCTCTGTCACCAAGAAGAAGGTCAAATATTTTAAGACCGTTTCCAATCAGATTGTCAAGGGCGCGGATACAGACTATGAAAAGCTGCTCAAAATCTACGAGTACGTCGCGGAAAACTTTTACTACGACAATATTGCGTTCGCCACAGGCACGAGACAGTACGTCGATCCTTACCGCAATCTCTATAATATGAGGAACAAAAAGAAGAGCGAGAACAGCGAAGGCGGCAAGGTCGCGACAACCTGCGTCGGCTACGCGGCGGCCATTTGCGCGCTGGCGAGAGCGCAGGGCATCCCGACCAGAATCGTCAACGGCCACCACATCAGCCTCAGCACAACCGACGGATTTCATACCTGGTCGACGGAGTCCGACATCACCGAGCTCGATCACTGGTGGAATGAGTGCTATGTGGACGGGCACTGGATCACCGTCGATGCCACCCCGGGCAACAGCAATAAGTGGAACAGAACCTCCAAGACCTGGACTTATACCGGACTGACCAACTACATCTATTTCGATCCGACACCGGAGCAGCTTGCGACCTCGCACATGCTGCTGGAGGTCAAGGGACTGAAATAGCCGATCAATGCAGTGACTTTCCGCGCGGCTCGGCATCCTGCGCCATCTGCGCAGGCATACCCGATATCCTGAATCGCGGAACAAAAATCAAAACAGAAAGAAGACATCTCACATGAAAAGCAAACGCAAATTCCTATCTATCCTTTTGATGCTCACCGTCGTACTGAGCATGAGCTTCGCAGCTGTGCCTGCCTATGCAGCAAGCGGCACTGCGATCTCAACGGCGGACGATCTCAAGGCGATGGCAAGCAACCCGAGCGGCAGCTATTATCTGGCGAACGACATCGAAGTCCCTGCCAATCTGATCCTGTTCACAAGCTATGATGCTCCGTTCACCGGCACCTTGGACGGCAACGGTCACACGATCAAAGGCTATACCTACACCGCAAGCGCAGACTGGACTGAGCAGGCAGCATTGTTTGGCTACGCGAAAAACGCGACCTTCAAAAACCTGAAGATGACGGAGGTCAACATCAGTCTCAATCAAGCAGGCATCGTAGCTGCACTGGTTGCAGCTTCCGAGAACTGTAAATTCACCGATATCAGTGTTTCCGGCAAAATTGTCGGCAAGTCTTTGAATACAGCCGCAGGCATCGTTGCTTACAGCTATGAAGGCGGCACACTGACAAACTGCAAAAACAGCGCGGACATTACAATTACCAACGCTGACGAAGGAAGCGAGGCTGCAGGGGTTGCCGGCTTCATCGGCTCGTCAGGTACCATGAAAAACTGCTCCAACAGCGGTAACATCAGCATCAGCGGCAGCATCGAGGCATCGTCGATCAGCGCAGCAGGCGTTGTGCTCGGCGTTGGAAAGGCAACCTCCTGTAAAAACTCCGGCAAGATCAGCGTGTCGGCGATCGGAAGCGGAAGCATGAACGACGAGTGTGTTGCTGCAGGGGTTGCAGTTGAAGCCGATACCGCAGTTTCCTGCAGCAATACCGGTAAGGTCAGCATGAACGCGGCCGTCGAAGCCATAGACCCGCACCGGGTAGGTGGTGTCTTTGGCGCGGTAACCAAATCGGCAAGCAAATGCTACAACAAGGGCGCAGTCAGCTTCAGCGGCAAATCCTACCGGGGTCTTTATGTCGGCGGACTCGGTGCATATCTCCCGAAAGTCAGCCAGTCCTACAACAAAGGCGCTGTCACTGTAAAAATGTCCAGCGTGAAGAAAACAGAGGAAAATAAGATCGGCGGCGTCTGCGGCGACACTGTAGATATGCGTAACTGCTACAACACAGGCAGTGTAACGGTAACAGGCGTTGCTTTTGTCGGCGGTATTTCCGGCTACGCACACCCTTGGGGCGAGAAGGTCGTAAACAATTACAATACCGGCAAGGTCAAAGCCTCCACAAAGGGCGCGTTCAAAGGACAAGTCATCGGTGGTTATGAAGGCGCAGAGATGTCACAGAAGCGCAACATCTACGATAACTACTACACCGGTTCCGGCAAGGCTTACGGCTGGGGATTTGTTACCTGGAAGGATTGGGTCGCTAAGGCAAGCAAGGTTTCCTCCATCAAAGCGGCAAGCTGCCCGAAGCTGAGCTCCAAATACTGGACCTACTCCTCCAAGTACGGCAGAATGATCTTAAAGAACAACAAAGAAAAATAACGGAATCATACAGGCGCAGGCTAAGCGATCATGGCCTGCGCCTTCTCTCTTAATCAAAACCTCCATGCAGCGCATGGCAGCAAAGAAAGGAATGGAACACACAATGCAAACGAAAACGCATCGCCTTTTTGCGATTTTCCTGATGCTGAGCGTCGTGCTGACGATGAGCTTCGCGGCAATGCCCGCCTATGCGGCGGACGGCACTGCCATCAAGACAGCCGATGACCTCAAGGCTATGGAAAACAACCCGAGCGGCAGCTACTATCTGGCAAACGACATCGAAGTCCCTGCCAACCTGTCGCTGTTCACAGATTATGACCGCCCGTTCACCGGAACGCTGGACGGCAACGGACACACGCTCAAGGGCTATTCCTACACGTCAAGCGAAGAATGGCTTGACTATGTTGCGCTGTTTATCCATACGAAAGACGCGACCTTCAATAATCTGCGCATGACCGATGTCAACATCAATCTCAATCAAGCGGGCAGCGTAGCCGCGCTGGCAGCGACTTCTGTAAACTGTAAATTCACCGATATCAGTGTTTCCGGCAAGATTGTCGGCAAATATCTGCGCACAGCTGCAGGTATCCTTGCTTACAACGAGGGCAGTTCGATGACAGGCTGCAAAAACAGCGCCGATATTACAGTCACTGATGCTGCCGAGGAAGGCGGCGTCGCAGGCGTTGCAGGCTCCTGCGATACGATGAAGAACTGCACGAACAGCGGCAAGATCAGCATCAGCGGCAAGATCACACAAGGCGGCTTCTATGCAGCAGGTGTTGCCAATAGGATCGGCAAAGCTACCGCCTGCAAGAACTCCGGTGCGGTCACCGTATCGGCGACGGGCAGCGGGCAGCAGATCGAAGTTTGCACCGCGGCCGGTGTTGCAGGCGAAGTGAATACCGCAGTTTCCTGCGGCAATACCGGTAAGGTCAGCATGCATGCGACGATTAAGCCAACCGGTCCGCATATAGTCGGTGGCGTCTTTGCGCATGCAGCAAAATCAGCAAGCAAATGCTACAACAAGGGTGCGGTCAGCTACAGCGGCGAATCCTACCGCGGCGTTTATGTCGGCGGCGTCAGCGGACAGGCGCGCAAGATCAGCCAGTCCTATAACAAAGGCTCCGTAACGCTCAAAATACCGAGCGCCAAGAGTGCAGAAGAGAACAAGGTCGGTGGTGTCTGCGGCACAGTGACGGACATGCGTAACTGCTACAACACAGGCACTATCACAGCAACGGGTGTGGTTTTCATCGGCGGTATTTCCGGCTACGCAAATCCTTGGGATGACAAGGTCGTATCGAATTATAACACCGGCAAGATTAAAGCCACTACGAAGGGCACTTACAAAGGACAGGTTCTCGCTGGTTACGAAGGAACAGAGGTTGTGCAGAAGCGCAATATCTACAATAACTACTATACCGGTTCCGGTACGGGCTATGATCCGGTTTACAGCACCCCGCATAAATACGTTGCAAAGGCTTCCAAGGTTTCCTCGATTAAGGCAAAGAACTGCCCGAAGCTGAGCTCCAAATACTGGACCTACTCCTCCAAGTACGGCAGAATGATCTTAAAGAACAACAAAGAAAAATAGACAGGAAACGCCCGCGTTGAATCTCCCGGGGCTTTGTGCCGAGGTGCTTACCACCTCCTGCGCAAAGCCCCTGCGAAACCAAACGCGGGCGTTTTATCGTATGTTGATTCGTTGGTGCGTTGCATATCTCGCCCTACACCTTCGCTGCCGATCGTATGACCGGAAGCCGATCCTGCTGCGCTGCGGGCTGCATGCCGCGGCTACGCTTTTGCGAAGTTGAGCGCCTCGCTGGTCTGATGCACCTTCCCATCTTTATCGACCAGGATTGCTTCCACGCCCTCGATGCTGTTTACCAGCGTGAGGGCGTTTTCGATACCCAGCGCCAGGCATGTTGTCGAAAGCCCGTCACAATCGACAGAACGCCCCTTCGCGGCGATGATGGTCGCGGACAGGACATCGGTATCGGTCGGATAGCCCGTCTGGCTGTCCAAAATATGGTGATACTTCTTGCCGTCCGCGATAAAATATCGTTCATACGTTCCCGAAGTCACCACCGTCAGATTTGATGCAGGCAGCGTGCCGAGCAACGCACCGCTCTCTGACTGCGGATCTTTAATACCAATGCGAAAATCTGTTTCCCCCGCCTCTGTATCGAGCATTGACCGCGCCTTGCCGCCGAGCGCGACGATGTTGCCGCCTAAATCAACAATCGCACTCCGCACGCCTTTCTCTTCCAGAAATGCCGTCACCCGGTCGGCGATATAGCCCTTGGCGATGCCGCCCAGATCCAACTCCATCTTTGGGTCCGCAAGCCGCACCGTATTCCCGTCGATCTCAACCTTGCTGTAATCCACATGCTGCATAGCCTCAGCCAATACCTGCGCGTTTGGAATCTCGCCCGGCGCGGCTTCGTCTGCTGCCGCCTCTCCCTCGACCGCTTCGCCTGCCGCACCCTCTCCGCTGTCCTCTGCCGCAAGCACCGCATCCTCCGCATCGTGGAAGTTCCAGAGCTCCGTTGCTTTCCCGATCGTGATGTCAAAGGCACCGTCCGACAGGCGTCCGTATTCCAAACCTTTTTGAATCACTTCGATCGCCGTATCGCTGACCGTCACCGCCTTGCCGCCTGCCGCATTGATGCGGGCAATATCGGAGGTCTCAATCGTCTTGCTGAGAATCTTCTCGTAAGAATCGCACAGCTTGAACGCGTCCGTAATCAGCTGATACAGCTGTCGCTGCTGTTCTTCTTCGTCTGCTGCCGCGAAGCTGCCGTCCGCGTCCTCGATGCCAAAAATCGTGATTGTGCAGATCGTATCCAAATAGAAGCCCGTCTTACTGATTCCTTGATTGTCATTTGTTTTTTCGTTGGCTGCACAGCCCGTTTGTGCTATAATAAGAGTAATTACAAGCAAGACACCGAGCAGATGCCGCAAATGCCGCTTTGGCAGCCGCTGTGCCCGCGTCCGGCAGGTCGTTTCGCGTTTCATAAACCTTTCCTTTCCATGCGGCAAAACGCTGTGCGGCATATATCATCTTCCGCGCGCCTCTCTGCGAAGCACAGCGCACTTTGATATCGCAAGCCGCTTTTGCCGATATAGCCTGAATATACAGCGCGCTGACCTTCGCAGCCCGGCATACTGCCAACGGCAAGCGATCATCTGTGCGCAGGAGATTTTACATGATAAAAAAAGCAGATATCCTTCTTTTTGTGTGCCTGCTGATTTTCGGCATCGCCGTTTCGTGGCTGTCGCTTTCTGGCGGCATGACCGGAGAAAACGTGCGCGTCACTGTGGACGGTCAATTGTACGGCATCTATCCGCTCAGCGAGGAGCGGGAAATTGAAATCAAGCAAAATGGTCACACAAATCATATTACCATAAAAGACGGCACCGTTGCAATGACTTCTTCTTCCTGCAAGAATCAGGTCTGCGTGCAGACAGGCGTCATTTCGCAGACTAAGGATGTCATCGTCTGCCTGCCAAACAAGATTTTGGTTGAGATCATCGGTGACAAGCACAAAGGAGGTGGGGTCGATGTCATCTCCGGATAAGACGCGCGCGGGGATTTCCTTGCGCGAGGAGGGCGCGCGCAAAGCCGATGGGCACAAAACCGGTGACAGGTGCAAAGCCGATGGGCGTGTCGCGACACATGCCGACGAGCTCCACAAAACAGCCGGCGCGCGCAAAACCGGCGATCGCGACGGGCTTTATGGGCCTTCTCGTACCGGCCGCACGCGCAGACTTGCCTTTGCCGCGATGTTCGCCGCGCTCGCGCTGATATTTTCATACGTGGAGGTACTCGTGCCGATTCCCGTACCGATTCCCGGCGTCAAGCTCGGTCTTGCGAACCTGGTGATCCTGATCGCCCTTTACCGCCTGGGCTTCCGCTATGCCTTCGCCATCAACTGCGTGCGCATTGTGATTGCCGGGCTTTTGTTCAGCGGTGTGTTCGGCATGTTCTATTCCTTTGGCGGCGGCATTCTCAGCATCCTCATCATGTACCTGCTGTATCGCATGCGCTGTTTCAGCATGGTTGGCATCAGCATGGCCGGCGGCGTCATGCACAATCTGGGGCAGCTTTTGACCGCCTGTGCGATCATGTCCAACCTCAGCCTGATGAGCTATTTCGCTGTCCTGTTTTTTAGCGGACTTATCAGCGGTATCCTGATCGGCATCCTGGCGTATAGCATCGAGAAACGCCTGCCCGCGGACTTCCGCTAAGTGCAAGAGGCAAATTATTTCAACACGATTGTGAGGTAACACTATGAAAATCAAACGCCTTTACAAAATCTATTTTAGCCCTACCGGCACCACTGAACGGGTCGTCTGCGCGATCGCGGAAGCGCTCACAGACGATCTTGGCATCGAATCGTTTCTTTACGATTTTACACTGCCGCAAGCCCGCACATCCTTCCCGCAGCTTGCACCGACTGACCTTGTCCTGTTCGGCTGTCCGACCTACGCGGGACGGCTGCCGAACCTCCTGCTCAAGTATCTGGACACCATCGCCGGCAGCGGCGCGCTTGCCGTTCCCATCGTGACCTTCGGCAACCGCGCCTTCGACAATGCACTGATCGAGCTGCGCGATATCCTCGAAGCGCATGACTTCCATACGATCGCTGCGGCGGCGTTTTCGTGTGAGCATTCTTTTTCGACCACGCTCGGCGCGGGTCGGCCGGACGCCGAGGATCTCAAGGCAGCCGAAACCTTCGCGCATGCCGTTACCGGCAAGCTTGCCGCCCTTGCGGCACTTGACACCCTGCCCGCTCCGATCGCTGTTGACGGAGACGCGGAAGCAGGCTACTATCAGCCGCGCGACCGCCATGGCGTTTTTATCGATATCCGCAAGGTGAAACCTCTGACAAGCGTTTCCTGCAATCAATGCGGTCTCTGCGCGGCGGTCTGTCCAATGGGCGCGATCCATCCAAAGGATGCCAGCAAGGTGCCCGGCATCTGCATCAAATGCGGCGCCTGCATCAAAAAATGCCCGCAAGGCGCTAAATATTATGATGACGCGGGCTATCTCTATCACAAAGAAGAACTGGAAGCCATGTACGGCACAAGACGCGCCGCGAACAGTTTCTATCTCTAACCATAACAAAATGCCCCGACGGGCTCTTCCCAGGAGGCTCATTTTCTGAGGTTCCTGGCGCGTCCCGTCGGGGCTCTATTTTGTTTTTAGAAAGGTTCAGCCTTATGCCTCAGCCTGTGCCGGGGCCGGAGCTTCTTCCTTTACTGCCGGTTTTCTTTTTGCTCTCATGTTGTTGATCGCGTTAGTCGGACATTCCTTTGCGCACATGCCGCAGTTCTTACACTTTTCCGGATCGATGTACGCATGGTTGTTCTCGATGGTGATCGCTTCGAATTTACATACCTTCGCGCACTTGCCGCAAGCGATACAGCCGTTGCTGCAGGCTTTACGGGTAACCGCGCCCTTGTCCTCGGAGTGACACTGCACCACAACCTTATTCTTCGCCGGAGCGATGCGGATGACATGCTTCGGACACGCTGCCGCGCAAGCGCCGCAGCCGGTGCAAAGCTCTCTGGCAACCACCGCGACACCGTCGCAGATCTTGATTGCGTCGAAGTTGCAGGCTCTGGTACAATCGCCCAGACCCAGACATCCGTATTTGCACTGGTTCATGCCGCCGAACAGGTTCGCTGCCGCGCTGCAGGTCTGAATGCCTTCATACTCCAGCAGGGATTTCGCGGCCTGTTTGTTGCCATTGCACATCACAGTCGCTACCTGCGGTTCCGCGGAACCTGCTTCAATGCCCAAAATTGCTGCCAAAGCCGCCGCGCAATCCGCGCCGCCGACCGGACATTTGTTCGGGCCAACGCCTTCCGGATCTGCCGCCAAAGCCGCCGCGTAATCATCGCAGCCTGCGAATCCACAGCCGCCGCAGTTTGCGCCCGGAAGTGCTTCTCTTAATTTTACAACTGTTTCGTCTACCGGTACGAAGAATACCTTCGCCGCGATCGTCAGGATGACAGCAAAGACGAAACCAAGCGCTACAACCAATAATACCGGTGTTAAAATTGGATTCATTCTTTTCGCCTCCTTTTATACTAAGCCGCCGAATCCCATGAATGCAAGGGACAGGATAGCCGCAGTTGTCATTGTGATCGGAACGCCCTGGAACGGTGCAGGAACCGCCGTATTGCCTTCCAGCTTCTGTCTCATGCCGGAGAAAATAATCATAGCCAGCAGGAAACCGACGCCTGCGCCGAGCGAGTTGATCAGCGCCAGTCCATAACCGTAGCCCGCATCGATGTTGTTGATACATACACCGAGTACCGCGCAGTTGGTCGTGATCAGCGGAAGGTATACACCCAGAGACTTATGCAGTGCCGGAATGAATTTTTTGAGTACCATTTCCACGAACTGTACCAGTGCAGCGATAACGAGAATGAATACGATGGTCTGTAAATATGCAATTTCAAATTTATTCAAAATCTGCATGATCGGCCATGTTGCCGCCGTCGCGAGTACCATAACGAAGGTAACCGCAACACCCATACCGATGGCGGAGTCTAACTTCTTAGATACGCCAAGGAACGGACAAATTCCGAGGAATTGAGCAAGAACATAGTTGTTTACTAAGATCATACCGATTAAAATACTCAGCCACTGTGCCATTATGCTTCAACTCCTTTCTTTTCGATTGTCACGCCGTCGAGCTCGGAAATGCACTTTTCCTGCTGGCACATGCTAGCAAGCGCACAGCCCTGGCATCCGAAGTCTCTCGGCTTTTTGCCCTTGGAGGCAAGAATCTTATTCACAACTGCAATCGCGCAGGCATAGACGAAGAAGCCGCCCGGAGCCAGTGCGATGATCAGCATCGGGTGTTCGGAAATGAACGGAATGGAAACGGTCAGCTTCTGTACCAGCTCTTCGCTTCCCAGGAAGAATCCGGAGAAGATCGTGCCGTTGCCGATGATCTCTCTGACCGCGCCGATGCAGGTCAGGGAAAGGGTGAAACCAAGACCCATGCCGACGCCATCTAATGCGGAATCCAGCACGCCGTTCTTGTTTGCGAACATTTCGGCTCTGCCCAGGATGATGCAGTTTACTACAATCAGCGGCAGGAATACGCCGAGGGAATTGTACAGCGGTTCAGCGAATGCCTGTACGATGAACTGTACCAGTGTTACGAATCCCGCGATTACAACGATGTAGCATGGGATTCTGACTTTATCCGGAATGATCTTCGCGAGCAGCGAGATTACGATGTTGGAACAAATCAGTACCGCTGTCGCCGCAATACCCATACCCATACCATTAAACGCGGAGGATGTCGTCGCGAGTGTCGGACAAGTACCCAGCAATAATACGAGGTTCGGGTTTTCTTTGATGATGCCCTTTGTGAGGACTGCTAATCTATTTACTTTTTCTTTCATTAGTTAGCACCTCCTATTGCTTCAAATTGCGCAAGTGCCGCGCAGACTCCCTGGTAAACACCGTTGGAGGAGATTGTCGCGCCGCTGATGAAAGTCACCGCGGAATCAGCCTTGATGTTGTCAGCGTTCGCGAGCTCTGTCAGACCCTTGTACTGCTCCAGATAACCGGAGTCATGCGCCTTGGTGCCAAGACCTTTGGTATCCGCATGTGCCGTAACCTTCACGCCTGTGATCGCGCCTTCGCTGTCGATCCCGACCATTTCGGTCAAAAGGCCGCCGAAGGAGGCTGTCTTAACGGTGACGACCATGCCGACGCCGTCCGCGATGTAGCAGTCCTCGACAAATACCTTGTCAGGTACTGCAACGACCAAATCTCCCTCATACTTGGTGAAAGAGGTCGCTGCCGGAAGCAGCTCTGCTCTCGCCGCGTCAGCTGCTTTTGCAGTGTTGTCTGCGATGATCGGCGCAGTGATGGAGTTTACGTAAGCCAATGCGAAGGTAATGACCAGACAGATCGCTACCAAAACAACGGTTGGCTGTATGTATTCTTTAAAGCTATTACTTTTCATTTTTCTTCGCACCTCCATACATTCTCTTCTGGAAGAAGCTGTCGATGAGCGGTGTCAGGCAGTTCATGATCAGAATGGAGAAGGAAACACCTTCCGGATACTGACCCCACAGTCTAATCATCATCGTAATCAGACCGCAGCCGATACCAAAGACAACTTTACCTCCCGGTAATAACGGAGTCGTGACATAGTCGGTCGCCATGAAGAACGCGCCGAGCATTACGCCGCCTGCCAGTACGTGGAAGATCGCCATGTGGAGCGCGTCTCCGCCTGTCGCGCCGTAGTAGATCGCTGCAAACACAAATACGGTGCCGATGAAGCAGGCCGGAATGATCGGGCTGATGATCTTCTTCCAAATCAGGAACAGACCGCCGATCAGAAGCGCGATCGCGCTGACTTCGCCCATGGAACCGCCGATATAGCCGAGGAACATTTCCATGTTGGTCGGCAGCTCAGCCGCGTTACCCTCAGCCAGTACGCCGAGCGGGGTCGCAGTGGAAGTCGCATCTGCTGCCATTCTCGGTGCCGGCCATGTGGTCATTTCGGTCGCGAAGGAGATGAACAGCACGATTCTGGCTGTGATCGCCGGATTCGCGACGTTCTTGCCAATGCCGCCGAATAACTGCTTGATGACGATAACCGCGACGAAGCAGCCGACGATGGCAATCCAGTAAGGAAGACCGGAAGGTACGTTGAACGCGATCAGTACACCTGTCAGAACCGCGCTCAGGTCGCCGATGGTCTGTTTTTTGTGCATCAGTTTATTCCATGCCCATTCGAAGAATACGCTGGCAACAGCGCAGACCAGGGTCAGGGAAATGACTCTCGCTCCAAAAACGTAGATGCTTACCAAAAAAGACGGTGCCAGTCCGATGAGCACCATCATCATGATTCTGGTGGTGTCCATATTGGTCACGATATGCGGAGCGGAGGATACTAATAAATTATTGTAAGTTTTCTTATCCATTATTTAATTCCAGCCTCCTTTACTACTGCTTTTCCAAGCTTGTTCATGAAGCCGAGCGGTCTTCTCGCCGGACAGATGTAGGAGCAGCTGCCGCATTCCATGCACTGCATGACCTTAAGATCGGAGAGTGCCTGTGCGTCTCTTGCTTCATACGCCTTTGCAAGCGCGGTCGGAATCAGACCGAATGGACATGCCTGGTGACATCTGCCGCAGTTGATGCAGCCTGTTTCTTCCTTTACCAGGGACTGTGCCTTGGAGAACGCCAGAATCGCATTATTGTTCTTAACGATCGGCATCTCGTCCGAGAAAATCGCTCTGCCCATCATCGGGCCGCCCATTAAGATCTTTTTCGGTTCTTCTTTATAGCCGCCGCAGAATTCGATCACGTCGCAGATCTGTGTGCCGATCGGCGCCATGACGTTCTTCGGAGTCGCAACCGCGTCGCCGTCTACCGTCATTCTCTTTTGGATCAGCGGCATGCCGGTTCTGAAATACTGACCGACAAACGCGATGGTCGTTACGTTGGAAAGGATGACGCCATGCTGGGCCGGAATTTCGCCGGCGTTCATGGTCTTGCCTGTGATTTCATAAAGCAGGACTCTCTCTGCGCCCTTCGGGTATCTGGCCTGCAGCTTGAATGTCTTCAGGTTGGTAATGCCCTTGGAAGCGATGAGCTTGTCGAGGTGCTCGATGGCATCCGGCTTGTTTTCTTCGATGCCGATGTAGCCTTCGTCCAGTCCGATGAACTTCATCAGAAGCTGGCAGCCCGCGATCAGATCTTCCGCGTCTTCGAGCATCAGTCTGTGGTCAGAAGTGATGAACGGTTCACATTCAGCCGCGTTGACGATTAAGGTATGTACCTCGTCGATATTCTTCGGATTGAATTTGATGTGCGTCGGGAAGGACGCGCCGCCCAAACCTACCAGACCGCTGGCTCTGATCGCCTTGATGAATTCCGGCAGGTCGTTCGCTTCAGGAATCGTGATTCCCTCGTAAACTTCTTGTTTCTTGTCTGTTTCGATGACTACAAGTGTGTCTGTGCCGCCCATAGCGGAGCGCTGTTCCTCCAGACCCTTTACGGTACCGGAAACACTTGAGTGGATAGGTGCGCTGACAAAAGCATCGGTATCGCCAATAAGCTGTCCTACTTTTACATAGTCGCCTTTTTGTACTAATGGCTTGCAAGGTGCTCCTATATGCTGAGACATCGAAATTTTTACAACATCAGGAATCGGCATTACTTCCGTCGCACAACCGGCAGTGTGCTTGTAATGACTCACATGAATGCTGTGTAAATGTTTTTGACTCATGTCTGTGAGACCTTCCTTTCTAAAAAATATACAAAATCATACGCCATATATTATACTACAATAAAAATCAAAAAGCACTAAAAACTTTTGATTCTTAGCGCTTCTTCTTGTATTTTCGCCATATTTTCGCCGAAAACCGCAAAAAAACAGTTATTTTCCGACGAAAACATATCCGTCCGCGGTGATACCGATGACTTTTTCGTCCGCGTCGCGCCGCGCCTTGACATAGGCGAGCACTTCTTCGGTCAGCACCTCGCCCGGGCAGGCGATCGGCACGCCCGGCGGATAAGGAATGAGGGACGACGCGCAGACGCGGCCTGCCGCTTCCGCAAGCGGCACGAGGACCTTCTCGCGTGGGAGCGTGCGGCGCTCCAGTCTGGTCGTGAGTGCCGGCGGCTGCGCCATCTTCGCCGCGGTCACCGGCTTTCGCGCCGCGCTAATCTCCCGCAGCGCCGTAAGCAGCCGTTCAAAGTCAGATCGTTGATTGCCGATCCCACTCATGCACATGATGATATTGCCCGTCACCAGCTCCAAAAAGATCCCTTTCTGCATCAGCAGGTCTTCCAGCTCGTTGCCGTTCACGCCGTAGGCCGACAGATCGATATTCAGCTTGGTATGATCCAGCGTCGGCGTTTCCATGATGACAAGTCCGGGGATCTTCTTGACTTCTTCATAGAACCAGGTCAGACTCTCCGCCCACGCGCGCGTCAAAGCCTCGCCCTTTTCCAGCAGGAGGTCCGCGTTGATGTCCAGCGTCGCCATCAGCGGGTAGGACGGGCTGGAGCTTTCGATCATCTGCAGCTTGTCCTCCAGTACATGGCAGTTCACGCGGTCTGTGCAGACATTGAGCACCGCGCTCTGCGTCCACGATGCCAGCGTCTTATGGATGCTGTTGATGACCAGATCCGCGCCCAAATCTTCCGCCGCCTGCGGGAAGCCGTCGATGCCGTATTTATCAAAAAATTTCAGATGCGCGCCGTGTGCCTGATCGACGATCAGGACCTTGCCGCGGTCGTGCGTGACCTTCGCGATCGCCCGAATGTCGCTGCAGATACCGTAATAATTCGGCGATGGCAGGATGACTGCCTCTGCCTCCGGATTTTCGCCCAGACAGCGCGCGATCTCGTCCGCGCTGATGCCGCCCAGCACGCCGTAAGCCTCTAAAGTCTCCGGATAGGCGTAGATCGGCGTAATATCGCCTAATTGCAATGCGTTAAAGACAGACTTATGGCAGTTTCGCGCCATGACCAGCTTGCCGCCTTTGCTGACTGCTGTGAGGATCGCCGCGATCAGACCGCCGGAGCTGCCGTTGATTAAAAGATACGACTGCTCAACCTCATATAAGGCGCGATACTTTGCCATCGTTTCGGCGATAATGCCTTCTGTCTGAAATAAATTGTCCGCGCCGGGGATCTCTGTAATGTCGCAGTCCATGATCTGCTCCAAAAACGCGCCGTATCCGTTTTCACGATAGATACGCGCCCCCTTATGTCCCGGCATATGAAACGATACCGGCTCCTGCTGCACGTGCAGCTGTAAGAAGTCTCTGATTGCCTTGTTCAATATCTTGCCTTTCTCTTTATCTACTGCAATTTCCCAAAGATTTCGTTTTCCATCAGCCCGTCCGCGCGCATCAGGTTCTGCATCGTCGCGATGTCCGCGGAGATGTCGATGCTCTCGGAGAGGAACAGCTTGTCGAGCTGCTTCTCGAACGCGGTGATCATCGTATCCATCGTCTCCTCGATCTGCCGCTTGGCATCGCTGATGTTTGTGCCTTCCACGCCCTGCGCGTCCAGCTTTTCGTAGCGGGTGAGCAGCTTTAAGCTCGTCGGCAGATAATAATCCATGAATTTACGCATACCGCTGAGCTTTTGCGGCTGTTCCTTGGCGAGCTTAAAGATCTTAGCGGTCAAGTCCTCCAAGCGGCTGATCTTCGCTGACATTTGCTCGCCCGGAATGCGGTCGTTGAGCTCCCGCAGTTTCTTAAGGGTCCGTTCATATTCGTCCATGTTATCGGCCGCGGCCTTTGCCGCGCGCGCCTCAGCCTCCGCCTCGGCTCGCGCCTTCTTGGAGATCGGCGCCGCGCCTCGTATAACCAGACAATCCGAACGCATGTCCAGATATGCCTTTTCGCCAAACAGGCCAAAATCAACGCAGCGCTGTAAAATCCGTTCCGTCTTGCCGCGTGACGCCGGAAGCGCCTCCGCGACCTCATCGATTAAGATGTAGTCCGCGTCGCCGACAATGGCGCGCACCCGCTTACGCTTTCTCTCTGCCGCACGCATGCCTGCCGATACCATCA
>Ga0129310_1002058_pt1 | contig 15826 bp, 16 predicted proteins | sample Go1ome_2_FD_94433 | JGI IMG/M metagenome (GOLD analysis project Ga0129310, IMG submission 94433) | Western lowland gorrila individual fecal microbial communities from Wisconsin, USA - Go1022A metagenome | ecosystem: Host-associated > Mammals > Digestive system > Large intestine > Fecal | place...
CGGCATTATTGAGGACAGAATAGAGGATGTATTAGCAGCCGCAGAAAAGCACGGCTACGGTGTCGTAGAACGGCTAGAAAACAAAGGCTGGGCTTGTATAACATTTAAACGCAAGGTTGATATATAAAAAGCATGGGGGAGGTTTTTGCTAATGCCAGAAATTAGTCTTTTTTTTGGGATTCGGATTACAATATATTACAATGACCATAATCCGCCGCATATACATGCAGAATATAACGGCTACAAGGCAATTATTGATATACAGGAAGCCAGTGTTATTAGCGGCTATTTGCCAGGAAGACAATTGAAAATTGTATTGGCATGGTGTGTGATGTATCAGGATGAGCTTATGCAGAATTGGGAGTTGGTTAAGGATGGCAGAAAACCTAACCAAGTACCGCCAATGAAGAAATAGGAGTATTATTATGCGACCTTTAAAATTATGCGATGAGATTCTACAAGTAGTTTTGGGAGAAAAACCATATTCCTTCTATGCATATTTCAATGATGGCACAGTACACTATTACGATGCCGAAAAATTGATAAAAAGTGCTGGGGATGACAGTGTTTTTACTGCCTTGAAGGATATAGAAATATTTAGAAATAAAATTACGGTATTGTGTGGTACTGTGGCATGGGATTTACGAGGAGATAGAAATCCCTCAGAATGTATCGATATTGCTCCAGATGTTATACATGAAGGCATGTTGGTAAGAGATCCGTTAGAAAAAATAGCTCATGTTTAACACTACAAGCGTAACAAAAAGGCTGGACTGAGGAATCAGACCAGCCTTTTGATGTGCAGGGATTTAGGAGATGGAAAATATTGCACCTAAATTTATGGCAGCAAAATGTAGTCGGCAGAATACTTTTTGGTTATTAAAATGTATCAAGGAATTACATTTTGGGAACATAATCGTTTGTTAAAGCATGGCACTGATAGAGCCAAGGAGAATTTTACATGTTGTATAAATGATACTATTAGATTTTTCTAGACTTCTATGTAGACTATTAGTATACTATGAATTATAGGTGGACAGATAACAGAACGGAAACAAAATCAATGTCCGTAATATCGTGAGGTAGGGGATATTTATGAATAAAACAAGCATTGTAATATTAAGCTATAATACGTATAATTTAACAAAATCCTGCATAGAGAGTATTCGCGAATTTACTCCTGCAGGCAGTTATGAGATTATTGTGATAGATAATGCCTCTCAGGATGCTTCTGTGGCATGGCTGAAAAGGCAGAAGGATATAAAGCTGGTTTGCAATAAGGAAAATAAAGGTTTTCCAGGTGGTTGTAATCAAGGCATGGAGCTAGCTGAAGAGGGCAATGATATTTTGCTGTTGAACAGTGATACCATTGTTACTCCTAGGTGGTTGGAGAATATGCAGATAGCCTTGTATAGCGAACCAAAGGTGGGAGCTGTTGGTTGTATAACTAATAGTTGCTCCAATTGGCAGCAGGTGGAGGTAAACTATCAAAATTATGATGAACTGATTGCTTTTGCAGAAAAAATAAATCACTCTAATCCAGCCTTATGGGAAATACGGCCAAGATTGGTAGGTTTTTGCTATCTTATCAAGAACGAAGCTTATCAGATAGCAGGCTTCTTGGATGAAAGATATGCACCTGGAAATTACGAGGATGATGATTATTCCCTAAAGCTGATAATGGCAGGATACAAGCTCTTAGTGTGTGGAGATACTTTTATTCATCATTATGGCAGTGCTTCTTTTGGCAAGCATACTACTCAAGAGGAACAGGCAGAAAAAGCGCGCAAATACGCAGCTTTGCTACAACGCAATCAAGGATTGTTTGTAGAGAAATGGCAGGTAACGCCAGATTATGGCACAGCTCACAATGTTATTTTTGATGTAAGCATACCAAAGGAGGACGTTGCCAGAATCTTTGTAGTTGGTTGCAACATGGGTATGGATATTTGCTATCTGCAAAATAAATATCCTTATGCACAAATATCAGGAGCCACAGAAAACTGGATGGAGGCGGCTTTGGCAGGTAAGTATCTAGATGTTAGCTATTGCCCTAATTTGGAAAAGGATATCTTCATTCTGCTGACGGGAAAATATGATTACATCCTGTTAGCAGAAAAAGATAGACAGTATGAAGATTTTGATAGCTATATCGCCAAATTAATGAAATATTTGGCACCAGAGGGAAGTATTAATATAACTGAATAACAGAAATCAAAAAACAATCCGACTGCGAAATATTTTATATCGTATGGTGTTAATATAATATAAAATGCAGTCGATATAAATAATAGTGGAATCCATAAGTTTTTGACTATACCTGCTAGCAACAGGTAGGATATCACAAATGCAATGGTAGGGTGGTGTTGTCCCATGCCTATTTTTATGGTGGGATTATCCGCAAAAATGAATAAAATTTTTAGCCTAGGAGCAAAGCTCGTAGGCTTGTTTTCGTGAGGAAAATTATGATTATAAATGTATCCTGCAGTAATTTTGAGCAATCCGTAAGAAAAATTTATCTAGATAAAGAGCAGTCTGTTGTAGGTGTAACCTTGGGAGAAGGCTCCTATTTGGTACAGGGAACGTTGGAATTTGGTAGTCCTCAGTGTCATGTTTTGATTGGAAAATATTCTTCCATTGGACATAGAATAAAGTTTATTGCAGGCTTGAATCATGATAGCAGCAGAGTTAGTACATATCCTTTTCATGAAGCCTTTGAAGGGATGCAGGGAGGGCGTGTTAATAATTATCCAGAATCAAATCATTATCAGATTGTCATAGGCAATGATGTGTGGATTGGTGCAGATGTAACTTTATTAGGCGGGGTGAAAATTGGCAATGGCGCTGTAATAGGTGCAGGAGCTGTTGTAGCTAAGGATGTACCTCCCTATGCAGTAGTTGTGGGCAATCCAGCGAGAGTAATCAAATATAGATTTGATGAAGCTACCATTGAATGGTTGCAGAAGCTGTGCTGGTGGAATTGGATACCAGAAAAAATAAAATCTTGTTGGCCAGACATGGAAAATATGGAAGCTTTCAAGGAAAAATATTGCGAAATTCCTACAATGAAAATTAGTGCTGAATGTCAGGAATTGCAGAATGTTATTAAGCAATTCAAAGAGGAAGGGTATCAATTCTATTATTTTGTGCCTGATTTGTTGTCCAAAGAAAAAATATGGCAGACTGTTTTAAGCAAATTCGTTAATGGAACGGATAAGAAAATTCTATTTATAGATATGCCAGCAGAGATACCTAGCAATGTTAAATCTAAATTTGAGAAATTGATTAATAGCTATCAGCAAGGCCAGCTGGTTTTGAATCAATCAAGTGAAGATTATACTAGCAAATGTATAATACCTTTAATGGATTATATAATAACCACCAAGGAAGCAGATTCGTCCATGGTTATAGATATGTCTAGTTTGTCAAAAAGCAAAATATTGTACGGTATGGACAATTTTGGTGTGAATAATGCTGGCAATAACATCGTATTGACTCATGATAATCATGCTGAGCAGAAAGCAAAGTATGATGTATCCGTGTGTGTTGCCACATACAATTCAAGTAAAAAAAAGCTAATATTGACACTAAAATCTGTTATCCAACAAAAAAATTGTAAATATGAAGTGATTTTAACAGATGATGGATCTGAAACATTTGATGAAGCGTATTTTGTCCAATGGTTTAAGGATCAGAAATTTGATGATTATAAAATAAGGAGATCCTTAGTTAATAAAGGAACATTAGATAATGTTCTGCAGGGATATATTATTTCTGAGGGCCAATATGTTAAGTCAATATCCCCAGGTGATTTTTTTTATGATGATACAGCGCTGGCGCGGATGCTAAATTTTGTAAGAAAAAATAATTATAAAGTTGCTTTTGGTAGGGCTTGTTATTATCGGGTACAGAATGCTCAGTGTCAATTGTTGAATATGATGAATCCAATGAATTTGGAACCATATATAAAACAAGATTATGAGTCTGTGAAAAATGCATATTTAATATGTCAGGATTATATTGTAGGGGTGGCTTTCTTTGCTGAACGAAACTTGGCATTGAAATATACGCAGGAATTAGCAGGTAAAGTTAAATATGCGGAAGATTGTGCATATGTTTCCATGATTGCAGATGATATACATATAGAATTTTTTGATGATAATTTTGTATGGTATGAGTATGGTGATGGAATATCAACAAATGGTTCAACGGTGTGGGGACAACGAATAACTGCAGATAATCAGGTATGTTTTGGTGTAATTGCAGAAAAACATCCAGAATTGAAAGATATATGCGATTGGCACATGGGAAGGAATAGCAAAGTTACGATATTAGAATACGATAAATATCGTAGCGAGTACTATAAAAATATAAGTAATTGTAGTTATGAACATATGCAGGATATAAATTTGGAAGCATTAAAACAAATTTTGTTAAATGATAATTCAGATGTTGAAATTTAGTATTCCTGTTAGTACGATAGGTGAAATATTATGCAAGTTATAAAATATGTTTTTCAACCCCATGGGGATGATAGAGGGCAGCTGATTGCCTTGGAGGAATTTAAGGATATTCCTTTTAGAATTAAACGTGTTTATTATATGTATGATACTGCGGAAGGGGTTATTCGTGGTCATCACGCCCATAAATCCTTGGAACAGATATTGGTTTGTATTCATGGTAGCTGCAAAATCAAGCTTGATAATGGACATGAAGAAAAGGTTGTGCCATTGGAAAAGCCTTATGAGGGATTGTATGTAGCTAATAATATGTGGCGGGAGATGTATGATTTCTCTCCCGATGCGGTGCTGATGGTATTGGCTTCTGAACTGTATAATGAAGAAGATTATATACGTAATTATGATGAGTTCTTGGAAATTGTGCGCAGGGATGAGGCGGATAAATCATGAAGATAGATTTAGCGGTATTAGGCAGACAGTTTTCGCTGCATCAAGAAGAGTATGAGGAAGCTGCTTTGAGGGTATTGCGTTCAGGATGGTATATTTTAGGTCCAGAGTTGAAAGCATTTGAGCATGAGTTTGCGAAATTTGTAGGTGCAAAATATTGCGTGGGTGTTAATTCTGGCTTGGATGCTTTGACCTTGGCTATGCGTGCCTTGGAAATCAAAGCCGGAGACGAGGTAATTGTGCCAGCAAATACCTATATTGCCACAGTTTTGGCTATTACGGCTAATGAGGCAACACCTGTTTTTGTAGAACCCAATGAGTATTACAATCTTGATGAAAATTTAATAGAGCAGGCAATTACGAAAAAGACGAAGGCCATTATGGTTGTGCATTTATATGGACAATCTGCTAATATGGTTGCCATAAAGCAGATTGCAGATAAATATGGATTACCTGTGGTGGAGGATTGCGCTCAGTCTCATGGTGCCCATTACGATGGTATTATGACTGGTCATTGGGGAACTATAGGTTGTTTTAGTTTTTATCCTACCAAAAATTTAGGAGCTTTTGGTGATGCTGGTGCTATTATTACAGATGATGAAGCATTGGCCAAGAAGATTTCGATGCTGCGTAATTATGGTAGTGAAATTAAATACCATAATAAGTATGCCGGTGTAAATTCCAGGCTAGATGAAATACAAGCGGCATTGCTACGGGTAAAATTGAAGCATTTGCCAGAGTTGATAGAAGAACGTCAGCATATTGCAGAAAAATATTTACAGGGAATAGTAAATCCGCTTATAAAATTGCCAGATATATGTGAAGGGGCAGAACATGTCTACCATCAGTTTGTTGTGTTGTGCAAAGAACGGGATAGATTAAAAGCATATTTGGAGGCTAAAGGAATAGAAACGGTTATACATTATCCGATACCGCCACATCTGGCTGAGTGTTATCACTATTTGCAATATGTTGAGGGAGATTATGCCATAACAGAAAGATATGCGAAAAATTTATTGAGCTTACCAATATTTAATGGTATATCTGGTAAGGAAATACAGTATATCATAAAAGTATGTAATCAGTTTGGTTAAGGGGGATAAATTAACATGAATTCACAGGAATTTCAGATACTAGATGCTAAAATCCAAAGTATGTATTGGGGGCAGATATATAACAGTACGATTATAGATAGTGATTGGCTTTTGGATAAATCAATCTCACCTGGTAGGTGGGCAGCTGGCTATGAATACATGTATGTATTATATAGAGCACTAAATGATGTAAAACCATCATCTATTTTGGAATTAGGACTTGGTCAGACATCAAAACTTACTGGACAATACGCAAAGCATGCAGGTATACCACATTACATTATTGAACATGATGAAGATTGGATAAAATACTTTACGGGCTCTTGGGATAAATTTTCAGCAAACACTGTTATTAATATTTTACCATTAAAGACATGTATGGCATATGGTGACGAATATTTTAAATATGACGGCTTTGAAAGATTGATAGGAAAAAACAGATTTGAGTTAATCTCAATAGATGGACCCTTTGGTGGTGATGGGAAAGCTTCAAGAAGAGATATATTGGATGTATTACCTGATGTTTTGGCAGATGATTTTATTATAATGTTTGATGACTGTGGAAGAAATGGTGAAATACAGACAGTGAATGATGTTGCCACTATATTGGGAAAAAATGGATGTTCCTATGAATATGGTTGCTATGATGGTGGAGGATATAAGAAAACTTGTGTCTTTACATCAAAGTCATGGAAATGGTTGATAACTTTGTGAGGCGATTGACGTGAGTTATAAAGTAATTGTCGCGATGCTAACTTATAATTTAGAAAAATATGTGGCAGAAGCGATAGAGAGTGTTTTGAGCCAAAAAACAAATTTTGATTTTAAAATTTTGATATCAGATGATTGTTCCACTGATAGTACGAAAAATATTTTAAGTAGATACAAAAATAAATATCCAGATAAAATAGAATTAATTTTAGCTGCAAATAATGCTGGATGTTCGGCAAATGCTTTGAGATTATATGAAAAATTGGATTCAGAATATTTTGCGATTTTGGATGGAGATGATGTCTGGCTTAATTCGGAACGATTGCAAAAACAGGTTGATTTTCTAGATGAACACAGAGAATGCAGCATGTGCTCTGGACAAACATATTATCTAATCGGCGATGAAATTAAGGGACATATTGTACCTGATGAATGGCTTGGTAAGTATTATACTTATGAAGATTTTTTTAAACATCCATTACTGTTGCATGTGTCTGGATTGCTATATAGGAATGTTATATTTTCTAATGGGGTGCCCTATCCGTTTTATGAAACCTTAAATACATTTGAAGATTGTGCTGTACGAGGTGAGGATTTTAGGCGAGTAATCCACCTAGAAAATGGGCCTGCGTATATTATGTCAGAAGTAGTATCTGGATATAGAATACATAATAAAGGATTATGGTCAAGTATGTCGAATACTCGCAAAATGATAGAAACCGCAATATTTAGCGATTATGTTGCGAGATATTATCGTTATTTACCACCATGTACGTATAAAATGGTACAAGAGAAATCCGCTCAGGATTACAGGAGGCTTATTGAGTATTTAATTAATAATAAAATACTTTATCCTAGTTGTAATATGAATTCTAAGGAATTGAAACTTCTTATAGGGTATTTGGCTAATCAAGGCAAAAATATAAATATAGAATCTATTATGGATAGGATTTGATATTATGAAAATAGCGATAGCAGGTTTAGGCTATGTAGGTACATCAAATGCAGTGTTATTGGCGCAATCTAATCATGTGATAGCATTTGATATTTTGCAGGGGAAGATTGATAAAATAAATAAACATATATCTCCTATTAAAGATGATATGATAGATGATTTTTTTGAATCACATAAACTAAATTTGGAGGCTACAGCAGATTCAAGGTCTGCAATACGATATTCAGAATTGTTAATAATTGCTACTCCAACAAATTATGATTTTTCAACAAAATTTTTTAATACATCTAGCGTAGAATCTGTCATAGCTTTAGCTGTAAATGAAAATCCAGATATTACTATTCTAATAAAGTCTACAATACCAGTAGGGTTTACAGAAAAAATGAAAAAGCAATATCACCATGAAAAAATATTGTTTTCACCAGAATTTTTGAGAGAAGGGCAAGCATTATATGATAATTTGTATCCTTCGCGTATTATTGTTGGAGGAGAACATATTATTGCCAGTAAAGTTGCAAAGCTGTTTATGGCTGCAGCGAAAAAAAAAGACGTAAAGGTGATGGTAATGTCCTCAGATGAAGCAGAGGCTGTAAAGTTATTTGCCAATACTTATCTTGCTATGCGAGTAGCATATTTTAATGAATTAGATTCCTATGCGGAGTTAAAGGGCTTATCATCTAGGCATATAATTGATGGTGTATGTGCTGATGGCCGTATAGGAGATGTCTATAATAATCCATCATTTGGTTATGGTGGATATTGTTTGCCAAAAGATTCAAAGCAACTTTTAGCAAACTATAGCGGTGTACCACAGAATATAATATCTGCTGTGGTGCAATCAAATTTTACAAGGAAACGACATATTGCGCATATGATTATGAAAAAAAAGCCTGACGTAGTAGGGATTTACAGATTAACTATGAAGAATGGTTCAGATAATTATCGTGAAAGTGCAGTATTGGATATAATGTCTATTTTAGGAAAAAACAATGTGGAGATATTAATATATGAACCAACTATAATGGATGATAAATATAATGGTTGGATTATAGAGAATCATTTGGATATATTTGCAGAAAAATGTGATATTATATTGGCTAATCGCTGGAACAAGGAATTAGATAATGTTGTGAACAAAGTATATACAAGGGACATATATATAAGAGATTAAAATGGATTCACTGGAGTGAAAATTATGGAACATTCTCAATATCTGAACATTTTAAATAAAGGGGAACTTACATATGATAAAAGTAGATTGCTAGCAAAAGAGAAAACTCTTTCTAGGCATGAAAAGATAGGTTTTCCTGATAAATACAGGGAAGGATATGCAGATTATATATTGGAGGATATTTGTAGTGAAAGCAAATTATCAAGTTTGAAATCATTAGGCAAGGTTGTTGTGGATATTGGTTGCGGATGTGATGATGTTGTCAATAAAATTATAGGAATAGCAAAGCAAAATAGGCACGAATTATATTTGCTAGATGCGCCTGAAATGCTAGATTTAATAGATGGTGATGGAAATATACATAAGATACCAGGTAAATTTCCTGACGAAGATAGTGAATTTATCAAGGCTAATATAGGTAGAGCAGATATTGTGCTGATATATAGCGTTATGATGTATGTTTGTGTTCAAGATAGCATATTTAATTTTCTTGATAAGGCTGTCAGTCTATTAGCATTAGGAGGCAGATTATTGATAGGGGATATTCCTAATCGAAGCAAGCGGAGACGTTTTTTTGCTTCTGCGGAAGGTATAAAAACACATCAGGATTATACGGGGACAGATGAGATTCCTGTCATTAGCACCTGGAATTTGGATTATGCACAGATTGATGATAGTATTGTTTTTGCTATTATGCAACGGTATCGTGCTGCTGGTTATGAAACATATCTATTACCACAGAATAAAAATTTGCCCATGGCAAATAGACGAGAAGATATTGTTATTGAAAGACGTATATAGTATTTTTGTACAGATAAATGTTGGGGATGTTGTATTTGCAGGTAACAAAATATGAAGGTAATAGAAAATTAGAATGGGATAATTTTGTAAAAAGTTCCAAGAATGGGCATTTTTTCTTTTATCGTGACTATATGGAATATCATAGTGATAGATTTCAGGATTTTTCTCTGATTATTTATAACGATAAAGGAAATATTATGGCATTACTTCCAGCTAGTATAGATGGTGATACAGTTATATCTCATGGCGGATTGACCTTTGGAGGATTTGTTTGTGATAGCAAAATGACAGCCGCTAAGATGCTGGATGTTTTTGCTAATGTAAAACAGTTTTTGAAAAATGCTGGTGTCAGAATGTTTATTTATAAATGTATGCCAGCCATATACAATAAGTACCCATCTGATGAAGACCTATATGCATTGTTTCGTAATAATGCAGAATTATATAGGAGAGATGTGTCATTTTCTATTTATCTGCCAGATAGATTAAGATACCAAGAACAGCGTAAACGAGCGGTCAAGAAAGGCTATAGGCATCAATATATATTGCATGAAAGTAGCAAATATGAGGAGTACATCGCTTTATTGGACAAAATTCTGATGAAATATCATGGCACACATCCTGTACATAATGTTAATGAGTTGAGACTATTGGCAGAGAAATTTTCCAATAACATCAAATTATACACAGCTGAGAAGAATGGTAGAATTGAAGCTGGTACAGTGCTTTTTTTGCAGACTGGCGTAGTACATACACAGTATTTGGCTAATTCGGATGAAGGAAAGAAAACTGGCGCCTTGGACTGCTTGCTGGATTGGTTGATTACAGATGTTTATAAAGATAAAACATGGTTTGATTTTGGCATATCCTGTGAGCAAGAAGGGCGTTATCTAAATGAAGGCCTAGCAGCACAAAAAGAAGGTTTCGGAGCAAGAGCTGTGGTGCATGATTTTTATCGAATAGAATTATAAATTTAATATCAATAACAATAATAAATTGATATAGACAGAGGACGGATGATATGGATTATATTTGTCAAATAATAAATGATAATATAGAAAGTATAAAAACACTATTAATTGCATCATTTGGTGCGGTTGTTACAATGATACTATCCATTATAAAAGAAGAATTTTATTCTAAACCAGCCAAATTGCGGGCTGATAGAAGCAAACTCTCTCAGGCCTTGTTGAGTGAAATTAATACGATTATGAATATTTATAATCATATGTCAATAGAAGAGAATATGTCAAATCCAAAATTGCCTACTCAGATACCTTTTGGAGATGATATTGTTAGTGTATATATGCAGAATGCTAAAGAATTGGGGGTATTTCAAGAAGATGAATTAGGTTCCATTATAGAATTTTATATAAGATTAAGGGCAATAATAAATGCCCGTGCTATAATGGCTAAGAGGTGGGATGACTACGCACTGTATAAAAGAACGTATAAAGACGGTGAAAGTCGCAAAGAAGAATTATACAATAAGGAAATAGATTGCAAAAATATTCTTTCTTATACAATACAAAGACAGAGAGAGTTACAGAAGGCGGCTGATAAGGCAATAAATGTATTAAGTAAAGAGATTTTTGGCAATGATAAGAGTATTATATCTTTTGAGTTTAAGATTTTTAGGTTTAAATTTTATTTTAATATAAAATATCAAAATAAATAGAAATTTTACGTTTATACCTAATCTTAATGATTTTGATGGAAATATTTAAATAACATGGTCCTCATATATTATGACGGATGTTATTCATACTCATGGCTATCAAAATATACCGAGATTGTTATTATTCGTACTAGAAAATGAACAGTACAAAAATAATAGAGAGCTTAGAAGATTTTATAAATCTTATTGGGCACAAGATTAACAGAAATATAAATCATATTCTAGAGATGCGAGTTTATTTATTATTTATGGTAGATAGGAATTAGTGAATGATATTATATAACTGCATATAAAGGAGCAGCAATGAATAACTATGAGAGAATAGGTAAAGTCAAATTAGATATGACGCATTATAATGGTAAAGATGTATATAGCGATGGGGATGTTGAGAATGATATTCTAGCTTATTGTAAGCAGGAACGCATTCAGGAAGCATTATTAAACGATACAAGGTGGCCAGTTTTTTATCATTTATCTTCTATACGCGAAAATTTGTTAAACTGGTTTCCATTTCAGAGTAATGCAACCTTGTTGGAGATAGGAATGGGATGTGGTGCAATTACAGGTGCTTTGTGCAGGTCTGTTTCTCAGGTAGAGGGGGTGGAGATATCACCGCGTCGAGCAGAAATTGCAGCATGGAGGCATAAAAACTGCGAAAATTTGATAATTCATGTGGGTAATCTTAATGATATGAACATAACAAAGAAGTTTGATTATGTAACATTAATTGGAGTCTTGGAATATGCAGGTTCATTTACTCATACTAGTGATCCTTATAAAGATTTTTTGCAGGCTTGTCGACAGTATTTGAAGCCTGGTGGTCAACTTATTATAGCTATAGAAAATAAATTTGGATTAAAATATTGGTCTGGAGCTAGAGAGGATCATACTGGGAAAATATTTGATAGTATAACAGGGTATAAAGGTAATGACAAAGTAAGGACATTTTCAAAACCTGAATTGGAGATGTTATTATATGATTCTGGCTTTGAGAATTTGACATGGTACTATCCATTTCCAGATTATAAACTTCCACACAGAGTATATTCAGATGAATATTTGCCTACAGCTGGAGTGTTTGAAGATAAGCATTTTATATATTACGATATAGAAAGATATGTTTTATTTAATGAAGCAGATGCTATGAATGAAATTGTGAATAGTGGTTTGTTTGAAATGTTTTCAAATTCATTTTTAGTTTATTGTTCTAACGGAGAAAAAGAATGAAAGTAATTTATGCACAGAGTCCTATGTATCGTAATCTGGAATATAATGTATTAACGCAGATTGCGGAAATTGATGGAAAGAGGTTTGTACTTAAGAAAGCATTAAATGAACAAGCTATACCATTTGTTAATGGTTTGGAAAAGAACTATCAAGAAATGGTAAAGCAATATGGAGTAGAGCATGTGGCGAAGGGAGAATTATTATCACCAGGAATTTTTAAAATGGAATACATTTATGGTGAATCATTTGATACAAGATGTATGCAGTGTTTTAAAATAGGTGATTTTGATGGGTTTATTCAAAATATTGTATATTATTATCAGCATATGCTAGCCGATTATACAAATGATGTTCTTTCTGTACAAGATTTTAATCCTATGTCTCCACAGCGAAAATACAATATTGATTTAAGTTTTAATAATATAATTTTTTCATCTAATTCAGGAGAATTTAAAATTATAGATTATGAGTGGTTATTGCCTAGTGTCAGCAGAAAATTAGCCTGTTTTAGAGCAATCATGTTGTTATATGCGCAATACCAATTTTGGTTCCAAAAAAAGAAAATGACCTGGGAGATGTTACTATCAGGTTGTGGATTAGAAAAAGAAGATATAGAATTGTGTATGGAACAGGGAAAAATGTTTTATAGATCCGTTTTAGATTTGTCAACAAAAAGAGTTGAAAAAGCTACAGCTATGGTTAATTTATAAGTATTTTTCGTTGGCAAACAATATCTAAGGTGGGAACTGTCAGCCTGATAAAGTGTATCTATATCTCACCAGTATATTCTTTACAAAAGCTTCAAGGAAAGTGAGGAAATACTTCCGCCTATGCATGAATACTGCCTAATTTGGCGGTATTCATGCATAGGCGGTATATATTGTGCAGATAAAATGAATAAGGATTTGTTCAAGTGGATATAGTAGGTGAGATTGTTGGGAATTTTTATTGGTAAATGTGTAGGCATTATAGGCGGATTTGGTGCCTATGCAACTTTGGATTTTTATGGTCGGTTGCTGGATAGTTTTGCAGTGGAATCAGAGCGGGATTATCCCAATATGATAATAGATAATGTTTTCTCTATGCCTAGTCGTACAAGGGCATTATTGACTGGGAAGGGACAAACGGAGATAATTGAGACCATAGTGAGTTCCATGAAAAAAATGCTGGATTATGATGTAGACTGTATGGTGATGATATGCGGTACAGCTCATTATTTTTTGCCTTATGTTTATGAAAAATTGCCGGAGGCAAAAGACAAGGTTATTAATATACTGGAGGCAACAGAAAAGCATCTGACTGCTAATAACATTGACAAGGTATTGATTTTAGCTGCCGAGGGAACCTTAAAGCAGAATTTATATTCAAGGACATTGGCTGGCTACAATATAGCTTGTATAGAGCCAGAGGAACAATATTGGGAAGAAATAAGGTATTTTATCGAATGTGTAAAGCAGAATAAATATGATAATGTATTGAAAGATAGGTTTTTACGCTTCCTAGATGGATATGATGTAGATAATATTATTTTAGATTGTACAGAGTTTCCAGTGTTATTAAGGCATATTGATATGGGTGAGGGAACATCCAATTTTTATGATCCATTGACATATGCGATTCAGGGAATACATCGCAGAATATCCTAAATTTATTTTATTTATATTTTTCGCAATGGTGGTATATTATGAAAGAAAGAAGAGTAGATGTAGCCTTTTGGCCTGCCGAGGAAGCAGATGGATTAGCATTATTCCGAAAGCTGCAAAAGAAATTAGCACAAAAGGATTTTGATGATGAATATCTGAAAATGTTGGCAGAATATAGGGGCAAATATCCTCAATCAGAGCATATAGGTATTTTTGCAGGATATTTTGCCCTTTATTATGGAGATGTAAAGGAAGCCCTGGCCTTGGCTCAGGATGCTTGGAGAAAAAGGAAATGCAATCTAATCATCTGGCAATTACTGATAGAATGCTATGATAAGTTGCAGATGCTGCCAGAAAAAGCCAAATTTCAAGGCTATTGCCGTCATGTATATGGAATGGATGCAAATTTACAGGCAGATGAAGCAAATATAGACCAGATACTGGACAATATAACCATGTCTCAAAATATTGGCAGCTATGCTCCCTTTTTGATAAATAAATCTGAAATTAAGGATGATAAACTATATGGTCGAAAAGTATGTCTGGGGGGAGAATATGCTCCTTGGTCTATGGACCAGGATGGCTATAGGTATTGGGTAGGAGTCTTTGTCAATCAGGAAACTATCAACAATAAAGGACTTTTGTTGGCTAGGGAAAAGGAGCTGCCACAGTTTGTAGATGAATATGCTGCAGATATGATTTTTGATATTTTTAAATCTAAGAGCAGTAGGGAATTTCAATTTGACCCACAAGGGAAAAAATATATTATTCCCTTGGCTGGTAATGAAACTAGTCAGGAGATAGAGATTGCTACAAATGAAAAGCAATATGATGTCATATTGGGTAAGTGGGAGTACAGTTATTACAGAATTGAAGAGCCTGTGAAGATACGGGGAGAAAAAGAATTTGTTGTCGGTAAGCCTGTTCTTTTGGAGCATAGTTCCAAGAGAAAAAAAGTAGTTCTGAATATCCTGGTAGATGCTCTAAGCTGGCAGGCTATGAAGGAGCAAAATTATGCCTTATTGCCTAATACCATGAAGTTCTTCTCAAAGGGAGTAATTTTTAATCAGCATTTTTCTGTGGCAGAATATACCTTTCCTTCTTTGACTACCATAGAGGCAGGTATATATACTCACAAATCTCAGGTATTCAATGATGCTGTCAATATGCCATTGGCACCAGAATATAAGGTACTGTCTGAGCAGATGAGGGACTTAGGCTACTACTGTGTCAATATTATGGGGTGCCCTAGTTTGCATTATACAGGGGCTGGCAGAGGCTATGACAGGCAGATAATAAATTCATATGCTCAAAGGGTATATGAAGGAGTAGAACGCACTATACAACAATTGGAAGCCTTTGGAGAATGTGATCAATTTTTGCTTTTGCATGTTTTGGATGTGCATCCTTGGCCTGTAAATATGATAAGTATGCCTGTAGCTAGCCAGATCTGTTTGTCATTGGAGGATAGATTATGGCAAACTAAGGAAAAGGTAGCTAGTGTGAATCTAAAATACTCTCCTTTGTATGCCCATGCTAATATGATGGGAGTGAAAAATACGGATAGAAGCTTAGGTGTGCTATTTGATTATTTGGAATCTCATTATAATGATGACGAATATGTGGTGCAGTTGTATTC
>Ga0129310_1002060_pt1 | contig 15781 bp, 14 predicted proteins | sample Go1ome_2_FD_94433 | JGI IMG/M metagenome (GOLD analysis project Ga0129310, IMG submission 94433) | Western lowland gorrila individual fecal microbial communities from Wisconsin, USA - Go1022A metagenome | ecosystem: Host-associated > Mammals > Digestive system > Large intestine > Fecal | place...
ACCCTTTAAGGCTTCTACCTGATTATCTTTACCAATAAAAGTTTTTGTTACATTCTTGATCTGAATGATCGGTTCCATAAGTTCCTCCATTCCAGGTTCGTGCTTTTAAGGGGAGAAAAGCGCAAATTCCTTGAATTCCTAGTACCATGCCATACATTCTAACACAAGAATGCAAGTCTGTCCAGTTCTGCAAATTTCGTCTTAAGCTTCTGCAAACATAGGGGTGGACAGGTATCTGTCACCGGAGTCGGGCAGTAATGCCACAACCGTCTTGCCTGCATTTTCAGGTCGCTTTGCGATCTGTGCTGCTGCATACAGAGCTGCGCCGGAGGTGATTCCTACCAGGATACCCTCCTTATGAGCGATGAGGCGGCCTGTAGTAAATGCCTGATCGGTAGTCACGGTAAAGATTTCATCATAAATGCCTGTATTTAATACAGAAGGAACGAATCCTGCGCCGATACCCTGCAGCTTATGAGGTCCGGGCTGTCCGCCGGAAAGTACGGGAGAGTCTGCAGGCTCTACAGCTACGATCTTCACATTTGGATTCTTGGATTTTAAATAAGTACCGATACCAGTCACGGTTCCGCCGGTACCAACACCTGCTACAAAGATGTCAACCTTGCCGTCAGTATCTTCCCAGATCTCGGGACCTGTAGTCGCTGCATGTGCGGCAGGGTTCGCAGGGTTATCAAACTGTCCGAGGATCACAGCTCCGGGGATGGACTTCTCCAGCTCCTCTGCCTTGGCGATGGCGCCCTTCATGCCTTTGGCACCTTCGGTCAGCACCAGTTCTGCACCGTAAGCCTTCAGGAGATTCCGGCGTTCCACACTCATAGTCTCGGGAAGGGTCAAAATAGTTCTGTAGCCTTTGGCTGCTGCCACACTTGCCAGACCGATACCGGTGTTGCCGGAGGTAGGCTCGATGATGGTGGAACCTTCTTTTAAGATGCCTTTCTTCTCGGCATCCTCGATCATTGCCAGTGCGATTCTGTCCTTAACGCTTCCTGCGGGATTGAAGTACTCCAGCTTTGCCAGAAGTTCTACGCCTTCAATGTTCTGGTCTTTCAAGTAGTTGTTTACTTTTAAAAGGGGTGTATGGCCGATCAGCTGGGTTGCGGATGTGTAAATCTTGCTCATAATAGAATCCTCCTTAAATTTGAAAATTGTTATCGTTTTTGTTTTCCTACTTATCTGATAGGGATGTTATGAATTTATACTATACTATTCCGCTAGGAATGTCAATAATTATTTTTAAAAATTTTTGAGAGTTGTGCCGTGGAGCGGAAAATGGTATGATTTAGATATTTAAAAGAAGCAAGGAAGGATACACAAATCCATGGCAAATAAAACTTACCGCGTTCCTACTATATATAATAAAACAAGAAAAACCGCTGACCCGCTGACGGTCCGGGTGCCGGGTTCAAAGAGTATTACGAACCGCAGTCTCCTGCTGGCTATGCTGGCGGATGGCGAGTCTACGCTGCGGGGGGTGTTGTTCTCCGATGATTCCAGACATTTCCTGCAATGCGTACAGGATCTGGGATTTGAAACAACGGTAGACGAGGATACCTGTGTAGTCACTGTAAAGGGCCTTTGTGGGAAAATCCCCTGTCCCGAAGCTTCCCTGAATGTAGGAAGCGCCGGAACCGCTGCCCGTTTTCTGACGGCTGCGTTAGGTGTCTCGGAAGGAATTTTCCACATGGATGCCTCCGAACAGATGCGCAGACGTCCCATGGCTCCGCTTCTGTCCTCTCTGGGGGAACTGGGCTGCGAAGTGGCATGTGAAGGAGCAGATGGGCATTTTCCTTTTACTCTGACCGCTCATGGGTTCGGACAGGATCATATTTCCATCGATATCGGGCACAGCAGTCAGTTCCTCAGTGCGCTGCTGATTGCTTCGACTTTGTCTTCGGAAGATTTTACGATTCATGTAGAGGGTACCCACGGGATGGCTTACATCGAAATGACACAGAAGATGATGGAGCAGTTCGGCGTCTGCGTGGAGCGTCCCGCCGCAGATCAATTCCGCATCTGTGCCGGGCAGCAGTATACCGCACTGGATTATCAGATCGAACCGGATGTCTCCGCTGCCTGCTATTTCTATGCCATGGCACCGCTTCTGGGGATTCCGGTCTGTGTAGAGCATGTGCACTTTGAGAGTCTGCAGGGAGATGTGGAATTCTTACATATTTTAGAGAAAATGGGCTGTACTGCGCAGGAAACAGAAAACGGCGTTCTCCTGCTGCCTCCCACAGAGCAGACTAACCCTGGGTCAGAGGTTCCCGGTTTCCATGGCATCACCGTGGATATGTCCTCCTGTTCTGACCAGGCCATCACCCTGGCAGCGATCGCGCCTTTTGCCGACAGTCCTACCTGTATCACAGGGATCGGCCATATCCGTTTTCAGGAAAGCGACCGCATTCATGCCATCTGCACGGAGCTGACCCGCATGGGCATCCGCTGCGAAGAAGCACAGGACAGTATCACCATTTATCCCGGTATGCCCAAGCCCTGCACCGTAGAAACCTACGACGATCACCGCATGGCCATGGGCTTTGCCCTGACCGGACTGCGGGCGGAAGGCATCGTGATCGACGATCCCGGATGCTGCCGCAAGACCTTTGAGAATTATTTTGAGGTGCTGAAGCAGGTAATCACTAATATAACTACAAATATCCTTTGACAAGCATTACCATCCATCGTATCGCATTCATAGTGGTTGCGCTGTGTTGCTTGCGAGGCGCACAGCCGTAGGAGTCCTTCTGCCCCAGGCATTTGTCTGCTCTGTACATCGGGCAATAGCAGAACATACAATTCAGTTGTTCTTCAGCAAATCCACGATCAGCTCTACAATATAGGCCGCTGCTTCTATGGGCGGCATCCCTACACGGCTGATGTTGCTTACAACCTTATAATCGCTTTCAGACATCTCCGGTCTGGCATTCACCGCCATATAGGCAGACATGCTTTCATTTGTGATCAGTCCGGGTCTCTCTCCTATCAATACACAGGTAAGCTTTGCATTAACAAGAGGTCCTATGGTCCTTGCAGTGTTTACCCTGCAATATCTTACAAAAAAAGGAGTCCCTACCGATATGTTTTCCGCCTCCAGCCCCGCCCGTAATGCCGGATACAAGTCAGGGATATTGGCTCCAATGCAGGGACTGCTTAATCCGTCTCCAAAATAAATCTGGACATCTACATTATGTACACAATGACTGCTGATAAATTCCTTTGTTTCCTCTTCGAACAGCCTTCCCCAGTCCGGTCTGGTAATCATTTCATATTTATTGGAACATTTCGTACGCACCTCAAAAACGCCCAGTTTCTCAACAACCTCCTGCGGTACTTCCATCAGCACTGCGTCATTTGCTCTTGCCTGTGCTCCCCTGTAATCCAAATAGGCTTCTGTTGTATATCTCGGTCCGCAATGACCAATTCCGATTCTCGCAGGAGTATTTTTCTTTAATCGTTCCATCTCCTGTGGCTTCTGGTATTTCACACTATAATCATGTGGTTTCATACACACCCTCCGTTATCTGATAAAGATCGTAGGATCTCCGGCATTTGGCCCCAGTTTTCCATCTTTCAGGATTCCCCATTTTTCCAGCCACATTTCAAACTCCCGGATCGGATGCTTTCCGGCCAGAGCCCTGAGGGCAGCAATATCATGAAAACCGCTGGACTGATACATCAGCATAATATCATCTCCCTGCGGCAGTCCCATAAAATAGTGGCAGCCGGAAGCCACCAGCATGGCAGCCAGACTTTCCAGATCATTTTGATCAGTAACCATATGATTGGTATAACATACATCGCACCCCATGGGGAGTCCGTGCAAATGACCGCAAAATACATCCTCAAGTCCTGCACGCAGCAGCTGCCTTGCGTCATACAGATATTCCGGCCCCATAAAACCTACTACAGTGTTTACCAGAAATGGCTTATAATGTCTGGCAAGTCCATAACATCTGCACTCCATTGTCACCTGATCCCAGTCATAGTGACAGGATGAGGAAAGTTCACTTGCCTGACCGGTTTCAAAATACATTACGTTGGGACCTTTGGAGCCTCCATCCTCATGGAACATCAGATCTGCTTCCTCCAACATCTCTGTCGTTACTCCGAACGATGCCAGTGCACTTTCCGTTCCGGCTATGGACTGAAAACATAGATCTGCTTTGTGTCCTTTCTGCAAAGCCTTCATCTGCGTGGTCACATGGCTTAGAACACAAGTCTGCGTAGGAATTTCAAATTTATTTTTCACGTCCCATAGCTGATCCCATATGGCAATCGTACTTTCGACGGTATCAATGGCAGGATTTAATCCCAGTACCGCATCTCCTACACCATAGCTCAGTCCTTCCAGCAGACTTGCTGTTACTCCTTTGGGATCATCTACCGGATGATTCGGCTGAAGACGGCTTGCCAGTACATTTTTCTCTCCAATCGTAGTGTTGCAGGTTGCCAGGATCTTCATTTTATTACCTGCATACATCAGATCAAGATTTCCCATGAGTTTGCAGACAGCTGCTATCACCTCACTGGTCATTCCTCTTCCTTCAGCCAGCATCTCCTCACCGGTTGTCTGGTCATCCAGCAGCCATTCCCGAAGCTGTGCGATCGTCCAATCTTTAATTTCCCGATATGCCTCACGATCCAGATCATCCATGATGATCTGCGTGATCTTATCTTTTTCATAGGGTACTGCCGGATTTTCGGTCAGATCTTTTACTGTCAGTTCTGAAAGGACTTTTTTGGCTGCAATGCGTTCCAGTGTAGTTCCGGCTGCAATTCCCGCCAGCGCATCTCCGCTTTTGGGTTCATTCGCCTTTGCCATAACCTCCCGCAGGGAATGAAACGTGTAATTTTCACCCATAAAGTATGTACTCAGCTTCATCCTCAGACTTCTCCACCTTTCTGAAATATCAATGTTTTCACTATGACAGTGATTGCGATTCCGCCTTCCAGTGGTCTTCCAATATCAATAAAATCTCCATTTCCGCAAATCACCTGATCCAGGCACAGAACCGCCTTTTTATTGTTTCGGGGAAGACGTCTGCTGATTGCCTGCCCCAATGCTTTTGCAAAGTCATACTGCAGGATCACCGGAATCATATGTTTCTCTCTTTGGATCACCCCTGCCAAAGAATCTGCCATAGCTTCCACCTGCGCAAAGCCCGGGCACGCAGGACCATCCAGCGAAAGCGCATATCCTTCCTCAAATGTTTCTGTCCTTTGTGTCTCAAGCATCTCCAGCTGCTCATCCATAGTGGCAATCTCAGCGTCATTTCTGCAATACAGCTTCTGTACCGGGAGATTCTGCACCGGATATACTGCATTTTTAGCATATATAGTGCTTCCTGATACTTCCATGCTGCAGTTTCCGGCTCCGATCACAGTAGCCCGGACAGTTTCCTCAGCAATCACAATCTTTTGTTTCTTCCATTGTGCATTTTCCCGGATTGCCCTTCCTAAAAAAATACCAATATCACCGTATAAAAATGGATCCTCATATTCCTTATAAATGCAATCCGCTACCCCTCCGGAAAAACAGAATTTATCTGCTGTCACATCCGTTGTCAGTCCATGGTTGGTCTCAAGCAGCTTCAATTCCTGCGCAGGTGCCAGAAGATTTGCTCCCTGCAGCAATAATTCAGCAAAATACCTGCCAATACGCTCTCCCTTTTCCTCCGTTATCACATCTCCCACTCTGACAGGCAGTCCACACTGTTGCAGCACAGCACAGGCTTTCGGAGTGACAGCTGTAACAATATGCTCCTGATCATACCGGATTACCCGTCCACCAATGTCATAGCATCCGAAATCCATTTCTTTTCCATCCGAAAACATACACAGGTTTGTTGTTCCACCACCTATGTCCAGATTCAGAATGATATTTTGCTCTTTTCTGCTGACTTCAGCCGCTCCCGAGCCTTTTCCCGCAAGCAGGCTTTCCAGATCCGGGCCTGCCGCTGCAACCACAAATTCCCCTGCCAGATCTGCAATGGACTCCGTCACCATCCTGGCATTCCTCTTTTTAACACTTTCTCCTGTGATGATCACAGCTCCGCTTCCAAGCATGTCCGGAGTCATTCCGGCTTTGCGGTATTCCTCCGAAATGATTTGCGACACCATTTTACCGTCAATTTCATCTTCTTTTGTCAGCGGTGTAAAATAAATTCTGCTTTTATATATCACTTCTCTGCTTGCCACTTCAACTTTCGGGGTTACTCCATATCCGCCCGTTTTCTCCATGGTCAGCCTGCTGAAGATCAGCTGCGTAGTGGTAGTTCCAATATCAATTCCGGCGCTTAAAATAATCTCTGACATATCATTCTGTCTCCTGTCTGTCAAAGCGGGATAAATCGGGGTTCATGATGCTCATAAACCGTAAACTGTGTAAAACCGGCACTTTGCAAAATCTGCTGTCCGATCACTGCGGTTGTCCCTGTCTGCTCCTTTTTATGGGCATCACTTCCCAATGTTATGATCGTTCCCCCAAGGTCTCTGTACAATCGCAGCAGACTCTCTTCCGGCATCAGGATTCCTCTGCCTCTTGCAATAGAACTTGTATTTAACTCAATCCCTTTATGTCTTTTAATTACTTCTCTGAATATTTCCGCAAATTGCTCCCTCCACTTTAAAGGATCGATCCGCTGCCCTGTTTGAAGGAACTGGTATCTCATAGGGTAAGTAACATGTCCCAGGACATCATATTCATAGTTTTGAGCCAGATCATAAATACATGCCAGATAATGAGGAAAAAAAGTATCAAAATCTATCTTCTGGTAATCATATTCTCCGACATCTTCATCCCTTTCCATGTTGTGGACACTTCCAATGATAAAATCCAGCTCATATTCCTGTAAAAATTTTTTTGCTTCGTCCGGGTTTCTCATAGGTTGTCCCAGTTCAATTCCCTTTTTGACCGTCAACTTTCCTCTGTATTTTTCCCTCGCATAAGCAATATCCTGAAAAGTCTGGCTGCAATCGAGGATGTCACTGTATTTTTTCCCCGAAAAAATATCCATGTGATCCGTCACAGCCACCTCCTGAAGTCCATTGGCAATGGCTGCCCGGCATAACTCATCAATTGTCTGGGTTCCGTCAAAGCTATTATTTGTGTGTAAATGATAATCTACCAACATAGCAGTCTCTCCCCCTGTTCTATCCGGATCGCTCTAAAGCATTACAGGATTCGTCCACGCTGTTTTTCCATGGATGTCCTTCACTTCGATACGAACGTAGCCCTCTTTTCCAAGCAGTGAAACCGCCACTCTTTTCAGCGGAATTCCATGATCCATCATCACAGTTTTGCTGCTTCCGACTGACCCTCCAAAGATAAAATTCACCCTCTCTGCTGCTTCACATTCCACATAAATCTCGTTGTTCTTCACGCCCCACTGTTCAATCACAGCACCGTTTGACGCATAATAATTTCCGGAAAGCAATCCGTTTACAATACTTTCATGATCGAGATGTTCTGCTTTTACCATCACATAACCGCCACAGCTGTCCGGGAAAGTCCCACCATTGTGATTATCATCCGAAGCAAATCCCATGATAAAGTTACCGTTTCTAAGCATCATATCCCAGAACACGGTATCTTCACCCTCTGCGCATTCATTGACTGTATCATAGTTATAGCATTCGATTCCCCAGATTCCTTTGATATCCCGTACATCCTCTACATCAACTCTGGACCAGATCGGATGATTGTATGTCGTAAAACAGCCTCTTGCCTTTAACTGATCGGATAATTTCTGGGCAGCTTCCACGCCATTCCAGGTATCAAAATAGACACGCACCGGATAGATTTCATTACCGGAAAAAACATGTTCTCCCGCATTCTGCTGCATCATTTGATTTCCCAATATTCCATGAATATGATGCACTTTCTTTACTTTCATTTTTACACCATTTCTGCGCCAGTCTCCTATTTGTTGAAATGTGGTATCCATATAACCCTTTTTTAAGGTTTCCTCGTCAACCATCTCTTTTAATGCGGAAGAATCCACCAGATATGTACTTGCCTCCAGACCGGGCAGTACAATAAAATCTTCCCGGTCCAGTATCTCCCGGTTGTCCGTATAATAATCATGCTCTGAAAAACACACAAACGCATAACCATGTTCTCTGTAATATTCCGCTGATTGCTCCGGTGTCAGTTTTCCATCGGAATTCACCGTGTGGGAATGCAGGTTTCCCCGATACCAAAGACCTTCTTCACGAAACATTTTCTCATTCATCATTCTCTCCACTCTCCTTACTCTTCCAGTTCCAGGCAATTACGTTTTTCCACTGACAGCCATACCTTTTGCCCGTTCTGGTACAAAGCAAAGCTTCTAAACAGCGTATCTACACGAAGATTAACTCCGTTGACATCAATATCATAGTGTAAAATATTACCTACCGAAATACTGTCTGTCACAGTTCCCTGCACCATGTAACTTTTTTCCGATTTTTCCGGTTCCCGGGACATATGGATGGTCTCAGGACGGATTGCAGTCATAGCTTCCACGCTGTTCTCTTTTCCGAAGATCTGCTGAAACTCATTTTGCGACAATACATTGTATCTTCCGATAAAGCTTGCTGCGAACTGCGTTTTCGGTCTGGTATAAATGTCTACAGGTTTTCCCACCTGTTCAATCTTTCCCTGATTAAGCAGGCACACGCGGTCTGACATTAACATAGCTTCATCCTGATCATGCGTGACAAATACAGTAGTCATATTCAGTTCTTTTTGGATTCTGCGGATTTCGATCTGCAGGTTCTTCCGCAGTTTCGCATCAATAGCGCTCAGTGGTTCGTCTAACAGCAGTACCTTAGGCTGCGAAACGATTGCTCTTGCCAGCGCCACACGCTGTTGTTGTCCTCCGGACAGCATCATCGGATAAGCCTTTTTCTTTTCGCTCAATCCTACAATTTCCAGCACATCATCAATTCTTTTTTTCTGCTCCTCTTTTGGAATCTTCTGAATTTCCATAGGAAAGGATAAATTTTTTTCTACCGTCATATTGGGAAACAAGGAATACTGCTGAAATACCATACCGATATTTCTTTTCTGTGCAGGTACGTCGGTAATGTTTTCCCCATCCAGTACAAGCATTCCGTCATCTACGCTTTCCAGCCCGGACAGGCATCTTAGCAATGTTGATTTTCCGCATCCGGAAGGCCCTAGCAAACTGACAAACTCTCCTTCATCGATTTTTAGAGAAAAGTCTTTCAATACCTCTGTTTTTCCAAAGGATTTTTTTACATTTATGATTTCTATGTATTTCATTCCTCTGTTTCCTCCTTTGCTGTCTGTCCGCACTTCTTTGATGCAATTTTATGAACCATCAGATTAATTATCATTGTCAAAATCAGTAGGATCGCCACTCCTGCACAAAATAACTGTATTTTGGTATTCCTGTTTTTATACAGATATGTCTGAACAGTTTCATACTGTGAGGATGCGATGATTTTGATCAGGGCAAAATCACCAAACAATCCGGAAAAGCTGATCAGCGCTGTATTCATAATATTGGGCATTACTGTAGGCACGATGATTTTTACAAATCCGTAAAATTCATTTGCTCCAAGAATTGATGATGCCTCCAGTAACGTTTTTGTATTTACAGCATATAGGCTGTTACGGATGCCCTGATAGGTAACCGGCAGACAAAAAACACAATATACAAAGATCAGCATTATAATCCGGTTGGAAAATATGGTGCTGCTTCCGGAATAAGTAGACAAAATTGCAGTGGCAAGAATAATACCGTTGATGGTAGTCGGAATAATGCAACAGATCTGAATGTATTTTTCCATCTTCGGAAAATATACAATTACTGCGAACAATGTCAGCAGGATCATGGCATTTACCAGTACTACCGGTATGATCGAGATCACAATGCCTCTCAGTATTCCTGTGAGAAACTGTGTATTGGTAAGCTGTTCCACATAAAACCGTAAGGTCAGGTTCTTGGGAAGGATTGAAGTCCACTGTCCTGCAAAGGAATAGACAATTGATACCGCCAAAGGCAGGATCAGAAAAATTGTCGTCAGGATCTTAACAATATTTCCTAATATATTTTTCTCTTTCATCTATTTTCGCCCCTTCTCAAATTTTTTCTTTACGAGATTTGTAACTGCCAGAACAATCAGCATAAATCCCAGCATCACCATGGACAAGGCACTTCCAAGCTCCGGTCTCTGCCGCACATCTCCGACAAACATATCAGTGATCTTGACCGGCAGCAGAGGAATACTGTTATTGATCAGCAGATACGGTGTCGTGTAAGCCGTAAGTGCATTTGCAAACAGCATGCTGGTAGTACCCATGATCGCCGGCATCATTACAGGAATTCCGATTCTGATCCAGAATCTTGCCGCATTACAGTTCATCAAAATGGCTGCTTCTCTCCATTCTTTTCGAATTTCTCCAAAGGCCGGTAAAAGTAAAAGTGTCCCCATGGGAATCTGAAAATAGACATAGATAACGTACATTCCCTTAAGAGAGTACAAATTGTAATCTGCCAGCCAGCCAATTCCGAGCTGTTGTCCAATCAGTACAAGGACACCTGCTGTTCCTAAAATAGTAATAAAGGATAAGGTCAACGGAAGTCCGGAGAACGTGGATGTCAGATTCAGAACCGACAGATACCAGTTTTTTGATTTCTCCGATGTTTTGGACAATGCAAGTGCCAGGAAAAAGTCAATGACTATTCCGATCACTGTGGCACTGACGGAAATCCACAGGCTGTTTTTTATTGCCGTGATATAAGCCAGCTTTGAAAAGATTTCCAGATACCGTTCCAGTCCAAAGCCTCCGGACGAGGTCCGGAAGCTCTGTCCTACCATCCTGAGGAATGGTACCAACAGGAAAAATATGATCAGGAAGAAAAACGGAAAGAAAAACGCCAGCTTTTTCCAATTTCTTTTTATGTTCATAATTGCATTTTCCCTTTCTTATTTTTTGTTTTTCCCTTATTCGCTCTCACCGATCAACGGAATGATCTCTTCCTCCCAGCGGTTTGCAATCTCTGCACATGCGGTAGATACTACAGTAACATCTGTCATGGGAATGGTTGCTGAATATTCTTCATCCGGGATCATCTTCTCCTGAATCTCCGCAGGAATTTCCACATCTGAACGGACCGGTCTTGCATAGCCCTTTGCACGGTCGATCTGCCCCTCATCACTCAGCATATATTCTACTGTCATGGCTGCGGAATATGGATGAGGCGCATATTTGTTGATCACCAGACAGTAGCCGGACTGAATCGCTCCATCCTGCATAACATGGCATTCCATTGCCAGGTCAGGATTGTTTTCCGCTACAATATCACGATACTGCAATGTCAGATAATCCCAGGTGATCAAAGCATCAATCTCACCTCTGTTCAATCTCTCCACACTGCCGTCTCCGGCATCAATCCTTCCTTCTTTTGCCAGTTCTGTAAAGAACTCAAATGCAGGATCCAGATTATCGGCTCCACCTCCTAATGCGTAAGCACAGGACAGGACTGCCATCTGTGAGCTTGCACCTCTGACTACATCTCCCAGAGTTACTTTTACATCGCTGTTCTTGAGATCTTCCCAGGAATCAATGGATTCTGAAACTGCATCCTCTTTCACAAGAGAGCTCATCGTTCCAAGATAAGTGATCGTCCATTTTCCATCCGGGTCCTTTGCCCAGTCGGGAATGGAATCCCATGTACTCGCTTTGTAAGGCTGTACTACATCCATATCCACTGCGGTGGGGCCGAATGCCTGTCCCACGTCACCAATATCCTTGGTCGGAGAATCTTTCTCACTCTCAAACATGGATAACTCTTCTGCTGAGGACATATCCGTATCGTCATGTTCCAAACCGTAAGTTTCTGATATGGCTGCCCAGCTATCTGCCCAGTTTGCCCAGTCGTCAGGCATGCCAACGGAGGATATTTTTCCCTCTTCTTTTGCTTTTTCCTGTATGGTTTCCAGGGATACTGCTGTCAGATCAACACTTTCAGCAGCCTTTTGTCCGCAGCCGCTTAATAAGCCTGCCGCCATCACACATAACATAAGTACCGAAACAAATTTTTTCTTTTTCATGATTTTTCCTCCTCGTTTTGTATGCTCTGCCATTTTCCTTCCAAAACAAACCGTAAAAAAAGACGTCTTCTTTTTCCACACATGTGGATCCGAAAACGTCTTTGTTTTGCTCTTGAAAAAGTTTATCGATTTGTTTGCTAAGACTATAACTTGGTACCATGTTTATGTCAAGAAAAAATTTTTAATAATTCTGTTTGACGTAAACTTGGTACCATGTTATATTTTTTTGAAAAATAACGTAACTATTCAGAACCCCATTCGCAAAACCGCCTCTGCGAGGCTTTTCTGAATAACATGCTTGCATGTTATTTGCTCATAGTGGTTACTTCGCCCTATAAAGATTATCAATTACTCTTACGAATGCAAGCATTCGACGCTCATTTGATAATCTTTACATGGCTCTGAATAGTTACAAAATAACACAATTTCACAGATGATGTATTATGGGAGGTGGATTTATGAACCCTGCACCGGTCACGACTTCAGAAATACAGAAACGGGAAATCATCTCATATTTGAAAAATTATATTCAGAAAGATCATTTGCAGAAGGATGATAAACTTCCTTCTGAAAACAAAATTGCGGCTATGTTTCAGGTAAACCGCAATACCGTCCGTGGTGCATTAACTGTTTTAAAAGCCCAGGGAATCATCTATTCGCAGAAGGGGAAGGGCTTTTTCGTTTCTCAGAAACCGAACCCTATTGTATTTGAGCACGATAATTCTCTCGGTTTTTCCGAAATCCTTAACAAAGGAAAGCGGGAATACACAAGTGCAGTGCTTGATATCCGTCAGGGACTTCCTACAATGCGGGAACGAAAGCTTCTGCAGTTGGAAGAAAACGATACTGTCTATTACCTAAAGCAGCTTCGTACCAAAAACGGCCAGCATTTTGCGGTCTGTCTTTCTATCCTTCCGCAGAAGTATGTCCCCGGCTTCGAAGAGCATCTCGATGATTTCAGTGGAATCAATAATATTCTGCTCAATGCTTATCATTATCCACATCCTGTCTGCAAATGGATCCAGCTCACAGCAAGCCTGCCGCAAAAAGAGGAGCTTGAGCTGCTGAATATTGCTGAAAATACACCCATTTTCAAACAGGAAAATGTATTCCGCATTGAGGGTCTGGGAAACATTGAATATTTTATCGTCCGTGCCAGAGGTGATTCTTATCGTTTCACCATGGAATTCGAATAAACCAAAAGGAGGGTTACCGATGTCTCTGCTAAATTATATCCAGCAATTTAACTCCGTATCCATCATCCTGCGCCTGGTACTTGCAACTTTCCTCGGAGCACTGATCGGGCTTGAAAGAGGTTCCCACGGGCAGCCGGCAGGACTCCGGACCTTTGCTATTGTCTGTCTTGGCTCCTGTCTTGCCATGATCACAGACGAATATCTGGTGACCACTTACCACACCGGGGATCCTGCCAGACTTGCAGCTCAGGTCATCAGTGGAATCGGCTTTCTGGGAGTCGGCACCATCATTGTCACCGGCAAAAATTATGTCAAAGGTCTTACCACTGCTGCCAGTCTTTGGACCACAGCCACCCTTGGCATTACCATCGGGTCAGGATATATCATCGGTGGTGTCGTCGGTTTCTTTCTGATCATGCTCATTATCCTGTTCCTTACCAAGATCAGTCATCTGCTGGATGAATATACCCGGGTCATCAAATTATACATCGAAGCTGACAAATCCACAGGTGTCTCCACACTTCTTGACTATATTCAAAGTCATTCCTACCGGCTCTCCTCTATTGAAAAACAGAAGCGGGTATCTCTCCAGGGGAAAGACGCCGTACTGGTCGTGATTATTGATTTGAAAAAATATTCCTGCCACGCCAATGTTATTGCAGATCTTTACACCCTGAATGCCATCCACTATGTAGAGGAGATCCATTAGTTTCCATCCACGTTCCACCTTTTACAAAGTCTCCCGGTACACCCGCATGACATTCTTCCAGAACATTCCATCCAGCTGGCTTTCTGTAAAGCCGGCTGTTTTTAATCTCTCCCACAATACCGGCATGGCCTCTGCGCCGGGAACCGCCGGGTTTATGGGAATACCGTCGAAGTCACTGCCAAGTCCCAATACCTCTATGCCGCCGACATCAGTGATATGTTTCGCCTGACGCACGATGGCTTCCCACAGAGTCTCCGGATCCTTGCTTCCGCCGTCCAGCAGGAATTTATCATAATAATTAAGTCCCATGCAGCCGCCCCGTTCTGCCAGTTTGCGGATTCTCTCATCGGTGAGGTTACGAAGAGAGGAGCATACGGCTCTTGCATTGGAATGGCTGGCCACGAAGGGCTTCTTTGAGCAATCCCACACGGCATCAAATCCGGCATCCGACAGATGTGAAACGTCCGGGATCATACCAAGGTACTCCATCTCTATGACGAAATTACGGCCTGTCTCTGTCAAACCATGTACCTCATCTACAAGGCCTGTTACCACATCTCCACCACCGGATCCACATTTTCCGGTCTTCCGGGTCTTCTCCGGAACCGTTTTCTCCCTCGGGATGCCATCTCCATCTCCCCTACTCTGCCCCAGGCTCCGGCACGTGGCAGGCCACCCCAGTTCATTCTGATAATTCCAGGTGATCGTCAGCATCCGTACCCCCATTCCGTACAGTTCCCGCAGTCTCTCTATACTGCCGCCGCAGACGGCACCCTCCTCCACCGTTAAAAGTGCTGACATTTTACCATTCATCTCATTCCGTAAGATATCTTCGTAGCAAAACACCGGTGCAATAACATCCTTATTGTTCTCCAGTTCACTCCGATAAACCTCATACAGTGCACACAGACGCTCCCAGGGTGTCGATACCCCCACCTCCCTCGCATCTTCCCGGTTCCGTTTCCGCCGGGACAGCAATATCTGCTCACGATCCGTCCACGGAGCGCACTTTCCGATATCCACGAACAGGGCAAAATTCTGCAACAGATATCCACTCTGCCGCATCCGCTCCAGATCCAGTTGTCCTCTGTTTTTCATAAGCCCGTCACTTGGCTCTCCGCAGCCACCCAGCCCTGCATCCGTCAGCTCGGATATGGTATCACAATGCATGTCTATGATCTTCATTTCCCTTATCCCCTATGAAAAAGGGAATATCCACAGCTCTATGTTCCTGCCATGAATACTCCCTCTTGCTTTCTTTGTTCAGTTTATGCTGTTGTCAGCAAAAAATGTCTTAGTTCTCCTGACCCTTGACTGCGAAGCATACGCCGGTGTCATCGGGCTTGTCCTCATCAAACTTATAATCCTTACCGGGCAGAATGGCATTCAGAATGATACCGGTCAGAGCGCCGACTGCCAGTCCGGACAGGCTGATGGTGATCTCGCCGATGTGGAATGCGATAGCACCTGCTGCACTGTAGTTGATACCGATAGACAGTACCAGGATCAGAGCGGCGATGATAACATTACGGCTCTTGGTGAAGTCTACCTGAGTCTCTACAATGTTACGAACACCGACTGCGGAGATCATACCATACAGTACCAGGGATACACCACCGCAGGTAGCGGTAGGCATACATCCGATCAGTGCTGCCACCTTCGGGGAGAAGGAGAACAGTACTGCAAAGCCTGCTGCAATACGGATGACTCTGGGATCGAATACCTTGGTCAGAGACAGTACACCGGTGTTCTCACCGTAAGTGGTATTCGCAGGAGCGCCAAACAGGGA
>Ga0129310_1002061_pt1 | contig 15781 bp, 16 predicted proteins | sample Go1ome_2_FD_94433 | JGI IMG/M metagenome (GOLD analysis project Ga0129310, IMG submission 94433) | Western lowland gorrila individual fecal microbial communities from Wisconsin, USA - Go1022A metagenome | ecosystem: Host-associated > Mammals > Digestive system > Large intestine > Fecal | place...
ATCTTTCAATGCAAAAGTCAAGCATTTCAGAGCACAACTTCGGGGTATCATTGACAAGAAATTCTTTCTCTTCAGACTAACAAGATTGTATGCTTAATCCACACACTTTTTCAGGTGAGCCGTAACAAATCCTCAGATGATTGCCGATGTAGTGAAAAAGTACAACATCGACACCATCTACAACCTCGCAGCATTACTGTCTGTTGTTGCAGAGTCGAAGCCACGCCTGGCATGGAAAATCGGTATTGACGGCCTATGGAACATCCTTGAAGTAGCTCGCGAGTGCGGTTGCGCTGTATTCACTCCGAGTTCAATCGGTTCGTTTGGTTTGAGCACGCCAAAGATGCTCACACCGCAGGACACCATCCAGCGTCCGCGCACCATCTACGGCGTATCAAAGGTAACAACAGAGCTTCTCAGCGATTACTACTTCAACAAGTATGGTGTAGATACTCGCGCTGTGCGCTATCCTGGTGTTATCTCATACATGACACCTCCAGGCGGCGGCACTACAGACTACGCTGTTGACATCTACTACTCAGCCGTTCGTGGCGAGAAGTTTGTCTGTCCGATTAAGGAGGGCACACTCATGGACATGATCTACATGCCGGATGCATTGAAGGCTGCCATCAACATTATGGAGGCAGACCCCACACGCCTTGTTCACCGCAACGCGTTCAACATCGCTTCGCTCAGCTTTGGACCAGAGACCGTCTTTGCTGCAATCAAGAAGTACAAGCCAGAGTTTGAAATGGTTTACGATGTAGATCCGTTGAAACAGAGCATCGCAGAGAGCTGGCCCGACCGCATGGATGACTCTTGCGCTCGAAATGAATGGGACTGGTGTCCGACCTACGACCTCGACACCATGACAAAGGATATGCTTGAGAAACTTACCATAAAGCTCAAAGGATAAACATATCGAAAGAACATACAAGTGGAGCACAAATAAAATCTCCCAAATTATACTGCAAACTAAGAGGGTGCATCAAAAGTGATGTATCCCTCTTTTGTTTTTCTGCAAGGTACCTTATAATACTTTTCTCGCCATGGCAGAGTTTAAGTGTACTTAACTTCGTTGACTTTCCTCACGTTCGGAAAACTTCAAACGAGCTTGATTTTTCGCTCATTTAAACGGAAAGTTAACTCTGCTCATCTGGCTTAACGAAAACGATCAAAAAAAACATCCTAATATGAACATGGTTCAATAATTTATTGTATTTTTGCACCTAACATCCAAAAAAGCATCACACAATGGACAAACGAATTACAGAGCAACCATCACACTATGACCATCTCGAACAAATGACCATAGCACAAATCACAGCTGATATAAACTGCGAGAACCTGAAAGTTCCCGTTGCCATAGGCAATGCACTACCGGCAATCAACAAACTTATCGCTGCGATAGAACAAAAACTGAAGGGTGGCGGAAGGTTATTCTATGTGGGATGTGGAACTGGCGGACGACTTGCAACACTCGACACCATAGAAGTGCAAAACACATACGGCACCGACGGAACACAAATACAAGCTATATTCCCTGGTGGAACGGAGTGTCTGACGCAAACACGTGAGTCGCGTGAAGATGACACAAAAAACAGTTGGCAACAACTGATCGACAAAAACATTTCCACTGCCGACATCGTTGTAGGCATCTCAGCCAGCGGCACAACTCCTTTCGTACTTGCAGCATTGCAACACTGTCGTGCTAACGGCATCACAACAGGATGCATCGTCAACAACCCCAACTCACCCATAGCCAGCCAAGCCGACTATAAAGTAGAGATTATAACAGGACCCGAGTTCGTCTCGGGAAGTACCCGAATGAAAGCCGGCAGCTCACAGAAACTGATATTCGACATGATAAGCACCACAGTACAGATACGTCTCGGACGTGTTGAAGGTAACAAAATGGTGAATGCAAAACTCATCAACGCAAAGCTCATCGACCGTGCTGTGAGAATTTTCATGGAGCGCAATCCCAAATACAAAGACTATGATGAAGTAAAAAAACTCATATTAAAAGCCGGTAGCGTGAAAAAAGCCGAAGCACTTCTATAAAGTCTAAAAACGTTTTTCAAACAAATGCAACAATAAATTTTGCAATGTCACAATTATACGCTAACTTTGCATGATACAATAATATCATATCGTTAGCGAATACATCGCTATTTCCTATCAACCCCTATAGAACAGGGTCATTATGAATGTAATAAAAACAAATATCGAAGGCGTACTGATTCTTGAACCAAAAGTGTTCAACGATGCACGCGGCTATTTCTTCGAATCCTTCTCACAGCGCGAATTCGACGAGAAGGTCGCACCAATACTGGGCCACACTATACGCTTCGTACAAGACAACGAGTCGATGTCAAGCTATGGAGTCATGCGCGGACTGCATTTCCAACGACCACCATTTACACAAAGTAAACTCGTGCGGTGTGTCAAGGGAGCTGTACTCGACGTTGCAGTAGATATACGTAAAGGATCACCTACATTTGGTCAACACGTTGCCGTAGAACTGACAGAAGACAACCACCGACAGTTTTTCATCTCCAAAGGATTTGCACATGGTTTCGCCGTACTATCGGAAACGGCAGTTTTCCAGTATAAGTGTGACGAATTCTACCATCCAGAGGCTGACGGAGGCATCTCTATCATGGACCAATCGTTGGGCATCAACTGGAAAATACCCACCGACCAAGCCCTACTGTCGGAGAAAGACACCAAACACCAGATGTTGGCCAACTTCGATAGTCCGTTCAATATAAATACAAATCTATATATTGAAGAAGAGACACGCTGACGCCATTACCACTATAGAAATACAACCCAAAACTCATAAACAGGATGCACTTGTAACGTTGTGTCCACCTATTACAACAAAAAACATGAAGAAAAAAGTATTTGTAAGCGGCTGTTACGACCTACTACATTCCGGACATGTGGAGTTCTTTCAGCAAGCAGCACAATATGGCGACCTATACGTGGGCATCGGATCCGATGCCACCTATTTGGAATATAAACACCGCAAACCTATGTTTCCGCAAGAAGAACGCCTCTTCATGGTGAAAAACATCAAGGCGGTAAAAGAAGCCTATATCAACCAAGGAAGCGGAGTGATTGACTTTCTGCCCACACTCGACTTGGTGAAGCCCGACGTCTTTGTGGTCAATGCAGAAGGTGGTTCTGACGAGAAACGTAAACTCTGCAAAGAAAGAGGTATAGAATATGTGGAATTGCAACGCACACCACACGAAGGACTCCAAGCACGTTCATCATCATCGCTAAAGGCTGAACTTGCCAAAGGGCAACAAGAAACAGATACGACACAGACTGGAAGCACAAACGGTGAATCTATCCCCACCCGACTGGACTTGGCTGGCACATGGATAGACCAACCATACGTGAGCATGCACCATCCCGGATGGGCCATCACCATCTCACTCGAACCAACATTTGAAGTAAGAGACCGTTGCGGACTATCAACATCGACACGAAAAATGATACAGAAGATATGGCCTGTGAAGCTCCCTAATATGGATCCGGAAATGTTGGCGCGACTGGTATTCTGTTTTGAAAACAATCCTGAACGCCACGATGGAATCATATCAGGCGCACAAGACTCTATCGGCATCTGTATTCCAGGACTCTGCCGACACTATTACGACCACAATTTCTGGCCGGAAAAGATAGAGACAACACAGGACGAAATGACACTCCGATTCCTTGAAGACCATCTCGTAATGATACCGATGGCTCCCAGACGACCTGGATGTAGCGTGGTAGAGGATAAAGACATAACCCCCGACAAGGTGAAAGCTCTGGCTGATGCTGCTGATGCCTGCTGGACAGCCATCCTCGCACACAATATTGACGATTTTGCCGCAGCTTACAAAGCATCGTTTGAAGCACAAATTGCCATGTTCCCTGGCATGGTCAACCCCTCCGTCAACGGCGAGAAGCTCCAAGAAGCAAGCGTACAACCCACAATAGACCAATACAGCGCCATGGACGATGTACTGGCTTGGAAAATGCCTGGTGCAGGTGGAGGAGGATATCTCGCCTTGGTAGTAAAGGACAGTAAGAAATTCACAAATGCTCACCATGAAGCCATCAATCTTCAAATACGAAGGGCATAATTACCTTATCCCCTTCTTGCTCATCAGCTCCCTGTTTTTTATGTGGGGCTTTGCACATGGTATATTGGAAGTGTTAAACCCCCACTTCCAGGAATCATTCCATATCAGCAAAGCCATGTCGGCACTGACACAGGCTGCTGTCTATGGAGCCTATTTCCTCATGGCACTACCCGCAGGATGGATTATTCAGAAATGGGGATACCGCAAAGGGGTAACGACTGGACTCATGCTATTCGGCATCGGTGCACTGATGTTCATACCTGGATTACTGGTTAATAGCTTCTACTATTATGTGTTGTCACTATTCGTCATTGGGTGTGGACTGACATGTCTTGAAACAAGTGCAAACCCATATACTACCGTTCTCGGACATCCCGACAAGGCAGAGAGTCGCATCAACCTATCACAATCGCTCAACGGCATAGGATGGATTGTGGGACCGTTGGTGGGCGGTCAGCTGTTGTTCACTGGAGTAAGCATCGCCGTTCCCTATGCTATCGTTGGCATACTTGTACTTGTCGTGGCATTTATATTCTCTCGTGTCAAACTACCTGACCCTCGCAAAACCCATGAAGCGGAAACGCAAGAAACGAGGAAAGACATACCGATCAACGTTGTCGCCTTTACTTTCGGCATGCTCACTTTGTTTCTCTATGTAGCCGCTCAAACTGGCGTGAATAGTTTTTTCATCAATTACGCCGTAGAGTGTATCCACATCGAAAAACAAGAAGCCAGTATGTATCTTGCTTTTGGCGGCATGGGATTGTTTTTTGCAGGACGCCTGATAGGAGGTGTGCTGATGAACTATATCAAACCCAAATATATATTAATGGTATGTGCCATGCTCACCATATTCTCCACTCTTGTCATTGTCACTTGTAATGGTTTGGTATCGCTTGCCGCCTTCTTCGCTTTATATTTTGGTGAGAGCATCATGTTCCCGACCATTTTTTCCTTGGCATTAAGAGATGCAGGAACCCATACCAAGATAGCCTCATCGCTGCTCATTATGACCATTGTGGGTGGTGCCGTAGCTCCAATACTGATGGGATATATTGCCGACACAACCGGCAGCATGGCTACATCGTTCATCATTCCCCTACTCTGTTATGTCGTAATTGCAGGATATGCCGCAACAAGAAGGAAATAGCGAACAACCATATTATTTCACACACGCATGCGCGCACACGATCACACGTACGCGCACACGCGTTGTCGAAAAATTCGACCACACGACCACACCTATAGCATAACATGCAGTAGATTAAAGCTTTAAAGTGTGTTCGAAGCCTAAAAGATATGGTGATTCGACCACACTTCGACCACCGACTGAATAGCAAAGACAAGACCTTTGCAAGTGTCTGACAGTCAAATGGATAGTGCGCTGTTTTGCAAATTCAATAATTTTACTCAGCAAATTCATTGATTTTGCTCAGCAAATTCATTGATTTTGGTCAGCAATTTCATTGATTTTACTCTACCATCACGTTGAGATTTGTGCACAAAAGAACTGCTTCACGTCTCAAACGAAAGTCGTTTTTCTCATCAAAACAAATTGATTTGCAATCGCATCTGCCACATATTTGCACGAAACATTTGTTTCTCAATCTATTATACCGACGTTCTCATCACGCTCAACTATAGTCTATAAGCAAGAAAAATCCCCAGTACTTTTCCACTGGGCCGTCATGGAGCAATTTGACTCCACATAGTCTTCTGTAATCGACTCAACCCTCGAGAGGACGTGTACACGCAAGAAGGACGTTGCAGAAAGTCCCTCATAAAAGTGTATGGTTTGTTGTTTCTCTGTCATATTGGTAAATGAAGAGCCTCACGATTGACGCAAAGGTACTTCAAACCATGAAAACAGGTAGTACGAAACGACCACACTGCCATATCATCCACCCAACAGGTATCAAGACACGATGAAGGGTCTATACGCCCACCTCTCATCGTGGCATATAGACCCTTGTCGTTTTCCCGTGAAGTGCGGGTGAATATATGTTTGCTGGGCAACTTATACTCCTGCCCAGCTTAGGAGTTATACTTGATAGTACTGCCCTTTATTTCCAACTCCTTACAGATCTAAATTATCACAAGCACTTTGCCCTTTAATGCTTAGAGTGACCACAAATTATAGACTTAAAATGATTGTTTATAAATTTTCTATCTGTATGGTAGGCGGAATCTGCATAAGGTGTTTGTGAAGCTTCCCATAAGCTACCATATCGGTCTTCATTCAGCTCTTTTTGGTCGGAAGAAAGAATCAAATCAATTTTATATTCAGTTCCTTGATCGAAAATTTGAGAAACAAGCTCTTCGGCATACTCAATTGCTCCAAACCTTAGTGTTTGAAGGTCAGGACAATCAAAGAATGCTCCAGAATGAATAGTCCTAAGTTTAGGAGCCTCAAATACTTGAAGTGTCATATTGCTACAAATAGCAAATTCTCCAATTTCTTCGACATCCGTTAACTTTAGTTTTTTTACATGTGGAATCTCTGAAAGAGCATAATTCCAAACCTTCTTTAATCCCATAATGGTAAGATTGATATTGTCATCTTTGGCACTTCTAAGGACACTTTTTATTGCCTCCATATCATCATTCGTCATATCGTCAGAAAGAACAAGACGGATGTCTGCCTTCCCTTTATTTAGTTCTTTCTCGATAGTGCTTTGCATTTCCTCTGTACTCAAACCTACCAAAGACATAGCAGTCGCATCCAGCGCATAGCTCTTGTTGGCATCAATGTTTTTTTGGAAAAAATAATCAGCCAAAGTCACATCGTCATTTTTCACAACGATTGACGAATACTTAAAAAACTTACCGTACAAATACACATTGCCTTTTTCATCAGGCGTAAGAGTGTAGGTATTATCAGAATAGCCTCTAGTGTTGGCTGGAGTGATAAACTTGGCAATAACGGTAACAGAACCATCTTGATTTGTAGCAATGCGCAAGCGGGAATAGTTGCGTGTTGCATCGGCAAAAGATACATTTATCCCCTCACCATTAGGGGTGATATTGGCTTTTCCCTCGATGTATTCATCGGTTCCTGCAACCTTACCTTCTTTCAAAACTAATTCGCCAGCTTCCCATTTGTAGTTAGGGGCATAATATACATGAGGAAAGGTTGGCCCTTCGTCTTCTTTATAAGACAGTTCGCCACTTGCCAATTCCCAGCTACTGCCATTATATTTAAAAGTAGCATACTTAGTCCCTAAAGTCTTACTAGTCATCTCCAGAAGCAACTCATCTCCTACAGCCCATGAAGTCTTGCCTGGATCTTGTGTACCAATAGCACGAGTCTGCGAATCTCCGAATGCCGGAAATTCACCAACAACCAACTGTATGTTGTTTTTGCCTGTTGTTGCAGTTGTTTCTTCTATATCACTTGTGCATGACGCCATTACTATAGTAACGACAGCCAGCATGATGTATTGAAATATCTTTTTCATATTCTTTCCTCCAATTATTTGAGATCTTCTTCGTTGTTACTGTCCCAACCTTTCAAATCATCTACACTGATTCGGGTCAGTTCAACTTTGTCTTTTCCGACATCGAGTTTATAGGTGTAGCGTTTGCCCTCTTTAAAGTCTGTATCTGACTTCATTTTAGCATGGAAGTTTTTATCACCTATCTTGAATTTCAAGAAAATCTCGTTAGTTTTGTATGAACCAGGAATAACGATTGCAGAAAACATACCATCGTCATGATTACAGGCTTTTACCCAATCAGGATTACCAGTAGGTGTACTCATGACAAATTGCCTCCGTTCTGTGTCTCTATTAAAACGAACACTGGTGTGTTTAGAATACACTTGTGGTTCACTAATATCCATATTAGGATAATCTGCTGTACCGACATGATATACTATTGTAACCATAGACATACGATGCTTCATAGGAATATCTACATAAATTCTAGGAACATCATACCAATAGCCATTTATTAAATCTGCCCTTTTCAAAAGGTCTTCATCACTTTGGTCAGGATGTAAATTATAGATAAAAGGATTGGTTATATCAGAATGATACCAAGCAATCAATTCGCATCTTTCCTCTCTTTCCCAACGAATTGTGTTGACTGAATTCCAACGTGCTTGTCCATTTTCTTCTATATATTTATATTTGCCTGTGCGTGTTGATTCATCGCCGTAAATTTGCAGTACACTTATTAGGTCATCATTCTCCCAATTGTCACCATGTCCCAATGTGTTGACACGAGTTTGCATGCCTCCAACAGAGAAAGTAGCATTGATTTCCTGCCCTTTCAGCGTTGGAGTCATATCTTCATTTTGCGTACATGCTGTAAAGCCCATAGCCATAAGGCCCATTACCGCATAGGAAATTCTTTGTTTTATCGTCTTCATAATCTTCAGTTTTTTATTGTTAGTGAGTTAGTGAGCGGCCAAGCTCACTAACCCTGTATTTCCTATTTTCAGTACCTTATTATTCTATTTCTGCATCGAGAGATTCATTGTCTGTGCCAATACCCCAACCCGTTATGCTTGCATTTCCTATTACTATACTATTATTTCTAACAGTGATAGTATAAGTATATTTTTTACCACCTTCGAATCCATTTGGTAGGGGTATCTTTGTTGTATAATTGTTAATAGTATTTTCGTTATACAACACACTACAACTAATGGTCAATTCTTTGTTTTCGAACTGTTGCGGGAAGAGTATAAACTTGCAGACCCTGAGATCGGTCAAAAGACCTGTTACTGGTAAGGTTTTTAGGGAAGAAGTCCCTGTGACTTCTGTCGCACCTGTTTTTACATTTATCTTACCCTGTGTCTTTATCTTGTCCAATGTTATACTTTGAAGATTACTCTTGCTGCTCTCAATACCTTCTCCTGCACTGACCGTAAATTCTACCATACTCATCTTGTGCTTAAAGCGATGGTCTTTCTCTGGCAAGGACTCACCCACATTATTCAAGTCAATGAAATTAACCATTGGCGATGCTTTGCTGGCTGTTGCTCCCGAGGCAAAGAGAAAATCGTTTGCTAATAAGGTATTACTTGGATTGCTGTAATCAATAGTCCAATCATTTTTTAACCAACCATCCTCATCGAATTTGTCATTATTGGGGTCATCAATGTATGGATAATACGCACTGAATGTCTGTTCCGCGTTATCTCTAAAATAAATAGGATTTGCCGAAACGAATTCACCATATCTGTCATATTCATACTTTACATTTGTTCCTTTTGTGTTTCCTGCGGAAGTGACGTACACACCGATAGCGTCGCCAGTTGTCCATCTGTCGTTGTCTGCAGTTCCACGGGTTTTGATATTGTTGGAAATGTCCGCCTGTACGGTAGCAGCAACAGGACCATTGTTGCCGATACCGTCTTCTTCGTTAGCGCAAGCTGCAAACAGCAATGCTACAGCAGCGATGTATAAGATTTTAAACTTCTTCATAAACGTTATATTTTAAGTGTTGTTATTGTGCTATATGCTCATTATTGTCTCCTGCCTCTGTCCAAGGCTCAATGGTTCCAGAAATATCTACGGCAGAACGACTTAATTTTACTACTGTATAGTGGTATCTGTTGCCACCCTCAAGTTTTACAGGCATTGTCCATAAGAAAGGAGCATCGTGACCATTGTTGAGGCTAAACTCTATCACTCGGCTTTCTTCTTCTGTAGGGAGCAGAATTGCCTCATACAGTTTGCCTGCTTCGGTGGTTTTCATCGTGATGTCCGCAGGACTTTCTTCACCAGAGATAGTTCCATCCACAAGATTGAAAGTGGCTTTGGTATTCTGACCTTTCACTTTCACAGTCATTTCCTCAAGGTCTTCTTGCGTGAGACCGTTACCTGGTTGAACATCCAAAACAAGATTGCTTAACTTATGGAAGAACTTCAAATCTACCTGTGGCGTAGCTTTGTTGCATCCTGTCGCCTTGGCATACATAAAGTCGATAGCTTCTTGTTTCGTTTGGTCTGTTACATCAAGTGCTACCTTGTAGTCATTGACAGTGGTCTGTGGATAGTAAGAATAGAAGTCCACATTACCGTCAATAGGAAAGTAAATGGTCTTACCATTTGGAATTGGTGAAAAGGAACTACTTCCACTTGTCTGATAGCAAACATTGTCAACTCCCTCTTTGATTGCATCTGCCGAGAGAGGCTGATTTGTACCAGTCATGAAGATACCAATCTTGTCACCATTAGCCCAGGCTTCACCAGCAGCACGGGTGTTTACGCTGATACCACCAGTAAACTGCACGACTACCTTATCGTTCTGGGTAGAAGGTGCGGTGTCTTCTGTACTACATGAAACCATTGCACCAGCCAAGAGTGCAAGGGCGAAAAACTTAGTCATCTTTTTCATATTATAAATATTTTAAAAGTTATTATTATTTTATTTCTACTTCATTGTTGAGGTTCGTCCAACCGTTGATGGTAGCTTCCAGATTCATCTTTGGCTGCATTTGGTTGTAGTTGAGTCGCAACTCATACTTTCCTCCAACCTTCATCGCCGGAGTGGTGATGTCATACTCTTGCAAGGTCCCGTTAGGCAGCAAGAGGCGGAGATAAACATGAGAGGCGGGGCTTCCCTGTATGGTCGGCATCAGCCGGATGACTTCTGAGCGCAAAGTTGACTCAGTAGCCAAGATAGTAGGCATTTCCACTTCCGTTGGCTTTATGCTCGGCAACCCATAGTCGCCATCACCATTCTTCTGTGTAGGGAACAGACACCAGGCTGCATCTAATGCCTTGCCGCTCATCTCTGTGCCTTTCGGTATGTTCTCGATGATGATGGTCAGTTCGGCAAGCACGCTCCTGATAGGATTCTGTACCACATAGTTGCCTTCCTTGTTGTCAATCCTCACGTCGGTCACTCCGAAATAAGCATTATGGTTCACATCCTTAGGATTGGTCAAGCCTATCTGGATATTGTTCCAATTAGTCAAAGCCCTGGTCTGGTCAGTGGTGAAGAATGGCTCTATGAGATTGGTAATAGCCAATATCTGATAATGCCCTTCAGGAAGAGCGAAGCGTTGGCTTGCCGCCTCCTGCGCACTGCCATAATGTTTTTCCTCTACAAGCGAACCGTCATCGGCATTGAATATCCAGAGCTTCACGTCCTTCACTTCCGTACCTTGGTCGGCTTCATCTGCCCAAGTGAGCGATACTGACAAACCACCCTCATCCTCACCATCATGAACATTATGGTCACAACTTGCCAACAGGCATGGGACGCATAGCAGCACCCATAACCAAATATTAAATCTTCTTTTTGCTTTCATTATCTATCTTGTTTTATGGGTTACTTATGATTGTCTTTAGTCTCTACTCGGCGAGCCTTATCCGCATCTTGGGTGTCATCGCTACCATTTCCTATTGCAGTAATGCGATTAGCCTCTATGCCATTCTTCACAAGCCAGGTTTTTACGGCTTCTGCACGCTGGCGAGATATACGTTTATTGACAGCCACGCTGCCTTTTGTGTCACACCAACCTGTTACCGTCACCTTCATGTTCGGATTCTCTTTCAATGTTTTGAGAATAGCATTCAATTTAGTCTCTTCATTCTGTTGGATGTCGATACTATTGAAGGTGAAATATATGACAGGGAAAGTCACCTTTGCAGATTCTTTTAAGTCTTGTTCAGCAACTTTTGTTTCTGCCTTATCCACAGTTTCTTTCTGATTGACATTCTCCGAAGAAGTTGGTTCTTGTTGTAGAACTTCCTTTTGTGGAACTGATGGATTTTTTGCTACCTTGTTCTTCTTTTTAGAGAGGTTAATCCCTAATCTTACTCCACTTTCCCAAACAAAGTTGTTCTTATGCAGATATTCTGGCATTCCGTCCATACGTTCGCCAGTAAAACGGGTCAGACCGGAATAGATGCCCAATTTCAGGCATGAGGTCAGTTGGTAGCCCACCTGCAAGTCTGCACCATAACCCAAATGCCAGTTGGTTGAACCTTTCATCACTTTGGCTTCATCGGCTATAGTCTGAATATCAGCCTTGGTCGTTACAGCGTATATATGAGGTGAAACAGCCAAATCCCATCGGCTGTTAGCTGTCTTGTGGAACAGTCCAAGGATATTAACGTTCACTCTTGCCCCATATCTGCCCATTCTGACATGGCTTTTCAGATTGGCATATTCCCAACTGTCCATGCCTAAGACACCTGCGTTGTAACGCACACCGTCGCTACCCAACCAATAGTTGCGTTCTACGCAACAGTCTTGTGCAGACAAGTTCATTTCTCCATACTTGGCAGATAACTCAGCCGAGAAGATGGAGTTGAAACGATAGCCGCCATATAAGCCAGCAGCCCAACTGGGATGAGTCTTGTCGTGTCCGAAACTTGAGAAAGTAGAGAAACCGAAAGGCATTCCACCCTCAATACCGACGTACCAGCCTTGCGAAATAGTCTTTCCATCTTCTTTTACTTCTGCTCTCGCAAAAGAAAATGGAAGAATAAATGCAAGTATTGCAACCAGCAACCGATTTTTTGTTGTCAAATAATTTATCATATCATTCATTTTTTTTACCGTAAAAATAAAGATCTATCTCCAATTACAGGACAAGTATCCACCATAAAGCTAATTCATCCATTCTATCCGAAACTCACTCCAGAAAATACAAGAGGTTTGTTAGGAAGATAAATATGGATGCGAAGAACAAATATATATAAAAGCGTTCCCTCTTGATGAAGTCACGAAAGCTATAGCGAGCCTTATAGTGATCATCAAGATATATCCTGTACTCATGTATCATGGCATATCCCAAGATAATACCTAATATGAGTACAAACACCCCGATGATGATCAGGGCTAATTCTATCCTTGGTATAGATTCTAACATTTCTTTCATGGCACAAAGATAGTGTTTTTCTTCAAAAAAAGGAGGCGCATTCCCCTGTCAATGTGTCTACTTCCTATGTTTTAGGTGTCTACTTCGTAGGAAGTAGACACCCATTTTAACGATTTATTCCCTTTTATTATGCGTTTTTCTGATATTTATTGAAAAATGGTTAATCCTGTTTTTCATCATCTGGGGCTGCATTTGCAACTTGTTCTTCTCGCCATTCGGTAGGCGTACAACCTTCCTTTGACTTGAATATCCTGTACAGATAGGTACGGGCAGAGAAGCCACACTCGGCAGAAATAATGTCATTACTATAGTCTGGAAATTCAAACATCATCTTCTTTGCCGCATTGAAACGTATATCACCAAGCCATATTCTGAATGTAGTTTTCAGATACTGGTCGAAGAATACAGATAACTCATCCTTGGAGATACAAAGTGTGCGAGAAAGCGTCAACATGTTTACATTACAATCCTTATAGCCCAAATCCATACACCATTGGTCAAGACTGTTTTGGATAAAGTTTCTGCGCTCCTCAGACAATTGCTGTAAAGGTTTTTTCTCTCCGCTTCGTTGATTTTCCTCTTCTTTATCCAATAGCTCTTCTGTTGGAATATAACTGCTGCCGAGAGCGATAAACGTAAGGTTGAAGAACAGCAAGGCAAGCAATACGGCTGGACCTACTATATATAATAAGGTAGTAGAAAAGATGGCAACTGGCATAGCGAGAACTGCGAGCCATAGAATGATTACACTTGCACGCGAATATTTCACGTAAGGCAACAAATCAGTTGCCGCCATTGTCTCCAACATATTTTTACGCCTAATCATCTCCTGAATAATCATGTATATGCAATAGAAAACACTTACGCAAAACAGAGTCAGCATCAGATAAAGCCCTTCTCTGATATACAGGCTATGATGGAGATTGATACCCACGCAAAAGACCACAATGATGGCAGCATAAATACCACTGCACATCAGTATCATCTTTCTGAGGTTAGCACGGGTGGTTTCTATGTTGTAGATTCCTATGGAGATAAGCGAGAAGCAGGGGGTATAGAGGAGGATGTTGATGACCGCCCCCAGATTATCGTGCATAGCACGGAACCCGAAAGTCATCTGCAGCACATATTGTATCGCCAGTCCTATCAGGGCAGCAACGATCATCCATCGAGAACGCTCATACCGCTTGTTCTCCCATCTTACATGCAGATGAGAGAGTGCTACGATGAAGGCATTGATGAGCATGAATATAAAACATGCAAACTGAAGTAGAAATAATGAATCCATACGCTTCTTAACTTTTGTTTACTTTCTTGTATTTTTGATTACTTGCTGTAGGATTATCTGGATTAGTCATCTGCAAATATCCTGCTGCAACAAGGGAGGTAATGTAACGTTCACGATTCTTGGAATGCATACTGACACCAATTCTGTCAAGTATCTCTTTGGTGGTTCGAGGAACTGAACAGAAATTGACTATATCCCTTTGCTTGTTAGACAATGACACTTTTGGAGTGTCAGAGTGTCTAAGTCGAGTGTCTAAGTCGCTCTCAGAAGTATCTAAGTCAGTGTCAGAGTGTCTAAGTCGAGTGTCTAAGTGTTCGACTTGGTTACTTTCTTCTCTCCAAACCGTAATCACAAATTCCTGTGCCTTGTTATTATTCATAAATGTGACATTGATGTCTTCGTCCAGAGCACGAGTGATGCCGCTACCTACACCAGTGTATGGCAGCAAGTATATAGCATTGTTAAAAAGGAACATATTGCGAGGCATGGAAGTTCCTGCCTTGATGTCATCCCCAGACACCTCGCCAGCCTTTATCTGTTTCAATATATCGTTCATCATTCTTTGATACATTCTTTGTTCAACAAATCGTTTACATCCACTTTCAGCAAATCAGAAATCCGTATTAAGGTTTCCAAGTCTGGTTGACAAGTGTTTGTGCACCATTTAGAAATGGCTGCTTGGTCTTTACCCAACATTTCTGCCAACCACTTGTTTGAGTGCTTGGTTACTGCCAACATGATCTTCAATCTGTTTACATCTTTCTTTGCCATACATTATTATAAAATAAGTAAATACGCTTGCAAAAGTACGAAAATAATTTCAGAAAGAGGTGGAATATTCTCGAATATATTTACAAAACATGCAAATAATTGAGTATCTCGCAATATTATTCCTTTCATTGATAATCATAAAATACGAGCGAAAAAAGGTTGTTTTGGAGATTTTTGAATTACGACTAACACAGAGATGACATAAATATCATTTCATTGGCCTGCACAATCAAAAAGACAAAATCGAAAAATTACCATTGTTTTCAATGTTAATTTTTGTTTTCTCATACTTTCATTTTGGGATTTCTCAATTATGTTGTTCCTAATTTGTTTCTTTTGTCATTTTATCACTCCAATCGGTGTTGATTATCAGTATGTTACGAGCAATTAGCAAGATTTCAAGAAGAACGATATGTTCATTTGCCATCCTCATCAGTTTATCGAGAATGTGATGATGAACTACGACTTCAAGTTCAAGGGACTGTTGATGTCGCCTCGTTATTATCAGAGTATCTTTTTCCTTCCTGACAAGATATGGAAGGCTGGAGTTGATGTAAGAAAAAACAGAAACATGGAGACAGTTCTGTTCCAGTTGCCAACCGTAAAATCCGCAAAAGCATTGCTGAGTTTGTGCGATTAGCTTTCCAAAAAAAAATGTAATACTGTAACTGTAATGCTTGGGTGGGTTGCCTTCAGCAAGAAATAATAGATTGTATTGACACTAAATTTCAT
>Ga0129310_1002063_pt1 | contig 15761 bp, 13 predicted proteins | sample Go1ome_2_FD_94433 | JGI IMG/M metagenome (GOLD analysis project Ga0129310, IMG submission 94433) | Western lowland gorrila individual fecal microbial communities from Wisconsin, USA - Go1022A metagenome | ecosystem: Host-associated > Mammals > Digestive system > Large intestine > Fecal | place...
AAAGGTGGTGTTGGGGATGTACTGAGTCTCGTCCGCCGCATTGACCTTGATGAGCTCCACGCCGCCGATGGGGGCGTTATAAAAATACAAGGACTGCGTATCGTCGGGGTTGACTACAACGGTTTGGGTGCGGGTATTTTCGTCGATGGTGTAACCGTCGATGGATTTTTCCTCCGTTACCACCAGTGTGCCGGTGACGCCCTTGAGGATGATCTGCCCGCTATCATTGGTATAGTAAAGACCGTTGGAGCTGATTTTTCCGTTTTCGTCGAGGACAAATTCGCCGGCAGCGGTGGTAATTTTGAACGTAACTCCCGCCAGCGGTTTCTTCGTCACAGCGTCCAGCTTGTTGATAATAAGCGCGCCCTGACGCTTGTTCCAGAAGGTCAGATTTTGCACCGTCCCTGCCTTGATGAGAATGTCCTGGGGTGTGCCGTCCAGCACGAAGCCATCCACAGATTTGATCTCACGGGCAACTACGGTAGTACCGGGTTCCAGACCGTTCAAAACGATCTCACCCGCCTTGTCCGTGTAATAAACGCCGTCATCGGGGCCAACGGCAGCGCCGCTGCCATCCACTACCTTGAAGGCAACGCCAGAAAGCGGCTCGTTCTCCGTTCCTTCGATATATTTGTGGATCACCAATGTGGTAGAAGGCTCGTTGTCAAAGGTCAGGCTGTTGGGTACACCGCTCCTGACCACAATGGTTTTTGGCGTCTCATCCTTGATATAGCCGATGGGCGCTTTATCCTCAGACACGATAATGGTGGCATTGGGATTCAGGGCAGTAATGGTCACAGTACCGTCAGAGCCAGTGACGAACCGTCCGTTGTCCGTTCCAATGGGCTTGCCCTCACTGTCCTTCACAATGAACTCCGCCTTTGCCAGAGGTTTCTTTGTCAGCGCGTCCCGCTTCAGAATGGTCAGGTTGCAGAGGGGCTTATCATAGAACGTCAGAGGCGCGTTTTCACCCGCCTGCACCGTAATAGTCTGAGGTGTGCCGTCCAATGCGTACCCCTCCGGGGGACGAATTTCCTTTGCCACGATGGTCGTACCGGCAGGCAGCTTAGGGAGCTGGATGGCTCCGGACTTGTCCGTGGTGAACTCACCGTTGGCGGTGCCGATGAATGTACCCTTATCGTCGGTGACAAGGAAGGTTGCGCCCGCCAGCGGTGTTTTGCTGGCATCATCCGCCAGCTTCTTGATGAGGACGGAGCCGTAAGGCTGGTTGCTGAATCGGAGCGTCACCACATCCTGATCCTTACCGCTCAGCAGCACGGTCTGGGGCGGCGTGTCGATGGAATAAAACGGACTGGCTTTGGTTTCTTCCACGATATAGGTGCCCGCTTTCAGACGGGTGAGGATGATGGAGCCGTTTTCCGAAGTGGTGTAAGTGCCGATGACCGTGCCGCCGGTGCCGGAAGTGCCGCCCAGATAGCGGATCTGGAACTCCGCGCCCTGTAAGGCCGCGCCGGTTTTTTCATCATACTTGAATATCACCAGTGCGCTAAGAGGGCGGTTTTTCCAGATTTTGACCGCGTTTTCGTTGCCAGCCAGATAGAATTCCTGGGTCGGTTCGTCAGCGGGGGCGAATCCGGATGCCGGGGCCTCCTCAGTCACTTTGTACCAGCCGCTCTTGAGGGCATCGCCCGTGAAGATGATCTCGCCATGGTCATCCGTGTAAAAGCTGCCGAGGTCATTCATGGCGCCGGTGCTTGTGTTGTCCGATGCCCACCAGATGTGGAACTTGGTGTTGGGGATGGGGTCTTTGGTAACTTCGCACCGCTTGATGATTTTCAAAGAAGGCTTCATGGCGTTGAAGAATGTCACCGTGCGGGTCTCGCCGGGGTCGAGGGCAATCGTCTGGGGAATGTCGCAGAGGATCACATCGGAGGGAGCATTGACCTCCGTGACCTTGTAGCTGCCCACAGGGATATTCGCCAAAAAAATGCGTCCCGCGCCGTCCGTGGTCGCGGTGGTGGAGTAGATGCCGTCGATCTGCTCAATTTTGTAGGTCACATGGGCAATAGGTTCCCCGGTGGCAATATTTTTCTTCAGGATCTCCAAACCGGGTTTTACATAGTTGGTGAAGGCGGCCTCCACAGTACCGGCACCGGCCAGCAGGGCGATGTCCTGATGGGTGCCGGTCTTGATATACGGTTCCTCCACGGACTGCTCGGTAACGCGGTACACACCGGGCTGGAGATCGGGCAGTGTCTTTTCGCCGTCCACGGTGACGGTGGTGGAGTAGCTGCCGGTCAGGGATTCCACCAGAAAGGTCGCCTTGACCTTGGCGAAGGTCTGGGCATCTGCCTTGGTGATTTTAAGGCTGGGCAGAGGGCTGTTGCTGGCGGTCACGGTGTACTGCTTATCGCCATCGGTCACATCCACATAGACGCTGTGAGGGGTGGGGTCCAGGGCGTACCCCTCCGGGGCCTTCACCTCCACGAACGTCCATAAGCCCTTGGTAACGTCCTTTACCTCAATGATGCCGCCGTTTTTAGTCACATCGCTGCCGACGATTTGCCCGTCGCGGTAGATGTTGAACACAGCGCCATCCAAACCATGGGTAGTCCCGGCAATCACCTTCTTGAACGTGATGTCGCCATCACCGGCAACGGGAGGAGGCGGATTGTCACCGCCTTCCGGCTTATCATCTGTCACAACCTTACGGGCTGCGTGATAGGCAAAGAAGCTCTGGCGGCCAGCGGTTCCGGAAGTGGCAAGAACGGCCCACTTGCCAGACATGTCCTCCACGATGGATGCCTGCTTGCCCTGCGCGGTATATTCCTCGATATGTTTCTGAAGTTCCGCATCCTCCTTAGCTTTCTGTGCCAGCATCCAGTTGTAATAGCCAACATAGGTTACATAGGTATCGGCGTTGGCAAAGCCACCGGCATCAATGTCGCCGGAGGTATCGCCGCCTGCGGATTTATCGCTTTGATGATCCCAGATGTATGTCTGCAAGGCCATAAACAAGCTGCCGGGGATGTCGCCGGTATAATCAGCGATATAGGACATCATCCACTTTACATTCTCTTTGACAGCGGCGTCCATCTCGCCCAGTCCGGTCTTGGCAACAGCTTTTTCCCACAGGGCATCTGCGTCCGCGCCGGTGGCACTTTGGTAGGTGTAGCTGTTCAAAAAACTGGCTGTCCCGTACCGATAGGAATAGCCGAGATCCATGCAATAGAGCTGTTTTCCAGCAGCCATAGGCGGGCGGTAGGAATATTGCTGGCCGGTGGAGGTCAGCCGGGTAGACCAGAGGTTGGGGTCTGTGGTTGCTTTGATGCCCGTTCCGCTGCCGGAAGCTGCCAAAGCGGAGGTGGGCAACAGGGTCAGCAAGGTCAAAAGAGCCAACATCGCTGACAAGATCCGTGTTTTCCATGTTTTCATACACTGATTTCCTTTCACATTTTCATAATAGAAAAGCAGGCCGTATAACACGACCTGCTCTTTCAGAAAAGAGATATTTACTTGTTCATAATAGGTATATCTACCTGTGAGATTACACATCCATCGTAGAGAAAGAGCTGAACGCAGTACCAGCTTTCCTCCCCAGCAGCATTGATGCCCTTGGCAATGCCCACACCGATAGCGTTTAGGCGTTCATTGCGTATATTCCGCAGATGCGTCTCGGAATTGGCCCAGCCATCGACTGCCGCTTCCACGAGGCTCACATCATGTTGGGAAAGGTAACGTGTGGCGATCCGATGGATGTTTTCCGCCATGTACAGGCAGTCCGTGACCGTATTGAAGTTCCGACCATCCGGTCTGGTGTGGGAATAGACCGTGTTGGCGGCCATTTCGTCGGCTCGCACTTGCGCGGCCTGCATGAGCTTGTCGCTGGTGGTCAGGGCTGCAATGCCGTTTTCCTTACGGAGCGCGTTGGTGCGGTCAATGATGTCCTGCTTCATGGCGTCTACATCGGCATCATTGGCAGGGGCTGTGGGTTCTGGCTGCGATTCCGGTTTATCGGGTTCTGCCTTTGCTGGCGCTTCACCGGTGTAGGGCTTTCCACTTTCTACCTGCACACAACCGTTGACCGCATCCCAGTATACATTGAAACTGACCTGCTTGCCCATGTCCCGCAGCTTCACATAGTTGTTGCCTTTGATACGATAGGCTTCCATCTGTACTTCCCGTCCATCGACAAATACGCGGTGGGTGCTGCGCTCTGCCATAATGCCCGCAGCATGGGCTGTGGCCCCGCCGAACATGGCAACGCCAACCAGCAATCCGGCAACAAAGGATGTGTATGTTTTTTTCATGGCATTTTCTCCAGACATAAAAATGATTGGCATTTCTGCCTACTGTTATTATGTCATAATCTCACACAACTCGCAAAAAATCATCCAGCGGCCCCGAAATACATCGTCGAATTATGTCTCAAATTGAGCCGCATTTTGGCGGCGTGCTTTAGAGCAGCTTATCTCTCCACGGCACAGACCATCCAGCGATACGCCGACTGGTTTTTGACGCAAGTATAAAGAGTCAAGCGGTTATCGTCACTGGCTGTTGTGCCGATGGTATCTGTCTCCGGCACCTTTGCCACGCTGGTCACGGTATAGCTACGTGTTCCCAGCTTTGTTGTGTAGGTAATGGTATCGCCTGTGCCGAGTGTGTGAATTTGTCCAAAATGGTTGTTGACGCCGCGATTGTGCCCGGCAATACACACATTGCCGTTCCAAATGCTGGTGTCACTGAAATGCCCCGCCCCCTTTTTCAGAGCAGTGCTGTCTGTGCCTTCATAAACTCTGACAGTTAGACCGATAGCTGGGATCTTCAGTGTCCCCAGGCTCCCATTGTTGTAATAGAGGTCGGAAGTAACCGGCGTATAAGCCATACCACTCCAACTGCCGCCGCTATCCACCGTGGGATAGGTCACGCTGCCAACGGTGCCGACGGAACTGACTAACCCGCCGCTGAGGGCACCGGGGAGCAGGTTGGGTGTCAGGGGTTCACCCGTATTGGGCAGGTAACTGGTGGGACTACCAAAAGCGGGCGGGATCAGCGCCGTGTTCTTACTGCGGTCAACATTGTCCGTTCCGTACTCCATAACAGTTTCCACGCTGGTCGACCTGCCAAAGAGATAGTTCTCCGGGGCATCCACTGTGTAGTCCAGCGCATAGGCGGGCATGGCAGCCAGCACGGCGGTCAATGCCGCCGACAGGCATAAGGTTTTCCATTTCATTTTGTGTACTCCTCCCATTTCTTTTCGTTCTTACGCTTTTTCAGCCAATTACGCCCCAGCACACCGAGACCAGCCACGCCAGCGCCAGCAGGCAGGATCAGCAGATAGCGCCAGTCGAAAGCGTTGCGTTCCGTTTGGATGGGCGTTCCGCTGAAAATGGCGGTGTAGACGGTATCGTCCATTGTGGTACGAACTACCTCACCGGAATAATCCGCCGTGACAATATAGCCAGTAGCATACTTACTTGACACCTTCCCGGTGTAAGTAGCCGAAGCATGATAAAAGTCATCCGACTCCTGCCACTGCACATCCGCAAGTTCCATTGTGCGGCCATTGTCTGTGATGCTCTTGGGGACAAAAGACACATCTGCGTCAGACAGGTTTGGGTAGGTTCGGGTTGCCGTTACAGTCTTGGTGGAAGTGTTATAGCCCGCAGCTTCTACCTTGATGCTGGAGGTGTCCAGCACCAAAGTCCCGGTATAGCCGTCCTCCGTAGTTACGGTGCGCTCTGCGGCCAGTTGGGGCATAATCTTCTCCATGTCCTTTGTGTCCGTGTTCAGCGTATAGGTTTCGGCATAATCCTTCGCATCGCTCTTGGGGTTCTCCTGCCGGGTCACATCCAGAAGCGTATAGTGCCAGCCCTCCCGGTCAAAATCGCTGACGGGGATGCTGGCCGGATCATCTGTGGGAGACAGAAGATAGGTGCGCTCCAGCCGCATTTCCTCTCCACTGGCGTACTCGTTGACCTCTGTGGGATAGAGCGTCGGCGTCAGGAGCAGTGCATCCGCTGCTAAGGCCGGGCAGGTCAAAAGGCAGGAGAGCAACGCGGTGATGCACAACGATACTGTGCGTTTCATAGTGGTTCCTCCATATTTATATATAATGTAGAAATGCGTCTCAAATTGAGCCACATTTTGAAAAGCGCCCCGCCGATGGCTCACGGCGGGGCGGGCTGACGGGCTCGCTGGCACTGCGTTGGACGCGCCGCGCTCCCAATATGGCAAAAGCCGCTGTCAGCGGCTTTTGGGGTGTCCTCCCCTTGATTACCTAATGAGCCAGCGAACAGCCCGGTCAAGGCTCAGCCAGTGCGCGCACTGGCTGACTCCGCGCATGATTGCGCCAGCAATCGTGCGGCCTTGACGGGGGTGGGCGGTGGCTCATACTCCCCAAAGGGGAGACACCCCCTGTTGTCGGGGCTTTACCGGGTGGGACGATGTACCGGGGCGCGGCTGCGCTGTTTGCCCATCTCCAGATTCTTTTCGATGGAGCGCCCAAACTGCTTGCTGGTATCCTGAATGTTATCAAGGGCCTGTCGGCACTCCTGCGGCTCCCAGCCCTCATAGAGAGCAGCGAGGTTCGACATATCCGGCATAGGCCGTTCAATCCCGTATCTGCGGCAGAGGATATAGGAAATACTCTGCGCATCCAACTCGCACTCGACGCGGTCATAGCTGGAATTAGCGCCCTTGGCGTGAAAACGGCTGTGAGCCACCTCTGCGGTGATCGCCGCAAAGGCTTCGTTGTCGGGGTAGTCCGGGTTGATGGCCAGTTCCAGATTGGCGGCGTCATAAAAGGCTGGCGTGGGGAGTTCCTTGTCGATAACCACCGGCACAACGGCATAATTCAGAACGGTGGTCAACGCCGCCTCCATTTCCTTACTGTCATTCTGCAAGGTAATCCGGGAAATATCCCGTCCCTGCGTCTGCTTGATGTCATAGGCATCCGCCAGCGTATAGCCGCGCCCCATGGGAGAACGGGCAAAAATCTTTACTCCGTTGCTCTTTTCACTGTCCATAACGGAGCGGCTCAGTGTTTTCCAGCGGTCACGGGTTCCAAACACGGTGGCCTCCGGGTTGCCGAACATCACCAGCGCGATATTGCCGGCACTGTAAGAGGGGTTGTCCCCCTGCATCTCCAGATAGCGGGCGTATGCTTCGGGATTACTGGTGATCTCCGTAATACCGGCATCCTGCATCGCCGTAGTATTTTCCCTCTCGGCCTGCTGGGCTTCTTTCCACTTCGTATCGTTTTCGGCCTTACGGCTCACGATCTGTTCCAGATTTGCCATACTAAAAATTCCTCCTGTTATCTTGATTTCTGCTGTGTGGGCTGGGAACGCTGCTTCGCCTGACCGTCCCGCATCCCCGCAGCGGTTTTCTGCAACACAGCCAATCGGCCTTTTACCGTGGGAATATCGCTGATTTTCTCAGCCGTATCAGTAGTCCTCGTCGTCTGGCTCATTCTCGATACTGTCGAGCCATTCCCGCGCTCTGGTGAGGAGTTCCCTTGTTGAGTGCGGGGTGCGTCTTTTTTTACGGTATCGTCCTCCTGCGTCTGCGTGGGGGCGGGATAGCCCCGGCGCTGCATGAACAGATTGACCGGGCATACAAAATCCGTATTGGTGACGAGCGCCACCACACCGTCATCCTCCTTTGTATCCCGGATCGCGGCAAAGAGGATATTGGGCTTGGCGTATTTGCGGAAGTCGTTCAAATCCTCGGCCTTGATGCAAAAGGTTTTCAATTCCTTGCCCTCCCGCAGCAGGCGCTTCATACTGGTCTTTCCCACCAGCTTTTTATTATCCTTCGCCAGAGCATATAAAAAGGCGGTCAGGTTTTTACAGCCTGCCGCCAACAGCTTGATGCTTTCCTCCGTCAGCTGGATACTCTCCTTTACCATCAGGTCGGCCACTTCTCCACTTGCGTCCATTTTCTTTCACCTCCCGGTTTTCAAATATTCGATCAAATCCACCATCGTACACTGCGGGGCATACCGTACACAGCGGGTTATCAGCTGCTTGATGTGCCCCTCCCGCTGAGTATCGGGGAGTCGTTCAAAAAGCACCACATCCCGGACAAGTTCAGGATAGTCCATTAAAATCACGCTCCCACGGTGGATGCCGCTTTCCATATACTCCACATGAAGCGTCAGTGCCAGAACCGGCCAGTAGGTCTGTACCTCAAATAGAGTGAGAAACCCATTGGCATCACTGCCAGCGGTGTAGACCTCGGACAGGGGCATCAACCGAAAGCGGTCTTTCCGGGCCAGAAAGAGATAATCGTTGTATCGGCTCTGCTCCAAAATCTCCAACTCCGCCTTCAGGCTATCACGGTCAATGGGTTGGTACGCTGCGGTCAGCTCCAACACTTTGCTCAGGTCTGCTTTTATCAGCTTTTTCATGGTCGCTCCTTTCCTTTGAAATTTCCATCTGCGCCCGCACCGTTGGAATATCATCTTCAATGCGGGCGCACAGTTTCAGCTCCCGGCGCAGTACCCGCAGCCGTGCGGTAATCGTGCCGATCTCCTCGGAACAAGCTGTATCATCCGGGGCTTTTCGGCGCAGGCGGTACAAATCGGCCCGGCGGTCAGTCAGAGCGTCAATCTCCGCTTGCAGCGCCTCCTGCTGCATGGTCAGCTGCTCCACACTGTCGATGCGGTTTTTGCGAAGATAAAAGAACTGCTCTTGGTAGCGGTCAAACTTAATGGCCTCTGCCCGTGAGACTGGGGTCTTGCGCCGGGATGGCGGCTTCCTCAGCAGATAAAGATATTTCAGGTACAGAAGCCGGAAGCCCCGTGCGCGGCCTGTCTTTAATGGCAAACGGCCTTTCACACGGTATCGCCGCCCATAGGGGAAATACCGCTGCGGCAGGATAGGGGTATGGTCGCTGATTGGCGGCGCTGTGCCGATGCGGCTCTCCGTAAGACGGGAGAATATCTCCGCCTCGCTGTACCCGGCCCCCAGCTTGTCCAGCCGGAGAAATCGCGCACCGCCCGGCGGCTTGACCGCCGCATGGGTTACTTGGGGATACCGCTTGACTTGATAGCCCATTTTCACCAACTCTCCCCAAAAAGAACGCATGGTGTAGGCGTTGGCGATGGCGGTGTCTATGTCCGCACGGGCCAGCCCCCGGAAATTGGGCTTCCCCGCCTTTTCTGCCTCCCACTCGGCACGGCTGACGGATGGCTCACTGGATTCAATAATCGACAAGCCATGCTCCAGACAGATCGCATCCGATGTGCCCCGGATACCCACCCCTGAGCCGCCCAGCAAGTCCGAAATACGGTCACGGTACATGGAACCGTCCACAAAGGACACGCTGTTGAATACGATATGTGAATGTAAGTGTGCCTTGTTCAAATGCGTGGACACCACCACTTCGTATTTATCCGCCAAAAGTCGCTGCGCCAGTTCGACGCCGATAGCGTGGGCCTGTTCCGGCGTGACCTCTCCGGGGGCAAAGGACTGGATCACATGATAGCCCTTGCGCTTGCGGCTGGTCTTGCCCCAGCGGCGCTTGGTGTCCATCATGTCTGCGTAGGCGGTTTCCCGGTCACAGTTCAGCGCAGTTTCAAAGCAGTCCTGCTCGGTCTTATCCCTGTTCATGGCGTAGTCCAGCACCGTTTCCAGAGAGGTCTTTTCCTCGTCCTGCGTATAGCCCAGGCACCTGTCCAATCGGCTATGAATGACAATGATCTTCGTATACGCCATTCAAAGCCGCTCCCGCACCAATCGTGTGGCCTGCCGCACCAGATGCAGCGCTTCCGTGATCTCGTCACCGGTGGCTGCGCCCCTGGCGTTGGCTTGATGGGCCAACTGGTTGATGTTATTCCCGATGGCGGACAGCGCCCGAAGCAGGTTGGCATAGGCGTCAGGGGGACGAGGACGGAGATTTACGCCCATAATGAGCTGCCGTACCAACGGCTCCTTTTTCAGCCCGGTCACTTCTGCCTGTCGGCACAGGTGCGCATACTCCGCGGCGTTCAGGCGAAGCGTCATTGTTTTATATGGCTTTATCGGCTTGTTCCCCCTTTCGGATAGACAGATTGTTTTTCTCTCGCACTTTGCGGGTTTGCGGAACGGTGCGGCCCGCTTCTCGCTCTGACTAATAGTCCGGGTGATACTGCTGGATGATTCGGTCGATTCCTTCTTCAAACTTTGCCGGGTCGCTGATCCGATCCGGCAGCGTCCACATCCCACGATCCAGCAGTTCACGAAGCACCACCTGCTCACAGCAATCCTCTTCAAACCAAAGGCAGCCGTTTTCACGAAAGCCGCATTTACGCGCGGCGACGGACAGCTCAAGATAGGCGGGCCATTCCGCCATGATGCCGCCGTGGCCGGGTGTTGTGATGAGGTGGATACCGGGATGCAGCGTTTCAAGAGCCTGTATTTCGCCCCATGGCGAATAGTCGGTTTGCACAGGGACATCACTCCTTGTAAAAAATAATGCGTCTCGATTTGAGACACATTTCGACGGACGGCACGGGGTTTTAGGGGTACGCCCCTAACCAGCGGAATTTTGATGTCAAAATTCCATGCTGGCTGGGACAGCGACGCAGAGCGCCGCTGTCCTACCGTGTCGGGGAATATTTCTTTTTGATCGTGTGGTTTTCTTTTTGGAGATGCTGTTTCTTAGGAGCGAGAGTAGGCACCTCCAGCATATCCGCGTCGTCCAAGCAGTCCAACAGGGCATCCACTTGGCCTTGATCCGGGCGTTCCGGCTCTTTAGTTGCTACCATGTAGCCCTGCATCAACTGTCCGTTGATGGAAAAGCGGTCTTTATGCTCTGTCGGGATTGGTGGGCATATCTCAACAAACAGGTCAGCGTAGGCTGCAATACGGCCTTGCAGATATTTCTCCATAGACGCTCTATCCCGGAAAATTTTTCTGTCCTGACCGGCTATCTTCCAGCCATCGCCGGAATAGTCCGGGTTATGCGGCGTGTTGAATGTAACTGACCATGTGAGTTCCCATGATTTCGGGACAGATTTTTCCAGCGTCCTATCCCATTCGGTGTGTTCATACTCGCGCCATGAAAAGCGGTACACCATATTGCTCATTTCATGGTTGCCATATTCATTGACCGTCCATCGGTTTGAGGTATGAGGTGTAGGCGGCGTTTTGACATATTCCAGCGCCTTCATGTACTGTTGGGTCTGCTGTGCCTGTTTTGACCATACTTCCACTGCGGCATCAATACGCTGACATAGTTCTTTTTCACGGACAATACTCTCGGCTTTGCGTTCCAGCAATTCATCCACGCTGCACTCGGTCAACTCATAAAAACCGTCGCGCCTGCGTTGAAAACTAATGTACTCGCGGACTTCCAACTCCCGCCCCGGCTCTAAACGGCTGTATCCCATGACACACCGCCTATCTCACTGGAACGGACTTTTTGCGTTCAGCCTTCTTTTCAGAAATATGTGCTTTCGGCTTCTCCGCTGGGGATACTGCGGCATCCGCGTCATCCAGACAGGCCAGCAGGTCATCAACGGCCTTCTTGTTGGGTTCTTCCTTGTCCGGTGGAGCCAGCGTGTACCCCGCCGCCAAATAGCCGTTGATGCTGAACATCCGTCTGCACTCATTGGGGACTGGCGGGGATATTTCCCGGAACAGGTGGCAATACAGGTCAAACCGACCTTGGATATAATGTTGTGCAGCCTCCATACTGGGGTATTTTTTCTTGTCCTGCCGTGCGACATAGATACTGTCTCCCCAATAATTTTTGTAGTTACTGTCCGGCTGCTTGGGTGCGTTGTAGATGATGCCCCAGCTGACGAGGTAAACATCGGCGGCCCTTTCATAGGAGATTTTATACCGCATTTTATAGGTGCGGTTGCTGATCTCCCATATCCCATTTTTGTCCTGCTTCCACTCATTGGAGGTATGCTCGACCTCTGGCGTTTGCAGATATTCCAGCGCCCGCTCCAGCAGCATCGTCTGTGCGGCCTGTTCATCCCACACCGCCGCAAGTTTTTTCAGCTGGGCGTACAGTTCTTTTTCCAGCGTAATGCTGGCCTCCTTGCGCTGTGTGACTTCCGCTCTTGTCAGCGTGACCAGCGGGGCGATATGAGGGCCGGCCCGCCAATCGTTGAAAGAAATGTTATGCAGGATCGTCATTTTCTGGCCGGGCGTAATACCGTCCTGATATGCGTTCAAATAATAAAAGCTGTCCTTACTGTCCTTTTCGGGCATGGACTCAACACCTCCTATCTGGCCGGAATGCCCGGTCTCTTTTTTACTTTGGGCTGCCAGCCCCTTTGTAAGCGATGCTCCATCGAAATAACGCGGTACAGTTCCGCCTCACTTTTGGGGCAGCAGCGAAAGTTCCGAATAGCTCCATATTCAAAGAAGATTTCTTCCCGCTGCTTTTTGTACTGCTCCATCGGCATACGAAACTTCTCCCCGGAGTAAAAAGTAAGCTCCACATCCTCAAAGGGGATCGCTGCTTTTATGACCCGTTGCACCTGCTCCCGGTAATTCAGCTTCACAACATGACCCATAGGGGCCGTGCCGCGCCGCCCGGTGATAGTGACACGATAGGCTTCGATGCCATCGGGCATATCCGCATAGTGTGTCCAAATCTTATACCCATCACTGTCCCGGAGAAAGGCATCCCGTTCCAGTATGCACCATGTTCCATTGGGACGGGACATGAAGTAGAATATCCGTTCATCCATATAGGGGCTGTTCAGTGCGTCACGCAGCTTCTGAGCATCCAGTTCAAAATCTTTTCTGTAATGCTGCGTATTCCGGGATACCACTTCGTCCAGAAACGCGATCAAACTGATTTCTTTTCCCATAACGCACCTCATCGAATCGGTGCAGGACGGCGGGGTACGGCTTTATGGAGCACCTTTTTCTTGGGCGGTCGTTTGACTGGGGATAGCCATTTGGCTTCAAAATCAGCCAGCGTCATACGCTCGCCGCAGAACTGGCCTTCAAAATCACCGGGGGACAAATCGAGATACCCATTGGGCGGAATGGGAACAGGGCTTGCGGTCAGGACGGTGCCGAAATGCTCCACCGTGATATGCCGGGCAAGCAGGCAAGGTTGGCTCCAATCCTGTTCACTGGTTTGCATATCATAGGCATACACGCCTTTTGGGATAGTGGCACGGTCTACTCGAAGGGTAGTGAAAAGGCCGGGGATACCTAAAATCTCCACGGCCTCATAGTGTTCTTTCCGGGCGTCAACTGCGCTCATAGGCATTTCTCCTTTTTGTTCGCTGTTTTTTCTGTGTAGGCGGCGGCAGTTCTTTCGGTGGGTCGATACCGTCAATCAGTTCTACGGCGGTATTGCGGATCAGTTCTAATGATGCTTTCAGCTGCGATAGATCCTTTCCGTGGCTCCATCCGGCCACATAGCCGAAAGAGTAATCAGCGGTATCAATTCCGAAGTGCTGGCAGACTACATAGGCCACGCTCTCCGCTTCCATCTCTCGGACGACGCGCTGCTTGTGCTGCGGCAGTTTTTCTGTTTTCTCCGGCGGCGCATGGAGCTTGGCGTGGCTGACCTCATGGATCATGGTCTTGATGGTCTGGATTTGGCTCATATCTGGCTGCACCAGAATGCGCCGCTCTACGAAATTACAGCAGCCGTAAGCACCGCCCGGAAACGACTCCATGGAAATGGGGTAAGGGGAAATGCTGCGCAGAGCCGCAACCATGCTCTCATACTGTGCTACATCGCCGGTCAGCTTTTTTACAAGCTCAGGCAGCGGTTTTCCCTCCGTCTGGCTCACATCGAATACCGTAACGGTGCGGAAACCCATGCGCTGCACCCATTGAACAGAGGTGGCGGGTGAACCATCCGAAGCAGCTTCCTCCACTTCTTCCTTCCTGCGGTATGGGCAAGGGGCGAGTATGGTGATGCCACGCTCGCCTCGCTTGACCTGTCGGCCAAAACTCCTTCTCCAATCGTGATAACCCGCAACATTGGTGGCATTTGGGCATTGCATGAAAATCAGCATGGTATTGCCAAAGCTATAATGGTGGAATTTCGACATGGCAGTAAGATAAGCTGCGTATTGACCGCTTTGAAAAATATCTGACACGCCCTGCTCCAATTGATCTGTCAGTGCCTTCAGCCGTTCGCTTGGGGAAGTATATTCCTGCATGACAGCTCACTCCCGCCCCGGAGGGTCATTCCGGCTTTTTTCTTGGCCGGGGCTGCCTACCGCTTTGGGCTGCACCTTCATCGTGATGGGAGTATTGCCTGTTGCTCCAATCAGGATTTCAGCACAGTGAAATTCCTTCTTGTAGGATTTGACCTGCTCCGGGGTCAAAGAGCAAAAGTCCTCTTCGCCCAAGCCGCACACAAAAAACGGGCCAAATACGCCGCCATATCCGCCGGGAACGCTTCGGTTGTACGGCATCCCCAAAAGAATACCCTCATCATTGCAGACAACTGCGGCCCTATCCTCAAAGGGGTAGATGGCCTGAATCATTCCGCCTACGACCTCCTGCATTTCATCTAAGCCGTTGATCTCCGCCTCATACGGAGCATACCCCGGTTTAACAATTATAACCGTCATGCTCCGTCACCTCTCCGGCTCAGATTTCTTCTTAGGTTCCTTCTCGGTCTGCATCTTCATTTTCTGGCGTTCCAGCGCCTTTTTGCGAAGATCCATCGCCTCGAACATCGTGCGCTTGACCGTAGCGACGGTGGTTCCCTTGTCCGGGAAGTAGGGGCGCAACTCGTCATCTTGAAAAGTTACCTTCAACGGCGGGTCGATTTCCCGCTTGGTGGGCGCAACGGAGTTCTCAATTTTCTGTGCAGTGAGCGTACCGGCACGGCTTTCCTCCTTGAGCTTGACCGCTTCCGTCTTAGAGGGGACTTTTCCGCCCTCTTTTTCGATGGCGTCTGCAAGCGTTTTCTGCTCGGTGGGCTTCATGTGGGAAATCTGCTCGGCGGTATCCAGCGGCAGTTCCTTTTTGTCCACCATCTTTTTCAGCGGTTCCTCCAACTGATTGACACGCATCAAGCGCTGCACGCTGGCACGGCTCATACCCAAATCCTCGCCGACCTGTTCATCACTTCGCTTCATCGGCTCTTTGCCCGCCAGAATATCCGCCTTGGAGCGGCGTCCGGCCTTGCGCTTCAAAGCGTCCATTTTCATCTGTGCAGCACGGGCCAGTTCAGAGATAGGGATATCCTTACGGTGGAGGTTTCCGTCTACGCACTGAATCTGCGCATCGTCCTCGTCCACACGCTCGATCAGAACAGGAATGGGGTAATTCAGCTGTGCGCCGATGTCATGGCGGCGATGGCCGGAAATAATCTCAAGTCCGCCGTTGCGACCGGGACGACAGAGGACAGGTTCACGAATACCATAGGTCTTGATGGACTCAAACAGGTCTTTATAGTCCTGCGTTTCACGGTTTACCGTAAAAGGGTGATCCAGAAAGTCTTTCAGATAGGCAGGATGGACGGCCATGCTGTAAATCTCTCCCTCACTGGGGACAGGCAACTTGAGGAAGTCTGCTTCCGTAGGAGCATCCAGCCGATCCTCAAACACCTTGGTCACGGCAGAGCCTTTCGGCCCATCTGCGGTACGGGTAGCCGTAGTAGCATCCTTCGGCTGTTCCGGCGATTTCTGCGTCACCGCCGCCTTGGCCGGTTCATCGGGCTTTTTAACCTCGTCAGGCTTGGTGGAAGCGGCGGGAACATCAGCGGGCTTATCAGCCTTGACCGCCTTATCGTCCTTGGCGGGTTCGGCGGACTTCTTCACCTCGTCGGGTTTAGCGGGAGTAAGCGGAGCCGCAGCGGGCTTGCCATCCTTG
>Ga0129310_1002064_pt1 | contig 15755 bp, 13 predicted proteins | sample Go1ome_2_FD_94433 | JGI IMG/M metagenome (GOLD analysis project Ga0129310, IMG submission 94433) | Western lowland gorrila individual fecal microbial communities from Wisconsin, USA - Go1022A metagenome | ecosystem: Host-associated > Mammals > Digestive system > Large intestine > Fecal | place...
CCAGCCTCCGCCAGGCCCTCGGCCATGCCCAGACCCAGGCCCCGGCCGCCGCCGGTGACCAGCGCCCGCTTGCCTGTCAGATCAAATAAATTCGTCATTGCCGTCTCCTCCTCAGTCAAAGGTGAACATGACCTTCACCGCGCCGGTCCCCTTGGTGGTCAGGAGATCGAAGCCCTTCTGGGCCTCGGCGGCGGGGAGGACGTGCGTGATGATCTTCTCATAGTTGGGATCGGCGCCCACGATCTGGGCGGCCAGGGCGAAGTCCTTCAGCCGGTAGACCCGGGTGAACTGGATATCGGTCTCCTTGGCCATTCCCTTGAAGTAGGGCATCGCCACAGGTTTGGAGTAGGAGGCCACCACCAGGATGTGGCCCTTGACCTTCACAGCGTCCAGCAGCACATCAGCCACAGGCTGCACCCCGGCGCAGTCAAAGACCCAGTCGTAGCCGTCGCCGCCGGTACGGCTCTTGCAGTAGTCGCCCATATCCCCCAGCTTGGTGGGGTCCTGGACCTCGAAGCCCATCTCCCGGGCCAGCGCGGCGCGGGCGGGATCGGTCTCCATCATCACCAGGTCCTGGCAGCCAAACACCCGCAGGGTGAGGGCAACGACCATCCCGATCGTGCCGCAGCCAAAGACCACGGCGTTGTCGCCGGGGGTATACCCCCGCTCCCGCAGGGCGTGGACCGCCACGGCGGCGGGCTCCACAAAGGCCCCCAGCTTGTTGGAGACATTGTCGGCCAGAGGAATGATGCTCTCCTTGGGCACCTGGACGTATTGGGCAAATCCGCCGTCGCAGTCGATGCCCAGCAGGCCCAGAGTGTTGCACACATGGCTGTTCCCCTCCCGGCAGGGGGTGCAGTGGCCGCAGGAAAGCAAAGGATAGACGGTGACCCGGGTGCCTTTGGCAATGCCGGGGACGTCGTCGGATTCCAGGGTACCGGAAAACTCATGACCCATGACCAGAGGGGCCTTGGCCCGGGGATGGAGTCCCGCGTAAATGTGAAGATCGGTGCCGCAGATGCCCGCGTGGGACACCTTCACCAGGGCGTAGCCCTCCTTGACCTGGGGCACGGGGATGTCCTTGACCGCCAGCTGGTTGGCACCTTCATAAATGATTGCCTGCATATCGTTTCGCCTCCAAAGGTGGGTTTTGGAAAAACACCGCACGCCGGCTCCCCGTCGTGCGGTGCTTTCCCGGCTTATTTTTTGGGTGTGTTGACCGGGTAGCGGACCGGCTCTCCCTTCAGAAAGCGGACGGTCTCCTCGGCACACTTGCGGTTGAGCTCCACAGCGGACTCCTCAGAATACCAGCCCATGTGGGGGGTCACCACCACGTTCTCATGCCGGAAGAGCGGGCTGTCCTTGGAGAGCGGCTCGGCGCACACCACGTCGATTCCTGCCCCGGCCAGCTTTCCGGAGGAGAGGGCCGCCTCCAAGGCATCCTCATCCACCAGTCCGCCCCGGGCCACGTTGATGAAATAGGCTCCGTCCTTCATCTTGGAGAAGGCCGCGGCGTCCATTATCCCCTTGGTCTCGGGGTTCAGGCCGCAGTGGAGAGAGAGAATGTCGGCCTCGGCGAGGACCTCGTCCTCGGTGGCCTTGAACTCGATAAAGTCGGGCGCGTGGAAGCCGGGTTTACCGTAGGCAGCATCATAGGCGATGATCTTGCAGCCCAGAGCCTTCACCCGCTGGGCGAAGGCGGTTCCGATGCGCCCGGCGCCAAGGATGCCCACCGTGCGGGTGGACAGGCGATGGACGGGAACGGCCTCAATATAGTTCCAAACCCCGGCGCGGGTCATGTTGCCGATCATGTGGGTCTTGCGGGTGAGGGAGAGCATCAGGGCCAGCGCCTGATCGGCGACCTCGTTGGTGCCATAGTCGGGCACATTGCAGATCTGCACGCCGTACTCGGTAGCGTCGTCCAGATTCACATTGTCCACGCCCACACCGTAACGCACCACAAGCTTGAGCGTGGGAATGGCCTCAAAGATCTTCTTGTCCATCCTGGCGTACTGGTTGAGGAAGCACACCGCTCCCTGGCACTGCTCGATGACCTCATCCTGGGTCTGGCAGTGGAGCCACTTGAAGTCGAGGCCTGCAGCGTCAAAAATGGCCTTTTCTGTGTCCACATCCTTGTGGTCACAGTCACAGATCATGATTTTGGGATTGAGTTCCATAGCAGCGAATTCCTTTCGTCAGGCAGGTGGGTCTAAAAAAGAGGAGGGAAGGGACGGACTCAGCCGCCCACAAAGAACATGTTGAACCCGGCGGGCAGGCTGATCAGGCCCAGCGCCTTGGGGATGAGGAGAGAGAAGAACGGGATATAGGTGATGAGCAGCAGCGCGACCAGCACCACGCCAAAGAATGGCAGCAGCGTTTTGATGACCTGCTCGATCTTCACATTGGCAATCTTGCAGCCCGCGAAGAGGATGGCGCCCACCGGCGGGGTCAGCGTGCCCACGCAGAGGTTCATGACCATCATCAGTCCGAAGTGGACGGCGTTCATCCCGAAGGACTGCACAATGGGCAGGAAGATGGGGGTGAAGATCAGGACCGCCGGAGTGGGATCCATGAAGGTGCCCACCAGCAGCAGGATAATATTCATGATGATCAGGATCACGATGGGATTGTTGCTGATCCCCAGCATGGCGTTGGAGATCATCTGGGGGATCTTGGAAAAGGACATGACCCAGCTCATGATGGAGGACACACACACCAGGAATTCCACCACAGCGGTAGTCTTAACGCTGGCCAGCAGGATCTTGGGCAGGTCCTTCATCTTGATGCTGCGGTAAATAACGCTCAGCAGCAGCGAATAGACCACAGCGATGGCGGAGCCCTCCGTGGCGGTAAAGACGCCGCCCAGAATGCCGCCGATGACGATGACAATGAGCAGCAGGCTGGGAATGCCCTCCCACAGAGTCTTAAGCGCCAGCTTGAGGGGGAACTTTTCGGTGGAGACATAGCCGCGCTTCTTGGCCATAAAACCGGTGAGGATCATACAGCCGATGCCCCAGAGGATGCCGGGGATGTAGCCGGCCATAAAGAGGGCAGCGATGGAGACAGAACCGGCCACGGTGGAGTAGACGATCATAATGTTGCTGGGGGGGATCATCATGCCGGTCGGGCCGGAGGCGATATTGACAGCGGCGGAGAATTCACGGGCGTAGCCCTCCTCCTCCTCCATGGGACCCAGGATGCCGCCCATGGCGGAAGCTGCGGCCACGCCGGAGCCGGAGATGGCGCCGAAAAGCATGTTGGCCACGATATTGGTCTGGGCCAAGGCGCCGGGAAGCTTATGCGCCAGTATTTTGGCACAGCCGATCAATCGTTTGGCGATACCGCCGTTGTTCATGATGTTGCCCGCCAGCACGAAGAAGGGGATGGCCAGCAGGGAGAACGAGTTGGCACCGGTAAAGGTGCGTTTGGCGGCAGTCATCATGGCCTGCTCAAAGGGCAGTACCACCATGACGGCGGCGGCGGCGCCGGCGCCGATGGACAGGCCGATGGGAAAGCCCAGGGCCAGCATGATGACGATACTCACAACCATGACGAGGGCGGCGAGTGCTGCTTGTTCCATAATTTCTTACCTCCTCTTACATGGTGCTTCCGGCATCCTTGCTGATACCGGACTGGCCCTTTTTGTAGTTGTCAAAGGCCAGAAAAATGTTGTAGATAGCGTAGAACAGAATGAACACGCCGGAAATGGGAATGGCAGAGTAGATGACGCCCATGGGGATCTGAAGGGCGGCGTCCACGGTGCCCATCTGCTGGGCTGTGACCATCTTTCCCCCATACATCAAAACCACCAGGGAAAACAGAATGAGTACGACGTTGGTGAGCAGCTCCACCAGCAACAGGGGCACGCCATGAAGTTTATCCTTCAGGACGGTGATGTCCAGATGCTCTCTGAGGCCAAACACGTAGGCAGAGCCATACATGATCATCCAGACAAAGAGGTACTGGGCCAGAGCCTCGGAAATGGCGCTGGGCTTGTTGAAGAAGTAGCGGGTGACCACCTGGTAGGTCACCAGGACGGTCATCACGGCCAGGATGATGATGCACATCCACTCCATGACCTTATCCACCACCCGTTTGACGGCGGTTAACGCTTGCATACAGGGTCCTCCTTTTCTCTTACTTGCCGGTTTTTCCGCAGTTTTATCAGAAGAGGCCCGCAGGAGCCTGCGGGCCTCTTGCTGTTACGTAAGAGTATTGTGGCTATACTGTGGCACTAAAATTGGGCGGTAATTACCGCAGCGCCTGGATCTCGTCGTAGACCTTCTGGGTCATCTCGCTGCGGGCAGCGATCTCCTTGATGAGGGGAGAGACCTTCTCCTGGAAGGGAGCAATGTCGATCTCGGTGATGGTGACGCCGAATTCATCCTTGCACTTGGTGAAGTACTCCTCACGCAGAGTCTCGGCCAGAGAGAACATGGTGTCCACAGACTCGGTGGCGAGCTTCTTCAGAGAGGCCTGATCCTCTTCAGACATGCCCTTGAGCACGTCAGCATTGATGATCAGCTCATCGGGGATCATCAGGTGGTTGGTCAGGGTGTAGTAAGGAGCGACCTCGTACTGGAGCAAGTCGGTGTAGGTGATGATGTTGTTCTCAGCGCCGTCGAGAGTGCCGGCCTGGATGGCAGAGTATACATCGCCCTGTGCCATGGCGGTGCCCACGCCGCCCATGAGGTTCATCATCTGGATCATGGTGTCAGACTGCATGACGCGGATCTTCTTGCCGGCCAGCTGCTCGGGAGTGGTGATAAGTTCCTTGGTGTACAGGCAGCGGGGGCCAAGGCTGTAAGCGGCCAGCACGTTGAAGCCGTTGGCTTCGGTGGTGGAGAACAGCTCGTCAAGCGCGCCGGACTGGAACAGCTTCTTCTGGTGGTCGATACTGTCATAGATGTAGGGAGTGCCGATGATGGCAAAGTCGGGGTTCACGCCCTCGATGATGGAGTTGGCCACGATCGCCATCTCGATGGCGCCGGACTGCACCAGCTCCAGGGACTCCTGCTGAGAGCCGAGCTGCTCGCTGGGATAGACTTCGATGGAATAACGGCCCTCGGTGGCGTCGTAAAGCTTGTCGCTCAGCTCCACCACAGTCTTGGCCTCAGGGTTCTCCATGGTCTGGTTGAAGGAGCACTTCAGGACGGTCTGGCCGACCTTCGCGCCGCCGTTGTCAGCGGGCGCCTGGCTCTCGGCGGCGGCGGACTCGGCAGGGGCTGCAGACTCGGCGGGCTTATTGCCGCCGCAGGCAGTGGCGCCCATCATGAGGGTACCGGCCAGGAGCAGTGCAAGGGCAGATTTCTTACTGGTCATGTTCTTTTTCCTCCTCGAAAAATCTTTATTGCAACCGGCATCTTCGCCGGGGAGCAACCTTGAAAACAGGGGTCTGTGCCGTCCTTTGAAACCGGTTTGCAAAGTCTGCCGAAAAAAGGGAGAGCTTCCTCACCCTTTTACGGTCGAACCGCGAATTTCCAAACGGTTGGGCAATTCTTCATAGACTTGATACTCCGGTCCCTTTCCGGCAATCCGCTCCAGAAGGAGCTCTGCGGAACGCCGTCCCACCATCCAGGAGTCCTGGGTAATGGTCGTGATACCGGGCGGGATCAGATCCGCCCAGCCCCAATCATCGAAGCCACACACGCCAAAGGCCGCGCCGATCTGGATCCCTGCGGCCTGAATTCCCTGAAGCAGGTTGAGCATAGTCACGCCGTTGACGGCAAAGGCCGCCAGACGCTGCCCGGAATATTTGCTGCGAAAGGTGTCCAGACAACGGACGCAGTCGTTCTTGTCCTCCAGTCGGAACTGGTAGAGCCGCTCTCCGCCATCGTGCCCGAAGTGATCGCGCAGCGCATCGTAATAGCCCTGATAGCGGAGCAGACGGGGCGCCACATGTCCGTTTCCCTGGGTAAAAAAGGCCACCTGGTCATATCCCAGGCTTTTTAAGTAAGTGACACACTGATAAGTAATGTGATAGCTCTCTGTGGCCACCGTATCCAGCAGCCCGGGTGCCGACAGGCACCGGTCCGCCAGGACCAGGGGGACTCCCCGCTCGTGCAGAGAAATGAGGTATTCGTCGTTCTGTCCGGTGGTGTTGACGATCAGCCCATCCACCTGATTTTCCAGCAGATCCCGGATCCCCATGCGCTCCCGCTCAGGGTCGTCACCGCTGTCCACCAGCAAAAGCTGATATCCAGCAGTCAGACATACGCTGTTGATCCCTTTGACAATCAAAGCGGAGAAGGGACTGGAGATATCACTCACCAGGCATCCGATCAGCCGGCTGTTCCGGGCCTTCAGGCTCTGGGCCATCCGGTTCGGGCGGTAGTGAAGTTGTTCGATGACTTCCTCCACCCGCTCCCGTGTCTCATTGGAGAGCGCATCATACCGCCCGTTGAGGAACCGCGAGACCGTTGTCTTGGAGACCCCGGCCTGTGCCGCTACCTGATCGATGGTGACTGACTTTTTTCGCCCGCCCAGGCTCGGCATATCCGGCTTCCCCCTCTCGGACATTCTCGATTGCGTATTCATCCTACCTCCATGAAACCGGTTTGTCAACGAATTTTTCATAACAAAATCTCACTTTGTGAATAAGTGCTGTTTTTTGAGAATATATTTTGTGCGTTTTGACATGTCTCAATTTTTAGTTGATAATTTATTAACAAAGTCATCGGATGAATTGCGGTAAAAAGCCCTTTTTTGTCTTTTATTCCTGCTGTGTTCCCTGGAGATAGCGGCGGTTTTCCGCCAGATGCAGGATCATGGCATATCGAGCCCGCTGAGGATCTCGACCGCGAATGGCGTTCACCAGTTCCCGATGTGAGCGAATGGTGTTCTCCTTGAGCTCGTTGCGGGTCAGATCGATGTTCAGGCTGGCCGAGGAGTGAATCACCGGCACGAGAGTGCCCACCACCTGATTGTGGCTGGCCAGCGCAATGCAGCGGTGGAGCTCCACATCCTCCTGCTGATAGACCCGCTCTCCCCTTATAAAACGTTCCACCTTGGCGCACTGGGCTTCCAGGCGCTTCAGCTCGTAGTCCGTGGCGCGGTCAGCGGCCATGGCGGCCATCTCCGGCTCCAGCATCAGCCGCACATCCAGCAGATCCAGTGCGAGCTGTCGATCTTGTTTGGCAAAGGTAAGCCCCAGCGGATCGTCCGACACACCGGGCCGCGGGGAGATAAAGGTCCCCGACCCCTGCCGCACCACGAGGATGTTCCGGGACACCAGTCCCTTAATGGCCTCCCGTACTGTGCCCCGCCCCACGCCCAGGCGGCGGGAGAGCTCCATCTCGGTGTCCAGGCGGTCCCCCGGCCGAAGCTCATTCTCTTTGATGATCCGGATGATCTGTTCTTCCACAGCGACGGAAAGCGGCTTGGTCTCGTTTGTCATGGGTCTTCCCTCTCTTTGTCCCTGCGCCGATGCGTCAGTCGGGAGGCAGCCTCCAAAGACCGGTCTCCTGACAAAACGCGCAATTTTTATTTATTCTACCCTGTTTTTCTTCGAGACGCAAGAGTCGGTTTTCGTTGACAGTGGCCCTGGAACCTTTTATGATAAAGGATAAGAGATCGGAGGGCATCAAAATGGAATTGACTTCCTTATATTACAGGCTTCGCAGTTTGACCGCCTATCGGCCCCTTTTGGAGCAGCCGGTCCTCCGCTCGGCCGTCTCCCTTCTGGATCACCTGAGCGGCGGAGCGGGAGAGCCGGCTTTGGATGCCTGGGCAGAATTTTGTTTTCAACTGGAAAAGGCAGGCGCCGAGGGGCCGGGTTCCTGGCTGCTGGAGCAGCTTCGTTACTGCGACGCCCCGTGGCCCCGGGCTGTGGAGTCCGGCTGTTCTTTGCCCGGGGGAGAGCTGTCGGCCCGACGGGATCTGGAGACTTTCTCCGCGCTGTCGGCTCTGGACAGTGCGTCCCTGCGCCAAACCCTGGCCGCCCTTCTCCCCCCGGAGGGCCGTGCCGCCGCGGAGGAGCTGCCCCTTTGGACTTCCGGGCCCGCCTTTGACTTTGATACCCTGTCAAACTGGTACCGGTCACATGGCGCCGGGCCCTTCGCCCGCTACCGGGCTTTTTTATGGGAGGACGGCCAACTTCTGCCTGTACCACGGCCTGACGCTCCCGGGAGCGAGACGCTGATGGGTTACCGGCTCCAGCGCGCCCAGGTGGAGGCCAACACGCGGGCTCTGCTGGCGGGGCGGCTGGTCAACAATGTCCTGCTCTTCGGCGACAGCGGCACCGGAAAATCCGCCACGGTCAAATCGCTCCTCTCTCTGCCGGACAGTGGGGATCTCCGTCTGATCGAGATCGAAAAGAACAGCGTGGCACAGATGCCTCAGCTGATCCGTTCCCTGGGTGGCCGGCGGCAGAAATTCATCCTGTTTATCGACGACCTGGCCTTCGACCAGGACGACCGTACCTACGGCGTCCTCAAGACCATCCTGGAGGGCGGCCTGGAGCCCCGCCCCGCCAATGTTGCCATCTACGCCACCTCCAACCGCCGGAACCTGGTTCGGCAGACCTTCTCGGACCGGGAGGGAGACGAGGTGGATCGGGGCGAGACCATTCAGGAAAAGACCGCCCTGGCCGACCGGTTCGGTCTGCGCATCCCTTACCTGGGACTGGCCAAGGCGGAGTATCTCTCTCTGGTGGAGCGTCTGGCTGCCCAGGCTGATATACAGATGCCTCAGGAGGAGCTTTTCGCCCGGGCCGTCCGATGGGATGCCCGTCACCCCGGCCGTTCCCCCCGCACGGCACAACAGTTCATCGCCAGTCTGGCCTGACGCGCATTTTTACATGCTCTTCTTTTATTTTACGCCCAGGAGGTGTTCCTTATGGCAACCCGTCAACCCAGCTATTACCGCCGCAATGACGGCACCGGGATGTTCGACAACCTTCAAGAGGCCTATGACCGTCTGGACGCGATTATTGAAAGCTCCTATGACGGGATCTACATCACCGATGGCAACGCCGTCACCATTCGCGTCAACCGGGCCTATCTGGACATCACCGGCCTGCGGGAGGAAGAGGTCATCGGCAAAAACATGTGGGACATCCAGAAGGCCGGTGTCATCGACCGCTCCGGGACCATCATCGCCCTGTCCACCCGGAAGCCGGCCTCTCTGGAGCAGACCTTCCGCTCAGGCCGCAAGGCACTCATCACCAGCACGCCCGTATTCGGAGAGGGCGACCGCATCGTCATGGTGGTGACCAATGTGCGGGATATGACTGATTTCTATGAACTGCAGGAAAAATTCAAGGCCACCGAAGCTCTGACTCAAAAATATTATTCCGAGATCCAGTTTGCCCGGCGCCAGGTGCTGGATTCAGCCGACCTCATCGCCTCCGACCCCAGGATGCTGGAAGTGCTGTCCATGGTCGACCGGGTGGCCGCTATGGACGCCACCGTACTGCTGCTGGGTGAAACCGGCGTCGGCAAGGAGAAGATCGCCAAGTACATTTATAAGAGCAGCCCCCGAAAGGGAGAGCGATTCCTTACCATCAACTGCGGGGCCATCCCTCCCAACCTCATCGAGTCGGAACTCTTCGGCTATGAGAAAGGCGCCTTTACCGGGGCCAACCGGGAGGGCAAACTGGGCCTTTTTGAGATGGCCGACAAGGGCACGGTCTTTCTCGACGAGATCGGCGAACTCCCTCTGGACATGCAGGTCAAACTCCTGCGGGTTCTTCAGGAGCAGCAGGACGTCCGGGTAGGCGGCACAGACCCCATCCCCATCAATGTGCGCATTCTGGCCGCCACCAACCGCGATCTGGCGGATATGGTCCGCAAAAAGACCTTTCGGGAAGATCTCTATTACCGCCTCAACGTGGTTCCCATCACCATCCCGCCTCTTCGGGAGCGTCGGGACGATATTCTCCCCTTCACCAAGGCCTTTTTGGCCGAGCTGAACAAGAAATACGGCCTTCACAAACAGTTTACGCCCCCCGCTCTCCAGGCCCTGTTGGACTATGACTGGCCGGGTAATGTCCGGGAACTGCGCAACCTGGTGGAGCGGATGGTCATTATGAGTCCCAACGACCTCATCCGCACCGCCGACCTCCCCTTCCGCGGAAGCTGGACTCCGGGCGTCCTGCTGGACTCGGAGGGCGACGGCCCCATGGATCTGAAAAAAGCGGTGGAAACCCTTGAATTCCAAGCCATCAACCGTGCCTATGCAAAGTACGGAAACGTCCGCCAGGCCGCAGCCAGTCTGATGATGGACGCCTCCACTTTTGTCCGAAAGCGGAAAAAATACTCCGCCGAACTTTTCCCCGAAGAAATACCTGAAATGTGATTGTTTCATTTTTGCAACACGTGTCATTTCTGCAACGCACGTCAAATAAGAAAATAGTGGCCCAGTTGGGTTTAAACGAATTCCTATTGTTGCGCTTCCGCAACAATAGGAATTCGTCCTTTTTAAATTTTTTGAAAACTTTGATTTTTATTTTCCCATCAATCCATTGTGGTGCAATGGCTTTCGGCCTCGCCCAAAAATTTGCGGCGCAACTTGGCACGCCCCTTGCATTATAAATGGGCGTGTTAAGTCCGCGGGACGGTGGGAGACGTCAGCTCGATAGTCAGGCGCCGCGGAGGGAGTTCAAGAAATTCCAGAACATAAGGAGAAAGGTGGTTTACATCCAAATGGCAAATGAAAAAGTATGCTACAGCCGCTACCGTAAGTGGGGCGAGGTCCAGCCGTGCTGGAAGGTGGGTATCTTCAAGATCCGTCTTCCCTTTGTTCACTATGCATGGTCTGTCCCTGAGATGCTCCAGGGCCTGCTGATGTGCGCAACCTGCTTGGGTGCCATCCCCGTCCTCACCGAGGTGCTCGGCGTAGAGTACGGCGTGGCCCTGTCCATGGTCATCATCAACGGTTTCCTGTATAACCTCCACGTCCTTCTGGGCGACCCCGTGGTCCCCGGCTGGATCACCCCCGCCATCCCCATCATCACCGCGTTCCTGACCAACGGCTACGCCATCGGCCCTGACCGCACCCACGCCCTGATCGCCCTGCAGATGGAAGTCGGTATCATCTTCCTGGTGTTCGGCATCACCGGCCTGGGGGCCAAGGTCATCGATATCGTTCCTAACTCCGTGAAGGCCGGTGTTCTGATGGGCGGCGGTATTGCTTCCGTCATCGGCGAGTTTAAGTCCGGCGGTCGTTTCGGCATCTATCCCATCGGTATTACTGTCGGCCTGCTGGTTGCTTATTTCTGCCTGTTCAGCCCCCAGTTCGCCTACATCCGCAAGAACAATAAATTTATCAACGCCATCGGCAAGTTTGGTATGCTTCCCGCCATCATCATCGCCGTTATTGTCGGCCCTCTGGTGGGCGAGATCGCCATCCCCGACATCACCTGGTGGCCTCTGTTCAAGGTTCCTGAGTTCGGCAACATCATCAGCCAGCTGACTCCCTTCGGCATTGGCTTCCCCACTGCCGCCACCTTTATTGCCGCTATCCCCACCGCCGTGGTGGTCTACATCATCGCTTTCGGTGACTTCGTCACTTCCGAGGCCCTGCTGCACCACGCCGACGTGGCCCGTCCCGACGAGGTTCTGGAATTCGATGCCAACCGTTCCAACCTGATCAGCGGCATCCGTAACGTGGTCATGTCCCTCACCTGCCCCTACACTCAGATGTGTGGTCCTCTGTGGGCCGCCGTTACCGCTGCAGTTTCTCAGCGGTATGAGGAGGGTCCCGAGGCGATGGAGTCCTTCTATTCCGGCGCCGGCTCCTTCCGTTGGTCCACCTTCGTGGCCGTATCCCTGATGCCCATCTCCTCCCTGCTGCAGCCGGTGCTCCCCATCGCTCTGTCCATGACTCTGATGGTCCAGGGCTTTATCTGCACCCGCCTGGGCATGGAGATGTGCGAAGACGAGAACGAGCGCGGCATCTGCGGCGTTATGGGTTCTGTTCTCGCTATCAAGGGCGCTGCCTGGGGTCTGGCCGTCGGCCTTCTGCTCCACTTCCTGCTGCACTTCTACAGCAAGAACAAGGCGGCTGCCAAGGCTGCTTCCGCTGGGATCAAGGAGTAATTTTCCCTCCCCTCTCTGCGTTCAACTTTTCTCCCAAGGTTGAATCCCGGCTCTGCCGGAATCCATAGTCCGTTTATTTCTTAAGAGCAAAAACACGAAACGTATCCGCAAAACGTGATGAAAGAAAGGATGAATGAATCATGGCACTGATGACTGGTGAGCAGTACGTCGAAAGCATCCGCAAGATCAAAATGGAAGTCTATATGTTTGGTAAGAAGGTGGAGAACCCCGTCGACGATCCGATCCTCCGCCCCTCTCTGAACTCCGTGAAGATGACCTACGATCTGGCCCAGATGCCCGAGTATCAGGATCTGATGACTGCCGTCTCCCCTTACACCGGCAAGCGGGTCAACCGTTTCACCCACATCCATCAGTCCACTGAGGATCTGATGAACAAGGTCAAGATGCAGCGTCTGTGCGGCCAGAAGACTGCCGCCTGCTTCCAGCGCTGCGTGGGCATGGACGCCTTCAACGCCGAGTTCTCCACCACCTATGAGATCGACAAGAAGTACGGCACCAAGTATCATGAGAACTTCAAGAACTTCATGACCTACTGCCAGGAGAATGACCTGACCGTCGACGGCGCCATGACCGATACCAAGGGCGACCGTTCTCTGGCTCCTCACGCTCAGGCGGATCCCGATCTGTTCCTGCATGTTGTTGAGCGCCGTCCCGACGGCGTGGTCGTCCGCGGTGCCAAGGCCCATCAGACCGGCATCCTGAACAGCCACGAAGTCATCGTCATGCCCACCATCTCCATGGGCCCCGACGACAAGGATTACGCTATCTCCTTTGCTGTTCCTCTCGACACCAAGGGTCTGTTCATGATTGTCGGCCGTCAGTCCTGCGACACCCGCAAGCGCGAGGGCAGCGAGATGGACGTGGGCAACTCCACCTTCGGCGGTGTTGAGGCCCTGACCGTGTTCGACAACGTGTTCGTTCCCAATGACCGGATCTTCCTCAACGGCGAGACCGAGTTCGCCGGCATGCTGGTCGAGCGTTTCGCCGGCTATCACCGCCAGAGCTACGGCGGCTGCAAGGTCGGCGTGGGCGACGTCCTCATCGGCGCTGCCGCCGTCGCCGCCGATTACAACGGCGCCGCCAAGGCCAGCCACGTGAAGGATAAGCTCATTGAGATGACTCACCTCAACGAGACCCTGTTCTGCTGCGGCATCGCCTGCTCCGCCATGGGCACTCCCACCGAGTCCGGCAACTACATCATCGATCTGCTGCTGGCCAACGTCTGCAAGCAGAACGTCACCCGCTTCCCCTACGAGATCGTCCGTCTGGCCGAAGACATTGCTGGCGGCCTGATGGTCACCGCTCCCTCCGAGGCTGACTTCCGCGATCCCAAGCTGGGCCCCGTCATCGACAAGTATCTCCGCGGTGTCGCCAGCGTCTCCACCGAAAACCGTCTGCGCATCCTGCGCCTGATCGAGAACCTGTCCCTCGGCACCGCCGCCGTCGGCTACCGGACCGAGTCCATGCACGGCGCCGGCTCTCCCCAGGCTCAGCGCATCATGATCGCCCGTCAGGGCAACCTGGCTCACAAGAAGGAGCTGGCCAAGGCCATCGCCCACATCAAGGAGTAATCTTTCCTGCTTGCTCGTAGCAGCAAAGCGGCCGGAGAATTCCTCCGCAGCTGGGACGTATCCCGCGTGAGCGGGTCGAACTGAATTAGATCCAGCGTCGGGCCGCCTTCTGCAAATAAAATACATTTGCGGAGGGCGGCCCGGATGCTGTCACAACCCCATCGACGAACGAAACGGAGGATCCAAACATGGCTACATTGGAAGAGATCGAAAAGGTATTGGACGAAAAGGTGCGCCCCCATCTGCGAGAGCACGGAGGTGAATTGAAGTCTCTGAGTTTCGAAGCAGGCACCTATCGTTTTCAATTCCTGGGGCATTGCTCCGGCTGCCCCTCCGCCTACCTCACCACGGAAGAGGTCGTAGCAGAGGAATTGAAAAGAGCCATCCCCGAGATCAAGGACGTCATTCTGGTTCAGCAGGTGAGCGAGGATCTGCTGGCAGAAGCCCGGGCTCTGATGGGCCGCAATCATTCCTGACCATGCCTGTGATCCTTACAGATCCGTTGCGACAGCAAACGTAAAACAATCGGAAAGGGGCCCCAATACTATGGATTGGAAAACTTATTACAAAGAGCATACCATGCCTGCCGAGGAAGCCGTCAACCTGATCAAGTCCGGCAACCGCGTCGTCATCGACCACGCCTGCGGCGAACCCATTTACCTGGTGGACAAGATGGTGGAGAACGCCGCGGCCTACAAGGACGTGGAGATCGTCCACATGGTGGCCATGGGCAAGGGCGGCTACTGCGCCCCCGATATGGGTGAGCATTTCCGTCACAACTCCCTCTTCGTCGGCGCTTCCACCCGGAAGGCCGTGGAGAGCGGCCAGGGCGATTTCACGCCCTGCTTCTTCTTTGAGATCCCTCGCCTGTTCCACACCACCCTGCCTGTGGACGTGGCGCTCATCAACGTGACTCCTCCCGATGAGAACGGCAACGTCTCTCTGGGCGTGTCCTGCGACTACACGGTGGAGGCCGTCAAAACCGCCAAGACCGTCATCGCCCAGGTCAACGCCTGCATGCCCTACACTTATGGCGCCACCGTCATCCCCGTCTCTGAGATCGATGCCTTTGTCGAGCATGACGAGCCCCTGATCGAGCTGGGCAAGCCCAAGATCGGCGACGTTGAGAAGTCTATCGGGGAGCACTGCGCTTCTCTGATTCCCGACGGAGCCACTCTGCAGCTGGGCATCGGAGCCATCCCCGACGCCGTCCTGCTGTTCCTGAAGGACAAGAAGGATCTGGGCATCCACTCCGAGATGTTCTCCGACGGCGTGGTGGAGCTGGTCGAGGCCGGCGTCATCACCAACGCCAAGAAGACTCTGAAGCCCGGCAAGTTTGTCGTCACCTTCCTGATGGGCACCAAGCGGCTGTATGACTTCGTTAACAACAACCCCGACGTGGACATGGAGCCTGTTGATTACGTCAACAACCCCTACGTCATTGCCCAGAACGAGAATCTGATTTCCATCAACTCCTGCGTACAGGTGGATCTGATGGGCCAGGTGTGCTCCGAGGCCGTCGGCCTGAAGCAGATCTCCGGCACCGGCGGTCAGGTTGATTTCGTCCGCGGCGCTTCCGCCTCCAAGGGCGGCGTGTCCATCATGGCCTGCCCCTCTACTGCCGCACACGGCACCGTCTCCAAGATCGTTCCCTTCCTGGATCACGGCGCTGCCGTCACCACCTGCCGGAACGATGTGGATTATGTCATCACCGAGTACGGCATCGCCCATCTGAAGGGCGAGACTCTCCGCACCCGCGCCAAGAACCTCATTGGCATCACCCACCCCGACTTCCGGGCTCCCCTCATTGAGGAGTTTGAGAAGCGGTTTCACTGTAAATACGAAGCCTGACCGTTTTCTCCTTAAGGACACCGCCCAACATTTGAAAGAATGTCGGGCGGTGTCCTTTTTGCCCCTTTTCCAACTTGCGCGATAAAAAAGGAGGTCCCCGTTTTATTTGCACTGCCCCATTATGTACGGACAGAACAAAAGAGAGCCCAGATAGGAAATATTGAGTTTTAGTAGGAGAGGCGTCGCGCCAGCGGCGCCTCTCCAGTCTTTAACTGGATGCGCTCATGGTTGTAAAAGTGGATATATCGGTCAATCCTCTCGTTGGCTTCCGAGA
>Ga0129310_1002065_pt1 | contig 15746 bp, 18 predicted proteins | sample Go1ome_2_FD_94433 | JGI IMG/M metagenome (GOLD analysis project Ga0129310, IMG submission 94433) | Western lowland gorrila individual fecal microbial communities from Wisconsin, USA - Go1022A metagenome | ecosystem: Host-associated > Mammals > Digestive system > Large intestine > Fecal | place...
AAATGCAGTTCCAACAGGCAAAACCGAGTGAGTTTGAGAAAATAAAGGCGTTCTACTGGGAGCTTATCGACCTTATGAGCGAACAGAATGACAGGATAGGCTGGAAAAAGGTAATATACCCCACTGACAGCTTTCTGACGGACAGCCTGGCAGACGGCGAGCTTTACACACTGGCGGACGGAAATGAACTGTGCGCCTGCGTGATACTGAACAGTCGCTGTAATGAGGGTTATTCCGGAGTCCCGTGGAGTATCGACTGCGGTGAAAACGACGTACTGATACCGCATGCACTGGCAGTATCTCCGCGCCAGCAGGGAAGAGGAATCGGGACGGAGCTCGTAAGGCATATCATAATCGCTGCGGAAAACAGCGGGAAAAAGTCCGTAAGGCTGGATATCCTCGGCACCAACACAGCCGCCGAAAGACTGTACACTAAATGCGGATTTCAGTTCGTGCAGGCAAAGACGATGTACTATGAGGACACCGGCTGGACGGAGTACAAGATGTTCGAGTTAAATCTGTAAAAGCGGTCACGATTTGCGCCCTGTGTTTTTCAGCTCGCGCCGGATTTCCCGGAAGCGCTGCGGGACATCGGCGTCGTCCATGTCCTGCGGTACTTCTATTGTACCCTCTTCCTTTGCGGTTTCGTAGTACCAGCACTTGTAGTCCACCATAGCCATTGTGTGCTGCATTTCCTCCAGCTTCTGCTGGAGTACTTCTTTTTGATGCTGAAACATTTTAAGCCGCAAATCTATCGTGTCGTCGCCTTTCAGCGCGAGTTCAATATACTGCCGGATATCCTTGATGGGCATTCCGGCTTTTTTCATGCATTCAATGACCCGCAGCCATTCGATATCGGAGTCCCGGAACATTCGTATTCCGCCGGAAGAACGCTCCACGAACGGCAATAACCCCTCCTTGTCGTAATAACGCAGAGTGGACGCAGTAACTCCCAGTAATTTCGCCATTTCACCTACTGTATAAACCATTTTAAATTCCTCCGGAAATTTTTCAGAAAGTACTTGAATTAAAGTTCACTTTAAGTTGTATAATCAAGATAAGCTTAAAGCTATGATACACCAAAAATGCGAAATAGTCAAGTTTTAGGGAGGAATACCAATGAACAGACCACATATCATATGCCACATGATGACTTCCGTTGACGGACGTATCGACTGCGCCATGACCGAACATCTCCCGGGAGTGCAGGAGTATTACGACACCCTGGACGAGCTTGGCGCTCCCAGCCGGATCAGCGGACGTGTGACGGCGCAGCTCGAAATGTCACTTCCCGGAGAGTTCCACGCTGAAAAATACGAGTCGTACGGAGCCGAGGGCTTTTCAAAGGCTGCGTCTGCCGAGGGCTATGAGATCGTAATGGATACGTACGGCACTCTGCTCTGGGAGGACGATTCCGCCAGCGAGCGCCCGCTGCTCATCATCATGAGCGGGAAAGCCAGCCGCGAGTACATTGAGTATCTGAACGGACAGCACATCTCATGGATAGTCTGCGGCGATGAAAGGATCGACCTGAACCGCGCCTGCGAAATTCTTTCAGATGAATTCGGCGTAAAGAGAGCCACAGTAGTCGGCGGCGGACATATCAACGCGGCGTTCCTGTCGGCGGGGCTTCTCGACGAGGTGAGCGTGCTCATCGGCGCTGGTATAGACGGCAGGGGCGGAATGGCGGCAGTATTCGACGGTCTGCCGATGGAACGCCCGGTAACTCCGCTGAAGCTGACTGATGTCAGACAGTACCCGAGCGGCGCAGTCTGGCTGAGATATAATGTAAAGTAAGGAGAGAACAACATGATACTGAATGAAACCTACACGCTTTCAAACGGCGTGAATATCCCGAAGCTGGGTCTTGGTACCTGGTTCATTGACGACGACAAGGCGGCGGAAGCGGTACGCGCGGCAGTTAAACTCGGATACCGCCTTATCGACACCGCGCAGGCATACGGAAACGAGCGCGGCGTAGGAGAGGGAGTACGCACCTGCGGTATCCCGCGCAGCGAGCTTTTCGTTGCCAGCAAGGTGGCTGCGGAGCTGAAAACCTATAAAAGCGCTGCGAAGTCTATCGACGAGACCCTTGAAAAAATGGGTCTTGACTACCTTGACCAGATGATAATTCACTCGCCTCAGCCCTGGAACGAATTCCGTGTAGAGAAGCGCTATTTCCAGGAGAACAAGGAGGTATGGCGCGCCCTGGAGGACGCCCGGGCGGCGGGAAAGGTACGAGTTATCGGAGTTTCAAACTGCCTACCCCGAATTACAAAGTGGCATATTACGCATTCGACTGCTATCACATGATGGACGAAAACGGCAGACGCTACGGCTATGGCTACGAAATGATGCAGGAGATCTCCAACTACCTGCAGTGCACGTTTCCCTATGAGGGCTATGACAAAACGGCCGCAGAGTGCGTTGACATGCTCCGCAGCGGGGAAGTAGACATATACACCGCCGCAAAAAAAGACCACGGAGCGCGAAGCAGAGTTCGCATTTTCCACTCACCCGGCGATAACCGCATACACTTGCATGAATGTCAAGGTCGGCAATACGAAGATTGAAGCCGGTAATTATTCCACGTATGACGGGCTTATAATCGGACTCCTGCGCCGCCATACATATAACGATAAATTCCTTCAATGGGCGGACTCCAAGGGCTTTTCATACGAAATAAAGTATTACAGTACGCCGACCGAGCTGTCAAAGGCGCTTGTGAATGGCGATGTAGACGCGCTGGTCAACAGCTACATCAGCACGCCGAAAGACGAAACCATAATTGAAAATTTCGGCGAAACTCCATATTACATCATGGTTCGCAAGGAGGATCAGTTCCTTGTAGACGATATAGACCGCGCCATTGACCAGATGAATATAGAGAAGCCGGACTGGAGATCCGATCTGTATAACGAGTATTACGGTGCGCAGGCGTCGAATACCGAGCTTTCGGACAGCGAGCAGGCTCTTCTGAACAGATTGCAGGCAGAGAACGCAGTGATAAAGGCGGTGCTTGCCCCCGACAGTGCGCCATATTCTTATTATGAGAACGGCAGCTCTCAGGGCATAACTGCCGAAATATTCAAGGAAACCGCCAAGCGCCTGGGACTTGAATTTGAATTCATTCCGGTTGCGAATAAGGAAGAGTATATTGATATACTCACTTCGGGAAACGCCGATGTCTGGCTGGACTCGGACATTGAAAATCCGACGGTTGGAGATGTACGTTACCGCACTACCGAGCCATTTCTGAAAACCTCCGTTTTTTTGCTGAGAAACCGCAGAGCTACCTCCAGGATACAGAAGCTTGTCGTTATTTCCTATGACAGTGTGGTTAAGGACATAATATCAGCCAACTGGCCGGACGCCGAGGTGATAACGACCGATACCACGGAGCAGTGCGTGAAAACCGTAATATCCGGTGACGCTGACGGCGCGCTCCTCACCTCATATACTGCTCAGAAACTCGCAAGAGACGATGTGCAGAACCGCCTGCGTACGGATATCGTGCAGGGAAGCTTCGTTGAACTGCGAATGGCTGTCAACGCCAGCATTGACCGTGACTTCTACGGACTGTGGTCAAAGACCCTGGCGTCCGTATCCGAAGAAGTTCAGGACAACATCATTCAGAAATTTGTCGATGAATCCCCGACCACTACCTGGTTACAGTTCCTGTTTGACCACCCGTTCGTCTGGGTGTTACTGATGGCGGCTGTCATGGCAAGCATATCATTTGGAATACTGTACACCCAGTCCGTTAAGAGCCGCAATAAACAGAAGGCGATATCAAATGAGCTTGCGAAGGCACTGGAGGAAGCGAACGCTGCGACGGTGGCGAAAAATGATTCTTCTCCAAAATGAGCCATGATATACGCACTCCGCTGAATGCCGTGCTCGGAATGGCGCAGATTGCCCAGAAGTACAAAGACGATTCCGCGCGGCTGGACGGCGCACTGAACAACATCTCGTCCGAGGGTAATTACCTGCTGGTGCTCATCAATTCTATCCTGGACGTAAATCAGCTGGAGCACAGTCATCTTGAGCTTAACAAGGCGCCGTTTGAACTTGGAAAGTGCATAGACGGCAGCGTTGAGCTGATGCGTCCGCTGGCGGGCAGAACCGACCGGAAGCTTACCCTGTCCTGCGACTGCCGTGACACGGTGGTCGTCGGAGATTACGGGCGGCTGAGCCAGATAATCATAAACATCGTGTCCAATGCCATCAAATACACCGAAGCTGGCGGAGAGATAAATATCAGCCTTGAAAAGCTTCCGGACGATCGCTACAGATTCGTATGCGCGGACAATGGCATAGGAATGTCGCCGGAGTTCTTAAAGCACATAACGGAGGATTACGTCCGTGCCGAGGACAGCCGTATTTCAAAGGTCCAGGGAACGGGTCTTGGAATGTACATTGTCAAGGGTCTGACGGAGCTTATGGGCGGCACTCTTTCCGTTGAGAGTGAGCTTGGTAAAGGGTCCACATTCACCGTAGAGATACCGCTTGAACCCGCTTCTCCGGAACAGCGCGAGCAGGTGCTTGCGCCCAGCAGGTCGAGCATGGATATGCAGCAGTTCGCCGGTAAGCGCGTACTGCTTGCCGAGGACAACGCGCTCAATGCCGAGATAGCGATGGAGCTTCTGCAATCTGTCGGGCTTGCGGTCGACTGGGCGGAAAACGGCGCGCTTGCGGTAAAGATGCTGGAAAGCTCCGAGCCGGGAACCTATTACGCAGTATTCATGGATATGCAGATGCCGGTTATGGACGGCGTGGAAGCCACGGAGCATATCCGCAGCAGTTCTCATAAGGATCATGATATCCCGGTTATCGCGATGACCGCGAACACCTTTGACGCCGATAAACAGCGCTGTACGAAAGCGGGCATGAACGGCTACATTTCAAAGCCTGTAAACTCAGACGCGATAGTTACGGCACTTATAAAAATAAAATAAAAAACGGCCTGGAGCAGCTGAAACTGCCCCAGGCTGTGCTTTTATTACTTCAAAATCAGTGCGTTTCCTCGTCTATCTGCGATATCCAGTTGCAGATAAAATCAAGCACCAGCTTACCATTGCCGACGTTGCAGTGATTCTGCGCGTCCTCCTTATCGGTGAACAGACGGAATGTAAGGCTGTGGACGTTCTTGAGCATGTTTATCTCCCTGCCGACCATATGGTAATCTATGAAATGATCCTGGTTTGCGCCGACTATCAGCATATCCTGCGTGATCTTATCGGCTATCGGCTCGATGTTGTACAGCTTCAGTTTCTTCGCATAACCGTATGCGTCGGGAGCTTCGTAGGCGTACTGACCGTGCTTGAGTCCCCAGTCGATTACAGGCTCTTTGCGGGCTTTCTTACGGAACACCATATTTATCAGCGGTCTTGCGTGGAGCTTCATGCATATGCGGAAAAGCTTCTGAACTGCGGGCTTCTGCATACCTACAATAACGTCCTGGAAGCAGGGGAACACCGACCAGGCTACGACCTTTGTAATACGCTTGTCAAAAGCCGCCGCCCTCGGCGCGAGATATCCGCCCAGGGAGATTCCTATGATAGTCACGTCTTCCAGTCCGAAGAAGTCCAGAACCGCCTTGACTGGCTTTTCCCACTCGTGTGTGAAGTGCATTCCCTGTAGGCGCATTACTCCGCCCTGTCCGGGACCCTCGAACATGTATACCTCAAAGCCCTGCTCCTGCAAATAAAGCACGGTAAAGAGGAACTCCTCAAAATAGCTGTCGTTGCCGCCGTGGATAAGGATGAGTCCGCGGCTTTTTCCGTTCGGGCGGACATGCATAACCGGGAGCTTCACGCCGTCGTAGGGTACTTCAAGCCGCTCGATACGCGGATCATCACCCTCGAAATAGTCGGCGTAATACTGATAGAACAGCTCCGTTGCCTTTTCATAGTATTTCTTCTTATCCGGGTCGCCGTCGTACATAAAGAATTCGCTCATGCGATAATATGCGATCGCATTTTCCGTGCGCTCCTCGCGCATTGCTTCGTCGCCGAGCGCGATAAGCTCGCGCTTCCAGTCGGCGCTGACCCTGATCCTGCCCGCGATTTTTTCCACGTCCTCCAGCCTGCCGCCGTCCCAGTTTATTACGCGGTTCAGCTGGTAGTTGAAATTCGCTTCGTCGTTGAGCTGGTAAACTCCCTTTTTCAGTGCTATGGGCTGTGTGATATCGTATTTCTTCATCGTTATGCCTCCCTGTTTTTATGATATTATTGTAGCATATTCCGATGAAGATTACTTTCATTTACCTGCTGACTTTTCGCTCCGGACGAATTCCGAGAATGATATCCCGAACATTCTCTTGCAGGTCGCGGCGAAATGCGACGGCGAGTCGAATCCGGCGCGCATGGCGGCTTCGGTTATGTTGCCGTATTTCTGGGAGTTCACGTATCCCTTGCGCATTTTTTCCCAGGCGAGATACCTGTGCAGCGATATCCCGATGTTTTCCTTGAAAATATGCGACAGGCGGCTCTGCGAAAGGCATGAGGTGCTGCAAAGCTGCTGCACGATATCGTCTGGAATTTCCTCCATGGAACGGAGCGTATCCAGTACCGCCGAGATACGTTCGTCCTTACGGGACGTTTCCCCGGCCGGAAATCCAAGCAGCTCAAGTATTTTACGGTCAGCCAGGGCAGAGGAGTTACTGCGGTTCCATACGGCGCGTATTTTTTCAGCCGTATCCTGCCGGAGCGTTTCAAACTGCTTTCCCATGAGGTAATTCGTGTTTATCAGCTCTGCGTGGCGGCAGGCGGGGTCAAACAGGTACACCAGCATTCCTCCGCGCCCGGTGTATGCGGTGTGAGTGATGTCCGTTGCGATGAATACGCCGGGAGCTTCGATGTGTTCGCCGGAAATATCGCAGTGGATATTGCTGTCCAGTCCGAGTATCAGATGTACTGCAAGGTGGCTGTGCGGTTCCGGCGTGCGGTATTCCGCGCGCATGAGTATATGGTCGTATTCGAATACTGCGTCTGCCATGCAGTCACTTCCTTTCCTCTAAAAGTATTTTACCATCGTTCGGCGGGGAAGTCAAGAGCATTCGGACTGGACTTTTTCAAGGAACTGTGATATAATTGTATCGCATCGGAATGTGATATGTGGAGGTAAAGAAATGTCGGACTTCAGCATTAATGAAATGCAGGAAATGCAGCGGAAACTTCAGGAAAAATATAAATCGAAGTGGGAACCCATCTGCCCGGAAACTGGCAAAAACAAGCTGCTGTGGCTGGTCGGAGAAATAGGCGAAGTAATTGACGTCGTGAAAAAGAATGGCGGAAGCAGGGCGTCGTCGGACGCTGAATTAAGAAAATACCTCGTTGAAGAGCTGGCGGACGTCCTGATGTATTATAATGCTATGGGATATCCGCAGATGAGCTGAAGCAGGCATATACCGCAAAATTTGAAACGAACATGGAACGGTGGTAAAAGGAGTTGAAAATAATGACTTAACTAGAAAAACTGGAAGCCGGTCTGGAATACTGCTATGACGACCCGGAGGTCGAAGCGCGGAAGGAAAACGCCATAGTCCAGTGCAGAAAGTATAACGCGATAGACGACGCTGATTACGATGCGCAGTACGCTCAGCTGAAAAACATGCTTGGAAGCGTTGGCGAAAAGGTCTGGATAGCCAAGACTTTCAACTGCGACAACGGAAAGAAAATCTTCATTGGAAACAACTTCACCGGAAACTATAACCTCACCATACTTGATATACAGGAGGTGTACATCGGCGATAACGTGATGATAGGACCGAACACGCTCATCACCACCGTAGGCCACCCGATAACACCCATGGGACGGAGAAAGCACCATGGCATAGCAAAGCCCGTCCGCATCGGTAATGACGTATGGATAGGCGGCAATGTAACGATACTTCCCGGCGTCACTATCGGAAATAACGTCGTTGTAGCCGCGGGCGCAGTCGTGAACAGGGACGTTCCAGATAACTGCCTGGTCGGAGGAGTTCCCGCAAGGAAAATCAAGGATATCCCGGACGATACGATATAATTACAAGAGCTGAAAAAATTCAGGAGACAGCCGCGGCGTTTGTGGAGTTCATGAGATACGAATTCAACACCTGCTGTATTTATGACTTGAAGCTATAAAATAAAATGCACACTTAAAAGTTGAAAACTTTTAAGTGTGCATTTTTCATATCAGTTTTTCTCAGCGAATCCGGTCATTCCTTGTTGCCGGTTATGTAATAATCACAGTATTCCCCGCCGGAAGCGATGGTGTATTTACGGTGAAGTACGCCGTGCTGGAGTGTTATCATTACCGCGTCCAGCTCGCAGAATAAAGGCATAAGCTCCTGTACTCCAAGCCTTTCCGCATAGGAGCAGATAGGACAGCGTGTGATACGATAGTAACATGCGCCCTCGTGCGGCTGACCGACAAAATCGACCTTGAATGACGTCGGGTACTGCTTTTCCTTTTCCTTCGTGTACCACTTGACGTATTTTACTATGTTCTTCTTGTTCTCAGCCTTGCCCTTGTCCGTGTTGAGATCAGTTTTTCCGAAATACCACTTTATATGATACAGTGAGCGGCGCATCATTTCCTGCACGGTTTCCGGCGGTATCTTCTTTTCGCTTGCCACATATGGCGCGACGAATGCCAGGGCAAAAAGCTCGTTGTATGCCATAGGGTTGTCGTCGCCTATATCGTCAGCCCTGGCGACCAGCTCGCGATATACGCGTTTGCTTTTTTTCATGATTTCTGCGGCGTATTGTCTGCCGTACTTTTCAGCGATCACCTTTTTCATAGAGTCTTTGAACATAAAAAAGTAGAATCCGTTATATTTCATCACGCATATCCTCCTGTGCATTTTTTGCAGAATCAAACAATGCGCTCCAGCCGCCGAGATGATAGGTCATCAGCGAGTGCATATATTTTTCGGCGGTCTGCCGGTCAGGGCAGTCGATTACGATACGCCGGTAGCTGTCGAACTGAGATGATATCAGAAGACTAAGCAGATTTTCGTCAACTCCGGTGTAACCTGCGCTCTGGAAAAACAGGATACTCTCCTTTATCTTGTTTTCCACCAGCATGTCGAAATAATGTTCCAGGCTGCTGCCGGAACTGCGGTAGAGCAGCAGGACAGCAGCGTCATAATGGTCGAAAATCAGATGAAGTATAGCGTTGGATTCATACCGCATGGACATATCAAGCTGCTTCAGTATATCCTTTCCATTGCCGGAATAATAATCAGACCTTATCCCGCGGAATGCCGCTTCAATATCTTCCAGAAACGGTTTCAACAGGCTTGCGAATAGTTCGTCCTTTGACTTGTAACGCGTCTGGATAGCTCCGACTGTTACTCCCGCCTTCTCCGCGATTTTTCGCAGTGACGCCCCCGTATACCCCTTATCTGAAAATTCCTCCAACGCGGCAGAAATTATCTTATCGTCCAGTGAATGATCTCTCAGTGCCATATATCCGCCTCGCTTTCTTAGATTACACCGTAATTGATTACACTGTAATTATAACATACTGTTTGTATTCTGTCAATGGGGAGATCAAAATTTTGGCGCTGAAAGATGTGGTGCACATAAAAAATCGGGAGGGCGTGACCCTCCCGGCATTTATTCTTCCATCTGCTTTCCGAAATACATTGCGGCAGCCTGAACCAGTGCGCTCTGCTCACTGGTGGCGAATTCGTTGTCATCCCCCGAAAGCATGATAACAGCGCCGTTCACGTCACCCTGTGAGAGTATCGGAGAGCATGCGATAGCATAACGGTCGATGCCCTCGATGGGGTTCAGACGCTGATCTTCCTTGCTGCGGTACACGTGGCTTTTTCTCTGCTCAATGAGATCTTCAAGCGATCCCGATACGCGGCGTTCAATGACCTCTTTCTTCGCCATTCCGGACACCGCGATAACGTGATCTCTGTCGCAAATAACCGCCGGGCAGCCCCCGACCTTGGACAGCACATCTGCGTACTGTGAAGCGGTGCAGGATATCTCTCCGACTGGGGAGTACTTCTTGAAAATAACCTCGCCATCGGGGCTGGTGTAGATCTCCAGAGGGTCGCCCTCGCGGATACGCATGGTTCTGCGGATCTCCTTAGGAATAACGATACGTCCGAGGTCGTCGATACGGCGGACGATGCCGGTAGCTTTCATATATAAATTCCTCCGTTGTTTAAAAATAACAGCATTTCTGCCTGTGGAGGTATTGTCTGTCTTTTCCGTGGATTTATTCATGCGGTTTCGACAAAATTCTATGATGTGAAATTAAGGCGGCTCCGTTTTTCGCGAAGCCGCCTGATATTATATCTGATAAGTGTGGATAGCCGTATTATTCCCGTAAGTTCGGTCATGCCAGCTTGGATCTGTTTACATGCGCTTTCAGCCTGTCAGCTTTTATTTTGGCCGTTCGCTTATTTCAGAAACCTTTTCAGCTGAATACGAAGTATGGCTTACTTTATGCTCTTGAATATCAGCGGCTCAAAGCTGTGTTTCAGATTACGTGCAATGCTGTTAATGCTGCGTGAGCTGCTGGCGGTGATAGTGCTGCATTTTTCAATTCCGTATTCCCGGCACAGTATCTCTGTCATGTGCTGTTTTCCCGCATTCCTGTTGTAGATTTTAATGTAGCTGTACCCGGGGTAATCCTGCGATGCGTAGGTGATTATTTTCAGGAACTGTCCAATCTCGCTGTGGACAAGCTGGTCGTATAACACGGATATTCTGTCGCTCAGGTCTACGATCATCAGGTATATTACGCGATCCTCAGGCTGCGGTTTGCGGTTGATATAATTTCGGTATGGGGATTTTTTCAGCGATGAGAAAATTGCTATTTCAGCCTCGTTTTCAAGTCGGTCGTAGTATATCACAAGACTATCGTCGCAAAGGGCATTTGTGAATTCATTCATTCCTGCATTGTTGATGATATTGCGAACTTTTTCGCATGTATCGCCGGAGATTATATATGCCTTGACGTAGCTGTTGCTCCGGAAATCATAAAGCGCCGCGCCGTTCATCACTACAACAGGAAGCTCAAGTTTCACGTCAGACAATATATCCGTAAGCGACGCTGGAGTGCGCATCGTGACCAGCGTGAATTTCAGCCCCTCGGACAGCATTCTGTTTATTTCCACTCTGGAAAAAGGCGAGAGCTGTTCCGAGATAGGCGACAGCATATCATCAAGCTCGGCGGTGAAAAGAGTGTCCGTGATACGGCGGCGCGGGAGCCTTGCGGAGTTCACAAGCATTCCGACAGCTATGCCGATGAACGTGTCAATAACGCGGTTAAGCACAAACATGAACGGGTTTTCGTCCGTCATGTGAATGACCGTTATCGACAGGAACACAACGCAGGAAAAATAGCTCGCATTCGGACGCTTTATCAGCACGGTCGTGTAGATCACCGGAATTATCATCAGCGCAACCACAAGAAATCCGAGTGGCTGATCGTAGATGTTGAACGCGTATATTTCCAGTACAATGGTGATAAGTCCGAATGCTGCGCCGATAAATGTGCCGATAGTCCTCTGGAGCGCCATGCTCATGGTTTTGTTGATGTAGGGTTGAATACACCACAGCGCCGCCAGCATCGAATAGAACGGTATTCCGGTTCTGCCGCGCAGCAGATAAACGCACCAGCACAGAAGAACTCCCACGGCGGATTTTATTATACGGCTGCCTATGGGCGGCAGACGGGATCCTGATTTCATGTATTTCACCTCTGTTCAGAAGAACCCCAACATTTCGCCAATTATCTTCACAAAGAAAATGCAGATAACTATGATTATCATAGGTTTCGCGACCGCTGCGCCCTTTTGTGAAAAGAATTTAGTACCGAGGTACGCTCCGGCAATGTTGAAAAGCCCCGCCGTCACGCCTAGCATAAGCAGAGTTTTTCCGCTGAGAAGATAGGTGAACAGCGCCGCAACATTAGTGCTGAGGTTTATCACTTTAGTTGTTCCGGCGGCGTTTTTCAGGCTGTAATGCGCGGCTCCCACAAGCAGCGTCATAAGTATCGTACCGGTGCCCGGTCCGTAAAATCCGTCGTATATTCCTATCGGAAAAGCTATCGCCATTGTAATGATGATAGTCCTTTTCAGCGGGTATTCGCTGCCGCATTCATCGGAAAGCCGCCTGCTGCGCAGCACGTACACCGCCATCACCGGGAGCAGTACGACCATTGCAATGCGTATCACATCATCACTGAGTTTCATTGCAAGCTCAGCGCCCAGCCATGAGCCGAGCAGCGCAAGCGCCACCGCCGGGGCGGTTGTACGGGCGTTTATGTACCCCATTTTCCCGTAGCGTATCGTTGCGAGGGTAGTTCCCATTGCGGAGCTTATCTTGTTTGTTGCGACCGCGTTTATCGGGGGAATTCCCGAAATCAGATATGCGGGCAGCGAAATGAATCCTCCTCCTCCCGCGATCGCGTCAACGAATCCGGCAAGCCCAACCAGCGGACAGACTATCAGGAATGTCAGAAAATTCAGCTCAGTCATCAGAATTCTCCCTGTCTGCGTAGCCCTTTGACCGGTCAATAACGTTGACAAGCTGTTTCACGGAAATGTATCTTGATATATTGTCCGCGCAAATTTCGGCTATTCTGCGTTCTACCTCCGGGAAATGTCCGAATGACGGTCCGGAGATGTGCGGAGTAACCAGCACGTTTTCCATATCCCACAGCGGGGAGTTTTCCGGGAGCGGCTCCTGTGCGAATACGTCAAGCACTGCGCCGGAAAGCTTGCTGCTTTTCAGCGCGGTTATCAGTGCGATTTCGTCTATAAGCGAGCCTCTGCCGACATTCGCGATCACAGCGCCGCGTTTCAGCAGCGCTATCTGCTTTTCGGACAGCAGCCCGACGGTTTCGGGAGTATGCGGCAGGCAGCATATCAGCAGGTTCGTTTCCGGGAGGAGTTCCTCAAGCATATCCATGCCGAGAACACGGTCAAAACAGTGGGTCGGGGCAGGGGAGCGGCGTATTCCGGTCACGTTCATTCCGAATGCGCGTAGCTTTTCCGCGGTGGATGTTCCGATATCTCCGCAGCCGAGGATAAGCGCGTTTTTACCATAAAGCAGGTTTCCCTGCGGTATATCCTGCCATATATGCCGCCGCTGCTGTTCGCGGTACTGAAACAGATTACGGCTCAGAGCCAACACTCCGCCGATGATGTATTCCGAAATGACCTCGCCAAAAGCTCCGGTAACGTTCGTTATTATTACGCCCTCGGGAATAACGGAGAGCAGCTTTTCAACTCCGGCGTTTGTGGATTGCAGCAGCTTCACGCCGGAAAGATCCTCCGGCGGCTGACCTACGATGATCTCAGCGCCGGGCACGGTTTCAGCTCCGGAAAACACTTCGCAGCCCACCGCCGCGCTCTTTATAAGCTCCACATTTTCCGCAGAAAACGGAGCGTTTATCCATATTTTCATATCATACTCCGAAAAAAGAGGATACGACTGGGTATCCTCTTTTTATTCCTTACTCAGTAACAGCGACAACAGCCGTTTTCTTCTTCGGTTTCTGCATATGTCTTACAACGCAGGAGAGCGTGAAGTTTATCACGAAATAGATCACGCAGGCAAGCCCGCAGAGCACGAATACGTCAGACACGTTCTGCGTGCTGAGCCCCGTGAAATTCGGGGAGATCTGTATAAGCTGGAACGTCCTTCCCATAAGCTCCGCAGTAGCGATGTTCGCAATGTAGGAGGTGTCCTTTACGGTGGTGATGACCTGACTGAGCAGTGTCGGAACGATATTCCGGAACGTCTGCGGGAGGACAATCAGCCACAGCGTCTGGAAGAAGTTGAAACCTTGCGAATACGCCGCCTCGAACTGCCCCTTGGGAATAGAGTTCAGACCGCCGCGGACGATTTCCGCAATTACCGATGAGGTGAACAGCACCAACGCGATTATCGCTTTGAACAGCACGGCAAGCTCCGTCCGGGAAAGCCCGAAGAACTTGGATACGTCCTGTGGGAATTCGATGGACGGGAAGAACACCAGCCCTATGAATATCCATAGCATGAGCGGCGTATTTCTGAACACCTCAATGTATGCCGTAGCGATGTATTTGAATACTTTTGTCCAGCCCTTTGTGCAGTAATTGCGAGCGAGCGCCAGTACTGTTCCTACGATTATTCCCAGGACTACCGCAAAGAACGCGATGCCTAAAGTGAATCCTACGCCTTTCAGAATGTACAGAAGCACGTTTCCGTTGCTTATCATTCTCAGGCTGCCCATAAGTTCTTCCATCAGTGCTCGCCTCCTTCGCCGCTGCCGCTAATTATCATATCAAGCTCAGCGTCCGTGATATCGTCAGCCTTTTTCTGTACGGGAACGGATACGGTGTCCCTTGCCTTGAGCCTCTTTTCCCAGTGAGAAGCCAGCATGGACAGCGGGAAGCATATCGCGAAGAAGATTATGCCTCCGATTATGTAGCATTGACCCGCCGCAGATCCTGTACCCTCGCCTACTGCGAAAGCGTTCGTACGGGAGATGAGATCCACCGCGCCGCCCGCAAGGAACATGCAGGAGGTATTTTTAATGAGGTTCACGACCTGATTCACCATGGGAGGAAGAATTATCTTAATGGTCTGTGGAAGAATGATGTACCACATGGTTGCGATTTGACCGAACCCCTGCGAGTACGCCGCCTCTGACTGTCCGACCGGCACGGATTGTATTCCAGTGCGGATAACCTCGGAAATATATGCGCCGTGGTAAATGCCAAGCGCGATTATTCCGCATATCAGCGCTGAAAATCCCTTGACTCCGGAAAATGTGACTGCGTAGAATAAAAACAGCGCCTGGAGCATTACAGGTGTGTTCTGGATTGTTTCGACGTACACCCTTGCGATAACGCGCAGCGGCTTTGTATGACTTGTCGCCATCAGTCCGATGACTACGCCAATGACCATTGCGAGCGCAAGCCCGAACAGCGCCATCAGCAGTGTTGAGATAGTTCCGTCAATGAATGTCTGCCGATGGGTCCATACCAGCCCCCATTTTTCTGCGTCAAACATTTTATCCCCTCCCTTGAATAATGGCGGCAGCTTGTTCAACTGCCGCCATTGTCGATTCTATTTAGTATCAGTTCAGACCAAATTCAGTGATGAATCCGTCAATAGTGCCGTCCTCGAGCCAGCCCTTGATGAGTTCGTCGATTTTGGAGGAAAGCGGAGAATCCTTCTTGGTGGCAACGCCGTATTCCTGCGGAGAGAACGTATCTGTGATGTAGTCGCGGTCGTCAGTCTTGTATGTTGCGAGGATAGACTTATCAACGCAGAAAGCGTCAACCGTACCTGCGGTCATCGCATTGGAGATAGCAGGGTAGTCGCCGAACTGCTCAAAGGAAGTTCCGTTGGATTCAAAGGAAGAAATATCGAAGTCAGCGGAGGTTTCGGGCAGCGCATAGTCGCCGAGAAGTCCTTTTTCGGTCATTGCCTTGACAAGCGCATATGCGGAGGTGGAGCCGGTGGAAACGCCGATCTTCTTTCCTACAAGACCGGAGAGGTCGGTGATTCCGTCAGCCTTTTCAACGAGCACGGTAACAGCGTCGGTGTAGTACGGTGTGGAGAAATCCCAGCTCTTTTTGCGCTCTTCTGTGATGGTGAATGTTGCGAGAACGCAGTCGAGGTCGCCGGAATCCAGCAGTTCTGTTCTGGTAGCAGCGGTGACGGTAGTGAATTCAACGTCATCGTAACCGAGGCTTTCTGCGAGCTTCTTTGCAATTTCGATCTCCATGCCCTCATACT
>Ga0129310_1002066_pt1 | contig 15745 bp, 13 predicted proteins | sample Go1ome_2_FD_94433 | JGI IMG/M metagenome (GOLD analysis project Ga0129310, IMG submission 94433) | Western lowland gorrila individual fecal microbial communities from Wisconsin, USA - Go1022A metagenome | ecosystem: Host-associated > Mammals > Digestive system > Large intestine > Fecal | place...
TGAAAGCCGTAGTATTCTGCAACTTCTCGTTGGCTTTTCCCCTCTGCCAACATGGCCTTGATTGCTGGCAACAGTACTTGAACGTGTGTGTAGTTCCTTTTCTCCATGACAAGACCCCCTGATATAGTTTATTTTCCTACATCAGGGGGCCTTTTGTCACTGTCCGTTTTTACTGGATCGGTTCACAAGTGGTTCCGGGCCGCTTTTTAAGCTTCACTCCTGGGGCACGATCAGTTCCACCGCTGCGCCGCTCTCATCCAGATAGGGCCGCAGAGCCGTATTCAGGGGATCAACAGGCTCCCCGCCCCAGAGGGCTTCCAGGTGCAGGACCTCCCCCTCCTCCCAGACGGCCGTCGTACCCAACGTCCGGCCCCTGGCCACCGTGTCGCCGGGCCTCACGGTGATCCCGGCGAGACCCGCATACCGAAAGGCCCACCAGCCGTCCTCGTGCCAGACGGTGACGGAATCCCCCGCCGTCTCGGTGACTCGTCCGCTCAGGGCTGCCAGCACCGGCGTTCCCGCCGGGGCCGGAATGTCGATCCCCCCGTGATACATTCCGTCAACATCCAGGAAAGGAGTCTGCACCTCCCGGTTGGCTCCGCCGGCGGGCCAGACCGCCTGCTCCGGGAAAGTCCCCGGCCGCACAAGCTCCAGTGCCGCGATGACCTGCCCATCCCGCAGATAGATGCGGCAGCGGGAGCCGGGCAGCTGCTGCCAAAGATCTGCGAAAGTGCCCGCGCCGTTTTCGCCCCGCAGCTGCACCAGGGCCTGGGGGGTGGCCAGCGTCAGGGGGCCCCTGCCGGAGCCGTCCGTCCAGGAGAGCTCGAACGTTTCCCCATCCGAGGTTCCCACCTCCATCCACCAGCCCTCCCGGGCGGTCACACCGTCCGTTCCGGAGAAGCGGAAATCATCCGCGCTCAGCTGCCGGGCGCTCTCCTCCATCGCCTGATAGCTCTCCCGCGTCTCCTCGTTCCACCGCACATCGGAGACGAATTCAACATAGTATACCAGCCCGTCCCGCTCGCCCAGAATGGTCATCTGCACCGGCCAGTTTCCCTCCGGGTCGCCATTGTAGGCATTGTAGAGCGCGTCGTGTTCTTCAACCGCCAGGGTAAAGATCCAGCCGTCCCCCATATCGCTGTAACTGTCGGTCTGGTAGAAGGCCCAGGAGCCAGCGCCCCTGACCGCCAGATATCTGTTCTCCCAGTTTTCCGGCAGCCGGAGGGTAAAGCCCCAGTCGGCATCGGTGTACTCCCGCCCGCCGGCGGGCGTTCCCGCCAGAAAGCGGGTCCGTCTGAAACCGGCGGCGTCAATGCGGATAAGCTGGAGCCAGTTCATGGTGTCCCCCAGCTCCGGAGGGAGGCAGAGATAGGCATACCCCCCCTCCGGCAGCGCCAACACATTGCTCTTCCATCCGTCCCACAGTACGGGATAGCTCCTGGCCTCTTCCTCAGACACATGGATCATCTGATCCGCCACCTCCGGTATCTGCTCCACCGGCTTCACATCCCCGGTGGACACATCATAGGAATAGCCGGAGTGGTCCCCCCAGGCAGGCAGATTTTGGAGATAGACTGTTTTTTCATCCCCGGTCACCGAGACCTGTGTATACTGGTCTCCCTGCATCAGGTTCATCCCCAACGCGGCGGTGTCCACCAGCTCCAGCACGCCGTTCTCCACGTGGTAAATCCCCATGCCCCAGTAGTCGTGGAACACCAGCAGCGTGTCGGAAAGATAGTCCAGTTCGGGCATGACCACCCCCATAGAAAGTCCGGCCAGGTCCCCCGCCGTCAATCCGGAGCCGGTCTCCAAGGGCAGGGACGGCATGTCGTCCGACTGTTTGGGCTGACAGGCCACCAGGGCGGTACCCAGCAGAATCGACAGCGTCAGCAGACATGCCAGCACCTTGGCCGATTTCCCCGGGTGGAAGAGTTGGGTCAGCCGGCGGCGCATCTGGTCTGCGCCCCCTCCGAAACAAGTCGAAAACGGAGTGAATGTTTCCCCTGCGGCGGCGGCAATGAGCAGCGCCCCGTAATCCCGCTTCCCCGCGGTGTCCAGTCCCTTGGCCACCTGGGCGTCGCAGGCGGCCTCCATGTCCTCTCTCGCCCCCCGGGCCATGTACCATACCAGCGGGTTGTACCAGTGAAACGCGCAGGCCGCAAAGAGGATCACCTGACCTGAAATATCCCCGCGCTTCACATGGAGGAGCTCATGGCGCAGGGCCAGCGGCGCCGCATCTCCTTCCGGCAGAAGGATCACCGGCCGAAACACCCCCAGGGTCATCGGGGTCTCCAACCCCGCCCGGCGGCGGAAAGAGACCTTAAAGTCCAACTCCAGTTCCTTCTCCAGTGACTCCATTCCCGCTGCCGGCACGCTGTCCCGCAGCAGCCGGCGCCGGGCGGCCCCATAGCGGAACACTCGAACCGCCGCCAGCCATACCGCCACCGCCAGCCACACGCCTGCGGCCAGCTCGGTCAGAGAGAAGGATGTGCGCAGCTCCGTTTCGCCCTTCGGAATTGCCGCCGTCTCCGCCGTGGACATCTGCCTGGGCGCTCCGAGCTGAGCCGATGGCCGCAGTTCCATCGGAGCCAAATCCCGAACAGGCTGGGGGGACGAGGCAGGCAGGGTTACAGTATAGGCCGGAGGCTCCACCACAATCAGAGGCCTAACCGTCTCCAAAAAAGGTGCGCTCAGCAGCAGAATGGCAATGCCGATCCACAGTCCCCACCTGGTCTCCGGGGCGTAACGCCCCTCCAGCCGTCTGCGCAGCAGCAGCAGCGGCAGCAGCGGAACCGAGACCACCAAGGACACCGCCAGCACCCGCAGAAATACTTTTTCCATCACGGTCCCTCCCTGGTCAGCGCCTCCAGATAATTCTGGAGCTCACTCACCTCGTCCCGGCTCAGCTTTCCACCGTCCCAGAGGGCGGCGGCAAAGGTCTTGAGGGAACCGCCGTAGAGCTTGTTCAGCACCGCGCCCCCCTCCCGGCCCCGGTAGTCCTCTTCGGTGACCAGGGCGGTATACACATTCACTTTGCCCTCCTTGCGGCAGGACAGAAACCCCTTTTCCTCCAGACGTTTGAGGTAGCTGTGGAGCGCGCTGGCCGTCAGCGGACGGCCCAGCGCCTCCCCGATCTCCGGGGCGCTGGCCTCGCCGCCCCGCCCCCAAACCGTCAGCATCAGATCCAGCTCGGATTCCGGCAGACGGCAGAGATCCTTCTCTTCTCCCATTCCATCTCCCCCCCTCTGATTTTAATTCTACATTTGCAGAAGTTCTTTGTCAAGAGCATTTTCTGCCTTTGCAGAAAATGCGGTTTAAACAAGAGGGCGGCCGGTCTCCACCCCCTTATCCTTACACGTCCAGCGTCACGACCACCGCCCCCTGCCGCATGGCATAGGTGATGGTATACATGGTTCCTCCCAGCGTCCCGTCAAAGGCGGCAATGAGCAGAGACGACCGGTCCACCATATACCGGTTGCGCCGGAGCATGCAGCCCCGGTCATAGTGGCGCTGCACCACTGTCTCAAAATCACACTGTCCCACCAGGCCGAAGTAACGCTCTCGATCCCGCTCCGTCCAGCGGGCGGCCTGCTCCTCACAGGGAATGGCCGCTTCCAGCGTAATGCCGGGGCGCTCATCCCGAAGCGTGAGCACCGCTTCACAAAAATAAAAGTCAGCCCCCCGGGCCATCCCGCAGATATAATGGCGATAGCCCCTGTCGTAGGCTCGCGCCACCTCCCCCGCGATCCGGAGCTTGAGATCGACACAGCGGGAATCGCTTTCCTCTGTCCCCCAGGGAAGCTTGTTGGGCCGGTGTCCCGTAAAACAACAGGTGGTCTCCCTCTCCACAGGCACACCTCCTTTTTTCTATTCGCTATTGTACCCAATGTCGATAAGTAAGTCAATAAAGTGTGAAACGCTTGTGCATCCCAAAATTTTCCCTTGCTTTTTTCCTTATTCTTCGCTATAATAAGTTTCGGAACAACTGAATGAAAATGTCTTCAGGGCAGGGTGAAAATCCCGATCGGCGGTAAAGTCCGCGACTGGCCAAGCTGGCCACTGACCCGGTGTGATTCCGGGACCGACAGTGACGTATCCTTTTGGATGCGAAGTCTGGATGGAAGAAGATGTGTGAAGCATGCGCACGCTCCTTTTTGTTTTACACCTGGAAGGCATTCGTCTTTTGGGTGTTACCAACAGAAAAGGAGTGTTTTTTATGCCTTCCGACGCCATCACCCCCACGCAGCACACCCGGTCTTTATACAACACCAAGAGCCTCGTCACCATGGCCATGCTCACGGCCCTGGCCTACGCAGTCATGGCGGTCTGCAAGGTCATCCCCCCCATCGGCGGCTTCCTCAGCCTGGATCTGAAGGACACTGTGATCGCCATCGGCGGCTTCCTCTACGGGCCTCTGGCCGCCCTGCTGATGTCCGTGGCCGTCTCCTTCCTGGAATTTCTCACGGTCAGTGATACCGGCTGGATCGGCCTTTTGATGAACATCATTGCCACCGCCGGTTTTGTCTGCCCGGCCGTTTACCTTTACCGCCGCAAGCATAAGACCTCTGCCGCCGTGGTTGGTCTGATCACCGGCATCGTTTGCCTCACGGTTCTGATGGTGTTGTGGAATTACATCATGACCCCCATTTTCTGGGGCATGCCCCGGGAGGCCGTGGTGGATATGCTGGTCCCTCTTATCATCCCCTTCAATCTGGTCAAGGGCATCCTCAACTCGGCGCTGATCATGCTGCTGTACCCGCCGGTTTCCACCGCCCTGCGGAAGATCCAGCTGGTCCCCGCACACCAGTCCGCCCCCGGCGAGGTCAAGGCCAAGTTCAACTACGTCCCCACCGTTATCTCGGCCGTGGTGCTGGTCACCGGCATCCTCATGGCGCTGGCCATGATGGGGATCCTGTAAAGCAGAAATTGCAACCAAGGAAGCCCTCCGACCCGATGGTCGGAGGGCTTCCTCTTTGTGCTCTTGTGTGAACCCCACGAATGGGCTGTCCGCTCACATCAGTTTCATCGTGTAGTAGACTGCCATGATCAGCAGCCAAGCCACCATCACAGCCCGGAGAATCACCGTCATCACACCCAGAGCCGCCGCGGCCAGAACAACCAGCGCAATGGCGGCGCTCAGGTAGAGCAGCGCGTAGCTGGCATCCTTGGCAAAGACACGAATCTTTTTCCCGCGAAACTCCACGGTCCCGTCCCCGGCCTGGGCCTTCCGGCAGAGAAGTGCTCCCGCCAGGACCACCAGCGCGGACACGATCACCACCACATAGGTCAGCGCGGCATAGGCGCCGCCCAATCCCCTGCTGCTCACCCAGGTTCCCAGCAGCGCCAGCGCGGACACGCAGGCCACCAGAAAAAACTCATGCTGATAGAGATAATAGATCATCACCAGCACAATGACACAGGGCACGCCCAGATACATCAGACGCAGACCCGCCGTATCAAACAGCCAGGTGGCAAAGCAGCTGATGGAGACCCCGGCCAGAAACAGAGTCAGGATCCCCGGCAGGGTCCCCCTCTTCTGATTCTTTCTGGTGTTGTTCCACCAAAAGGCGCCCGCCGCCGCGCAGGCAAGCGCGGCAACCGCCAGGATCTTCACAGCACTTCCCAGCGCGACTCTCAATTCAATCTGAGCTACTGTATAATGGCTGTAATACCGGTTGAGGAGCAGCAGCAGGAACTCCAGCACCGCTCCGCCGGCGATCCAGCAGAGGACACGGTTGAGGGCGGCTTCCTCCTGACGTTCTTTGGCCGCCTTCAGCTGCTTTGCGTTCTTGTCCATTTACACATCTCCTGTGACATACTCTGCGAGGGTAAAATGTTTCTTATCTATTTTAGCAGAAAACATGTTCTTTTGCAACCATAAAAACCTGGACGCAGCCCGTTATCAAAATGTAAGAGTTTTGTTGTTGTTTTCCGTCCATGAGGCTGTATAATGGATTTCAGAAAACAAAAGAGAAAGGAATTCCGTCATGACACATCTGAAAAAACGGGCGTCGGCGCTGGCCCTCGCCCTTTTATGCGCTCTTCCCCTCTCCGCCTGCAGTGGCGGAAAGGCCCCCGCGGCGGAGAGCACGCCCCCGGAGAGCTCCGCTCCCTCCCAGCCCCCTGAACCCGAGCCCACAGCCCCGGCCGTCCCTCTGGTGCCCTGGGGCACCGACCAGGTGGTGGAACACCTCTTCTTCCATCCTCTGGTGGCCTACCCGGAACTGGCCTTTGACGGGGACAGTGAGGCCAACGGCATCGACGATTACATGGTCACGGTGGATGAGTACAATAAGATCCTCCAGCACTGCTATGACAACAACTATATTCTGGTCAACATGAATGATGTGTGGTCGGAGTACACCACCGAGAACGGTGAGACCCGGATGCGCCGGAACACACTGATGCTGCCGGAGGGGAAAAAGCCTCTGGTCATTTCTTATGACGACACCAACTACTATCCCTACATGCTGGACAACGGCTTTACCTGGAAGCTCATCCTCGGGGACGACGGGGAGATCTGGAGCTACGGAAAGGATCCCCAGGGGAAGGAGGTCATCTCCCAGGATCTGGATGCCATCACCATTTTGGATAAATTTGTGGAGGAACACCCCGACTTCTCTCTCAATGGGGTCAAGGGCTGTCTTTCCCTCACTGGCTACCAGGGCATTCTGGGCTACCGCACCCAGACCGACACCGACCACCCCGAGGCAGAGTTTGAAGCCAACCGTCAAAAGGAGATCGCGGCGGTAAAACCCATTGTCCAAAAGCTGAAGGAGACCGGCTGGTATTTCGGCTCCCACACCTGGGGTCATGTGCGGCTGTCCACCATCTCCGACGAGCGGCTCCAGCGGGACACACAGCGCTGGTTCGATGAGGTCGGGAGCCTCGTGGGCCCCACTCAGATCCTGTTTTACCCTCACGGCGCCCGGCCCGACGGAGACCACGACCAAAGAGAGCCCGGCCCCCAGTTTAAGTACCTTCAAAGCAAGGGCTTCCGCATTTTTGCCTCCGTGGGCATCAACTCTTATGAACAGGTGAAAAAGCAGATCTCCGCCGTCATCATCGACCGGCTCCATCCGGACGGCACGACCCTCCGCTGGCGACGGAAGGACTATCTGCAGTTCTATGACACCTGGGACATCATCGACCTCGACGTGCGACCCAACCGGGCATATGACCGCAACCCCAATGGGCCGAAGTGAGCTCAGGCCCCTCAATCGGAAAGGAGATCTTTTCATGACCGACCGCGAACTGGCTGATCTGGCCTACTCCATGCTGGAGCGCTCCTATGTGCCCTACTCCAAGTTTCCCGTGGGTGCCGCCCTTCTGTGCGCGGACGGCAGTGTCTTTACCGGCTGCAACGTGGAAAACGCCGCCTACGGCTCCACCATCTGCGCCGAACGCACCGCCCTGGTCAAGGCGGTGAGCGAGGGCCATCGGGATGATTTCGTCAAACTGGCGGTGGTCGGCAACTCTTCTGAACCCTGCTGGCCCTGCGGTGCCTGCCGCCAGATGCTCTATGAGTTTGCCCCCGGCCTGGAACTGCTGGTGGGCCGGGGAGACCGGACCTTTGTTTCCCTCAAACTCTCCGAACTTCTTCCCCATGGCTTTGGGCCGAAAAGTCTGGTCTGATCCCAATACACCCGCCTGATAAAAAGGCCCGCTGCGGATCAACGCAGCGGACCTTTTTTGCCGCCTCGGGGGATACGGCTTTTCCCTGTCGGTGCGTCCCAGCAGATAGTCCACACTGACGCCGTAAAAATCCGCCAGTCTTTCCCAAACAACGGTGGGCACATTGAGGCACCCCAGCTCGTAATCGGAATATGTGGTCTGATGGATGCGCAGCAGCTGTGCCAGCTGCCGCTGGGTGAGATCCCGATCCTCCCGGAGGGTCCGCATTCTTTCGTACATCCTTATCACCTGTGTTTTAGTATGCGGTAAGGGATATACTCTTATTGACTTTTAAGGGGAATTCCCTTAAAATTTAAAAAGAATGTTTTATGTAGAGGGGATGCGGGCATGAAATTTTCTACTTTTTTTGTCTTTTCCACCGCTCTCTTGGCTTTGTGTCTGATGCTTGTTTTTCGCTGCAGGCGCCAAAAGATCCGCATCCAGACTCTGGAACAGAGGCTCCAGCAGGAGCACCGGCTCGCTCATACGGATCCGCTGACCGGACTTTCCAACCGGGCCGCTTATGAAGAGCGCCTGGATCTCCTCACAGACCGACACTCCGGCGCCGATATCTGCTGTGTGGTTCTGGATGCTGACCGCTTTAAGTCCGTCAATGATGAAAATGGCCATCACGCCGGAGATATCGCCCTCCAGAACATCGCCTGCACTCTGCAAAAAATTTTTAATGAGGATGATGACCATGAGCTGTTTCGCATCGGCGGCGACGAATTTGCCCTGATCCTGCACGGCCTGAGTCCGGCTGAGACGACCGCCCGACTCTCTCTGGTCAATATGCTTCTCCACCGCAGGAGCATCGAACTGGGGATCGAACTGTCCGTATCCGCAGGCCGCGCTTTTCTGGGGGAACAGGGCGTCCACACGGTCAGAGATGCCTTTGGACTGGCGGACCGGAGAATGTATCTGTGCAAAAAATCAGCTTCGAAGGTATAATCATCTTGTTTTGTGGTGATGATAAGTCCGGGAATCCATTTTGAGGAGGTTCTTGGGACATGATCATGGACAAGATCGCTCTGGTCCTCGCCATCATCGGCGGATTGAACTGGGGCAGCATCGGTATTTTCGGCTTTGACGTGGTGGCCTTCCTGTTTGGAGGCGCCAACAGCGCCATCAGCCGAGTCATCTACACGCTGGTCGGTCTGGCGGCCATCTGGTGCATCTCCCTGCTGTTTCGGGAGAAAGACCCGGTGGAAGACCGAACCTGAGTCCAAAAAAAGTGCCGTCCGGAAAACCGGACGGCACTTTTTTTATATGACGGAGTGGTTCTTCCATCCGCCCTGGAGAAATCGGATCAGGAACGACGATGCCCGGACGACCCAGTCGGCAAACATGGCAAGCCACACGCCCAGAAGGCCCAGGTTCAGCCCCCAGGAGGCACCCAGCAGATAGCTCATGCCCACCCGGCAGACCCACATGGAAATCATGGAGGTGATCATGGTAAACCTGGCATCTCCCGAGGCTCGCAGGGCGTTGGGCAGTGCAAACGACAGCGGCCAGATGGTAGCGCTGAACACCGCGAACCAGCGCAGCACCGTCACCGCCAGAGCCGCGGTGGCCGGGGTCAGGTGAAAAAGCGGCACCAGTACCGGCGAGACGAAAAACAGTGCCACGCTCAAAGCGCCCATGGCCGCATAGGTCACTGCCAGCAGCTTTTTCGTGTAACCCACTGCCTGCCTGTCGTCTCCCGCCCCCATGCACTGGCCCACCACCGTGATCATCGTCAGGCCGGTTCCCTGCCCGGGGACGTTGACCACACCTGCAATGCTGTTGGCAATGGCGTTGGCCGCCACAGCCGAGCCCTTCACAGCCAGATCCACCCCCAGATCGAAAGAGGTGATCAGATTCAGCACCAGCAGCTTACCGATCTGGAACATTCCGTTTTCCACCCCGTTGGGGACCCCGATGCCCAGGATGGACTTCACCATGGGCCATTGCAGCTCCGGTCGGAAGAGCTTTTCAATGAACACCAGATGGGTGGGCCGGGTGATCATAACGCCGATGATGAGCGCCGCCACAATGCGGGAGACCATCGTACCGATCCCCGCGCCCGCGGCCCCCATTTGAAAACCATAGATCAAAATGGCATTCACAGTAATGTTTACAATATTGACAATAAGGGAGTTGAACATGGAGACCTTGCTGTTGCCCATGGCCCGGAAAAGTGCCGCACCCGCATTGTAAACGGCAATGAAGGGATAGGCCGCGGCCGTCAGCAGAAAATAGACCAGTGCGGGCTCCATAATGTCCTGGGAAATGCTGCCGAATACCAGGCGGAGGATGTGCTGCCGAAACAGCAAAGCCGCACCCATCAGGCTCACCCCCACGATCAAAGCCACGTAGAGCAGCTGTTTGGCAGCGGAACGGGCCTTTTCCATGTCCTGCCGCCCAATGTACTGGGAGACCACCACGGCGCCTCCGGTGGAGAGGGCGGAGAAAATGTTGATGATCAGGATATTGATGTTGTCCACCAGGGAAACGCCGGACACCACCGCCTCCCCGGCTGTGGTCACCATCATGGTGTCGGCCATCCCCACCGTCATCATCAGCAGCTGCTCAATGATCAGGGGAACCATCAGGCGAGTCAGAGCCTGACGGCTGAACATGGGATTTTTTACTTGCAACGCTGTCTCCATGGACGCACCTCTGTCCCCTTTTTTTCCTGCACAACACAAGAGCTTTTTTATTGTAGCACGAATGTTCCCCCCTGCAAACCGTATTTTTACACAAACTTTACGGGTCCCCGTTCTTCCTCTCTCCACGGGATCTCCACCCGTATACGGTAAAAGGAAGCACGGACTGCCGGCAGTCCGTGCTTCCTTTGATTTTCTTCTTGAGGCGGGCCCTCACGCCTTTTTCCAGGTGGTGCCCTCCTTGGTGTCGATAAGCTCGATGCCCCGGGCTTTGAGCGCATCCCGGATGCGGTCGGCCTCGGCCCAGTTTTTGTCCTTTTTGGCCTGGGCGCGCTGGGCGATGAGGTTCTCGATCTCACCAGCGTCCTCTCCGGCGGGCGCGGCCTTCTCCCCCTCGGACAGAGCCGCGGCGTGCTCCAGCAGCTCCAGCCCCAGCACCCGGTCAAAGTCGCCGATGAGGGCACGCTTGTCGGCGTCGGAGAGATCGGCCTTGAGCACATCGTAGAGTGCGGTGACGGCCAGAGAGGTATTGAGGTCGTTGTCCAGGGCTTCCCGGAACTGGGTGCGCCAGGGTCCCTGGGCAGCGGCGTCGGCAGTCCCCTCCCTGGACAGGGCGGCGATCCGGCGCACCAGCTTGTCGTAGGCGGCGGCGGCGTTGTCCAGGTTCTCCCAGGAGAAGGTCAGCGCCTTGCGGTAGTGAGACTGGAGGCAGAACAGGCGGTAGACCAGGGGGTCGTATCCCTTCTCCTCCAACAGAGAGACCGTCAGAAACTCCCCCTTGGATTTGCTCATCTTGCCGCTGGCGGTGTTGAGATGGTGGACATGGAACCAGTGGGAGCACCAGGGGTGGCCCAGATAGGACTCGGACTGGGCGATCTCGTTGGTGTGGTGGGGAAAGGCGTTGTCGATGCCGCCGCAGTGGAGGTCCAGGTGCTCCCCCAGGAACTTCATGGAGATGCAGGAGCACTCGATGTGCCAGCCGGGATACCCCACGCCCCAGGGAGAGTCCCACTTCAGGGCCTGATCCTCAAATTTGGACTTGGTGAACCAGAGGACAAAATCGTTTTTGTTGCGCTTGTTCGGGTCCTCCTCCACACTGTCCCGGACGCCTACCTCCAGGGCCTCCACATCGTGGTCGTTAAACACATAGTACTTCTTCAGCTTGGATGTGTCGAAGTAGACGTTGCCCCCGGCAAAGTAGGCGTACCCGGTGTCCATGAGCTTGGTAATGACCTTGATATAGGAGTCGATCATCCCAGTGGCGGGCTGCACCACGTCGGGGTATTTGATATTGAGCTTTTTACAGTCGTCAAAAAAGGCATCGGTATAGAACTGGGCGATCTCCAGCACAGTCTTGTGCTCCCGGCGGGCTCCCTTGAGCATCTTATCCTCGCCGGTGTCGGCGTCTGAGCTGAGGTGGCCCACGTCGGTGATGTTCATTACCCGCTTGACCTCATAGCCCTCCCAGCGCAGGGCCTTTTCCAGCACATCCTCCATGATGTAGGACCGGAGGTTGCCGATATGGGCAAAGTGGTAGACCGTAGGACCGCAGGTATACATGGACACCTTGCCCGGCTCATAGGTTTTGAACTCTTCCTTCTCATGGGACAGGGAATTATACAGCTTCATGTTCCTTCTCCTTCTCCATTTGTTCTTCCAAAAATTCCAGTCTGGACTGCAAGATCTGCAATTCCTTCTGAATCGGATCTGTGATGTGGATCTGATCCACCCGGTCGGCATAGTCGGTTTTTTCTCCCGCCACCCGGACCACCCGGGCGGGCACGCCCACGGCGGTGGCGTCCGAGGGGATCTCCGAGAGGACCACCGCGTTGGCGGCAATGCGGGAATTGTCCCCCACGGTAAAGGGCCCCAGCACCTTGGCGCCGCAGGCGATCATCACATTGTTGCCGATGGTTGGGTGGCGCTTTCCGGTGTCCTTGCCGGTGCCGCCCAGGGTGACGCCGTGATAGAGGAGCACATCGTCGCCCACCTCGGCGGTCTCTCCAATGACGATCCCCATGCCGTGATCCACCACGAACCGTCGGCCGATCCGGGCTCCGGGATGGATCTCGATGCCGGTGAGATGCCGGCTGATCTGGGAATTCAGCCGGGCCAGAAAGCACAGATGATGGGTCCAGAGCCAGTGGCTCACCCGGTGAAAGATGATGGCGTGAACGCCGGGATACAGCAAAAAGATCTCCAGGCGGCTCCGTGCCGCCGGGTCGCGGGCCTGATAGGCCCGCAGGGTCTCGCCCAATCGTGTCATGATTTCCCTCCAGATGATAAAAACGCCTCTCATGCCGTTTGGCATGAGAGGCGTCGTAACGCGGTTCCACTCTCGTATTTCACTCAAAGGCCGATAACGGGGCCGACCCGTGGGGCATTACCCCCGCGCTCCCGGATGCACTTCACGACAGGCTTTCCGCAGGACCGCTTTCAGCCGGTGACGGTCCCTCTCTATCCGGTATTGCCGAAGCCGCTACTCTTTCCGTTCTCTGCGCTTGGTTTCCTTGTCACAGTATATTAGCACGTCGGGTCTTTTGTGTCAAGCATCCGCCGAGAACTCTTCTTTTGCTTCTATTGATGAAAACAAAAATGCATGATATGATATTTAAAAAATAACGTTCGCGCGGAGGAGCCCGAATGAAACGAGTGCTGAAGATATTTGCCCTGGGCATCGGGATCGGTGTTCTTTCCCTTCTTGTACAGCGGGCCTTTCAAGTTCCGAAGGACATCTTCCTGCATTTCTACTGGATTTTTGGCGCAGTGGTGATCGTGGGCGCGATCTTCTTCAATTTCCTGTATATTCGTGCGTACGAGAAAAAGATGTCCTCTGCGGCGGCACTTTTGGAATCCGGACATCCCCGGGAATACCTTGCGGCGGTCGAAAACTTGCGCCGAACCGCAAGGGGGCGCTATCTGAGCACCGTCTTTACCGTCAATCTGTCTGCCGGTTATTGCGATCTGCACGAATATCAAACGGCCATTGAGCTGCTGGAGAGCCTCACTGACCCGCGTTTTTACGGGGTCCTCAAAATGGTGCGCCGTCTCAACCTCTGTGCCTGTTATTTCTATGATCGGCAGGTTGAGAAAGCCCTGGCGCTTTATCAGGAGAGTTTGGAAACCTTTCGCCCTTTTCGGGATCGGGCTCCATACGGCGGCAACATTGCAGTGCTGGACGTGTCTGCGGCCATCGAAAGAGGAGAACTTGACCAGGCCGAAGTATGGCTGAAGACTGCCCGTGGAATCTGGTGCTCTCCCCGCCTGCAGGACGATTATCAGGCTCTGGAGGAACGCATACGGCATGAGCGCGGCAAAAATCCGGTGTAACGCACCCAGCACCCGAAACGGACAGAGGGGGGCGTCAAAATGATGCCCCCCTCTGTCCGTTTGTACGACTCCCGTGTCCGTTTTGCAAAAATCTTTTTATTGGAAATACTTTACGCCGGAAGCAAAGAGCTGCCGGTCCAAGCGGCCGGGGACGTTTTGATAGAGATCCTCTCCTGTCCGTTCGCTGTGACCCATCTTGCCCAGCACCCGGCCGTCCGGGCTGGTGATGGCCTCCACGGCCCAGTAGCTGCCGTTGGGGTTATACCGGCCGTCCATGGTGGCCGCCCCTGCGGAATCCACGTACTGGGCGGCGATCTGGCCGTTGGCGGCCAGGGCTTCCAGCATCGCCTGAGGCGCCACGAACCGGCCCTCGCCGTGGCTGACGGGCACGGTGTACACATCCCCCACCGCCGCCCCGGCCATCCAGGGCGAGAGGACGCTGGACACCCGGGTGCGCACCAGCATGCTCTGGTGGCGGCCGATGGTGTTGAAGGTAAGGGTGGGACTGTCGTCTGTCATGTCCCGGATGGTCCCGAAGGGCACCAACCCCAGCTTGACAAGGGCCTGGAAGCCGTTGCACACACCCAGCATCAGCCCGTCCCGGCGCTCCAGCAGCCCGGTGACCGCCTCGGCCAGAACGGGGGCACGGAAGAGGGCGGCAATGAACTTGGCGCTCCCCTCGGGCTCGTCGCCGCCGGAGAAGCCGCCCGGCAGGAAGATCATCTGGCTCTCCTTCACCGCCTGCGCCAGCGCAGCCACGCTCTGGGCCACATGCGCGGGGGTCAGATTGTTCACCACCAGCACCCGGGGCACCGCCCCGGCCCGCTCCATGGCCTTGGCGCTGTCGTACTCGCAGTTGGTGCCGGGGAAGACGGGGATGAGCACCCGGGGCCGGGCAATGTGCAGCTGGGGGGCCGGATGGGTCTTGTGGGCCCCGGACAGCGTGGGGGCCTCCCCCTCCCCCGCCGCCGCAATGGGGAACACCGGCGCCAGCCTGCCCTCATAGGCGCGCTCCAGCTCCGCCAGGCCGGCGGTCTCCCCGCAGGCGGTGAAGGTGTAGTCCGCCACGGTGCGTCCCAGCAGTGTGCCGATTTCAGGCGCGTCCTCCCTCAGCTCCAGCAGGAACGCCCCCCGGCGGACGGCAAACAAATCGTCGGCCGTTTCCCCCGCCTCAGCGGCAAAGCCCACCCGGTTGCCCAGACACATCTTGAAGAGGCCCTCGGCCACGCCGCCGTGGACCACGGCCCAGGCCGAGAGGACCTGTTTGCCGGCGATCAGCTCCTCCACCCGGATACTGATGGCGTTAAAGCTCTCGGCCACGGGGAGGGATCCGTCGTATTGGGGCGCCAGCAGAACGACACGGTGTCCGGCGCCCTTGAATTCCGGTGAAATGAGGTCCCCGGTCCGGCCGGAGGCCACAGCGAAGGAGACCAGGGTGGGGGGCACGTCAATGTGCTCGAAGGTGCCGGACATGCTGTCCTTGCCGCCGATGGCGGCCACCCCCAGCTCCACCTGGGCCTTCAAAGCACCCAGCAGGGCGGCCAGGGGGCTGCCCCAGCGGGCGGGATCCGTGCCAAGCCGCTTGAAATACTCCTGGAAGGTGAGGTACATCTTCTCCCGCCGGAAGCCCGCCGCCGTCAGCTTGGCCACGCTCTCGCACACCGCCAGCCAGGCGCCGCGGAACTCATCGGCCTCACTGACATAGGGGTCAAAGCCGAAGGCCATGCCCGCGCAGGTCGTGGTCTCTCCGGGCACTGGCAGCTTGTGGGCCATGACCTGGGCAGGGGTGGTCTGATGGGCCCCGCCGAAGGGCATAAGCACCGTGGCCGCGCCGATGGTGGCGTCGAACCGCTGGGCCAGCCCCTGCTGAGAGCAGACGTTCAGGTCGGTGACCAGTTCCTCCAGCCGCCGGGCCAGGGGGGCGTCGGAGGTCTGTTCCGCCACGGGGCGGGCCGGACCAACCGCCGCCTTGGCGTGCTTTTCCGCGCCGTTGGAGGCCAGAAAGCTCCGGGCGATGTCGCAGATGGTCTTTCCCTTCCAGCGCATCACCATCCGGGGCTCGTCGATCACCACGGCCACCACCGTGGCCTCCA
>Ga0129310_1002069_pt1 | contig 15724 bp, 16 predicted proteins | sample Go1ome_2_FD_94433 | JGI IMG/M metagenome (GOLD analysis project Ga0129310, IMG submission 94433) | Western lowland gorrila individual fecal microbial communities from Wisconsin, USA - Go1022A metagenome | ecosystem: Host-associated > Mammals > Digestive system > Large intestine > Fecal | place...
TCATCCGGCAATGGCTGCTGCAGCCGTTAAATCCGGCACCTATGGCAGTATGCTGAACCCCGGTCTGGTACATAACGCCGTTATCGCTAAGCTGGCAGGCGTGCAGGTTACTGATGTAATTGCTAATCATATGATGGCAACCGTAGTCGGCGTAATCATTGCTGCTGCTGTATTGACCGTTCTCGCAGTTGTGTTGAAAGAAAACAGAGGCTTTGTGCCGGAAGGTGAAGCCGGTGTTGACGAAAACTTCGGCATCAATCCGCTTTTCGCTATTATGCCGCTGGTTCCGGTTATCATTCTGTTGCTTGGCAGCACTAAGCTGGTGCCTGTACTGAAGATGGGCGTACCCCACGCTATGGTTATCGGTGCAATCCTGTCCTTGGCAGTAACCCGTAAAAATCCTGTTGAGCTGACCAAGAGCTTCTTTGATGGCATGGGCGATGCTTATGCAAACATCATCGGTATTATTATTTCCGTAGGCGTTTTCGTGGCAGGCCTGAATGCTTTGGGACTGATTAAGGCGCTGATTAACTGGATGCTGAATTCTACCGGTATTGTTAAAATTGCTGCTACCTTTGGTCCGTTTGTGCTGGCACTTATTTCCGGTTCCGGTGACGCTGCAACCGTTGCGTTTAACGAAGCAGTTACTCCGCATGCGGCACAGTTTGGTCTGGAAACCATGAACATGGGCTCTATTGCAGCTTTGGGCGGTACTCTCGGCCGTACTATTTCCCCGATTGCCGGCGCTACTATTATCTGCGCAGGCATTGCCGGTGTAGACCCGATGGAGGTCTGCAAGCGTAATGCGTTGGGTATTACCCTGGCTCTGGTTGTAGGCATGGTACTGCTGCTGTTCTAAAATCTGATATTTTTTAAAGTATAAAATGGATGCGGAACTATTGCTTCGCATCCATTTTTATTTGCGACGACTTGCCTCTATGCGGTATAATAATGCATGGAGGGAATTATGGAGATTAATACTTTTCTTGATAAATTACAGAGCTATCACAGCGAGCAGGTTTTTAACCCCTGGCGTGATTTTGATACAAGCTGTGATATAGGCCCGCAGGCTCCCGTTATCCGCAGTGCCAATCTGCGCCGTTATCTGGAGCTGCGCGCGGATGCACATTATTTGTTTATTGCCGAGGCCTTGGGCTATCAGGGCGGTCATTTCAGCGGTATTGCTATTACTTCGGAGCGTATTCTGCTGGGACATCATCCTGATGTAGAGCCGAAAAGCGTGCTGGGCGAATGGGATTACCGCCGCACGAGTGATGCAAACAGCGCAATGCTGAATAATACGCAGCGCCTGAAGGGCTTTAACGAGCCTACGGATACTGTTGTCTGGAACGCGCTGAACAGTCATGGTCTTGCGTCCTTTGATGTTATTCTTTGGAATATTTTTCCGTTTCATCCGTATAAAGCAGGCAATCTGCTGACTAACCGTACACCCTCACCGAGCGAGCTAGATGTAGGCATTGAGTACGCGCGGATGTTGCTGGAGCTGCGTCCGGGGATGAAGATTGTCGCTATCGGTCAGAAGGCGGCGACAACGCTGTCACGTTACGGCGTTGAATGTATGGCTGTGCCGCATCCGTCTATGGGCGGTGCCAACCGCTTCCGTGCGGCAGTAGCGCAGCTTTTAGGCGGTGAGATGTAATGGAATTGGAAGCTGTTCCTTTAAGCCGTGAGCAGACACTGCATATTGCTCTTGGCATGGGCAAGGCGCTTTTGAAAAATGGTGCGGAAACCTCCAGAGTAGAGGACACTATTTCCCGCTTTTGTCATACGCACGGCTATCATGATATTCATGTTTTTGTTACGCCGACGGTTATTATTTTAGGCGATGAGGAAAGCGAGGGTGCGACTATTATCAGCCGTATCCGTTATCGCAGTACCAATTTAAGCGTTATCAGCGCTGTGAACGATTTTTCCTACAACCTGAAACGTTGGCCTCTGAATTATGAAGAAACGCTATCGTATCTGGAAGAGCTGCGTCACAAGGCTCCGCCCTATGGCAAATGGCGTGTCTGCATGGCTTCAGCAATCAGCTCGGCAGCCTTTTCGGCGATGCTGGGAGGCAACAGCCATGACTTTATCGCGGCCTTTATTACCGGCGGTCTTTCAATGGTGCTGTTAAAGCAGATGGGCGGTTATCGCCCCAGTGCCTTTTGGGAAAACGCGCTTTCCGGTGCGGCAATCGGTGCTTTGGCTATTTTTTGCTGTGAGATGGACGGCGAATGTACGCGTACCAACATCATCGTAGGTGCGCTGATGCCGTTTCTGCCGGGCGTAGCCTTTACCAACGGTCTGCGCGATTATATGGCCGGTGATTTGATTTCCGGCAATTCGCGTATTGCCGAGGCAATGCTTTTTGCTACATCTATTGCGATTGGCTTGGCATTTAGCCTGCTTGTATGGTATCACTGGGGGTGGAAGCTGTGGGCATAAATTATTTTACAGCCTTTGGCTTTGCATTTATTGCTACCGCTGCCTTCGGTATTCTGTTTCAGGCACCGCGTAAAAGTCTGCCTGTCAGCGGCTTTATCGGTGCTGTAGGCTGGGTAGTTTATTGCTACATCCGCAAGGATTTGGCGTATGATTCTTTTTATGCCATGTTTTTTGCCACGGTTGCGCTTTCGCTTTTGAGCGAGCTGGCAGCACGTGTTTTTAAGCAGCCGGTAACCATTTTTGTTATTCCCGGTATTATCCCGATTGTGCCGGGACTTGGCATGTATCGCGGTATGGCAGCGATTATAGAAAATAATTACGACACGGGTATGAACATTCTCATAACCACCGGCATGGATGCCAGTGCTATTGCCTTGGGGATGATGCTTATGACGAGCGTGTTCCGTGTAATTAAGATAAGCAAGGATCATGAACGCTTGCTGCAGCTGCTGCATAAGGAAAATAAAGAATAGATTTGTTTACAGTGAGTGAGGGAATGAAAATATGGGTTTAGCAGAACTGTTGCTGCTGGCGGTTGGCCTGGCGATGGATGCCTTTGCCGTTTCTGTTTGCGGCAGTATGGTGCTGACACCGGATAACAGATTGCGTGGAGCATTGCGCTTCGGCAGCTGGTTCGGAGCATTTCAGTTTTTGATGCCGGTGATAGGCTATTTCGGCGCTGTATCGTTTCGTGATTATATTACGGAATATGACCACTGGGTTTCCTTTTGTTTATTGCTTTATCTGGGAATTAACATGATTCGTGAAGCAAACGAGGCCTGCCATGTCAAAAAAGATTATAGCGTGAAGGAGATGGCGGTGCTGGCGATTGCCACCAGTATTGATGCTCTGGCGGTAGGTATCAGTCTGGCCTTTTTGAATACAGATATCTGGTCCGCTTCCATACTGATTGGCGTGGTGACCTTTGCTATCGCAGCCTTTGGTGGTCTGGCAGGCTTTAAGCTGGGTGCTATGGCCGGCAAGAGAGCTGATGTAGCCGGTGGCTTGGTGCTGATTTTTATCGGTGTCAAAATTTTGCTGGAACATACAGGAATAATTTAAGGAATAAAAGTTTAGCGGATTTGCTACCCCTTTAGGCACGCTGAGCTTAATTTATATCATTGAAAGGAAGATACATATGACGCAAGTAAATAAGGAGCGTATGCTCGCAGAATTTAAGGAAATTGTTGCTCTGCCTTGTCACAGCCTGCAGGAGCGTCCGCTATTCGAACTGCTCAAAGGCAAATTAGAGGCACTCGGCTTTACGGTGGAAGAGGATGACGCCGGTGAAAAGCTGGGTGGCAACTGTGGTAATCTGTGGGCATTTTTGCCTGCCAGCGCAGGAGTTGAAGGTGCGGTACGCGTACTGCTTTCTGCACATATGGACGGTGTTGAGCCCTGCGGCGGCACTACCGTTATCCAAAAGGACGGCGTTTTATACAGCGACGGCACCACTATTCTCGGCGGTGATGATAAATCCGGCGTTGAGGGTATTTTAGAGGGTATTCGTCTGCTGCTGGAGGAAGGCACTCCGCATGGCGATATCCAGATACTCTTTACAGTTTGCGAGGAGGGCGGCGTTAACGGCTCCCGTTGTCTCGACCGCTCCAAGCTGCGTGCCGACGTTGGCTATGCACTGGACGGTGAAGGTGCTCCAGGCGAGATTGTTGTCGGCGCTCCCGGCCAGAAAAAATATAAAATCGATATTATCGGCAGAACCGCACATGGCGGACTGGAGCCGGAAAAGGGCATCAACTCCATTATGATTGCTGCCAAGGCTCTTGCTGATGTTAAGCGCTATGGTCGTATTGATGAGGAAACAACCTGTAATATCGGCATTATCGGTGGCGGTAAGGCAACCAATATTGTGCCCGACCTGGTAACAATTGAGGGCGATGCGCGCAGCCGTAACAAGGAAAAGCTGGAGGCTATCTGCAAGGAAATCGTAGAAACTATTGCAACCAGTGCTGAAAAATACGGCGCTAAGGCAGAGGTTTTTGTGGATAACAAGTATGATTCCTTTGCTGTTGCTGAGGATAGTGATGTTGTAGTGCTGGCAAAGGCTACCTGCGCAATGCATGGCTTTACGCCGGATATTACGGTTACCGGCGGCGGCAGTGATGCCAACTTCCTGAATGCTTACGGACTGCCCAGCGTAATTTTGGGTACCGGTATGGCTCATGTGCATACTGTTGACGAATACATCAAGGAAGAGGATTTGTACAATTCTGCGCTGATGGTACATGGTATTTTGAAGGCTGCGGTAAAATAAAGTTTAAAATATAATAGTGGGTATGCATATCGAGAGATGTGCATACCCTTTTCAGTACAACTCATATTGATGAAATATGAAAGATCAACATATATCTTGACTGACGATAAATAGAAACGTATAATTGAAATATAATAAATTTATTATTGGGTGTTTGCAATAAGGAAGAAGGATAGAAATGTCTGAGCATAAGAAACAATTACAGTTGATAGAGGAGTCTTTTGATTTTGATGCATTAGAGCGTTTGTTAGAGCAGGAATTAATTGAAAAAAATTTAGAATTAGCATTAGCAACTCAAGATAGAGATAAAATTAGTAATCCTGAAAGTTTAGCGGAAGCGGTAGGGAATGTTGTGTGGGAGCAATTCCTTAACCAGGTAGGTGCTGTTGCTGGCGAAGATTTTATAAGAGAAAATAGAGGCTTAACTTTAGATTTGCGTGATGCTGCACACATACAAACTACTGAAAATTTTGCGCAAGGAAAAATTGCAACGCATAACGCTAAAATAGATTACCAGAAACGCTATGATGATTGGGAAGCAAATTTTCAACATAATGAAAATGGCAAGTTAATAACGCATACAACAAGAACTGGCAAGCAGGAGGCAACCTTAGTTAAAGGTGCAAGGCAACCTTTTGATGCAGCAAGGCCCAGTGGCTCTGTTGAACGTGGCACAGATATGGATCATACTGTATCTGCTGGAGAAATAATTCGCGATGCGGCAGCAAATACACATCTTACAAAAGAAGAACAGATAGCTTTTGCTAATAGCCAGGCTAATTTGAACGAAATGGATGCAGGGTTAAACCGCTCCAAGGGAGATAAATCCATGACCGATTGGTTAGATAACCCGAATAGCAAAGGCCAAAAGCCGAGAGAAATTTTTTCTATCTCTCAAGAAGAGGAGCAAAAATTGCGCGCCAAAGATGCTGAGGCACGCGCTGAATACAATAAATTAAAGCAGAAAGGGGAAGAACGCTCTCAAGAGTTAGGCAAGCAATCGCAAAGAGAAGAAGCTTTTCGTATTGGCGGCACAGCGTTGCGTGCTGCTATTATGACTTTGTTAGCAGGCTTAATCAAGGAGATTATACAAAAGCTGGCTACATGGCTTAAAGCAAGTAAAAAAAGTCTTGCTACTTTTATAGAATCTTTAAAAGCAAGCATAAAAGCATTTTTCGCAAACTTACGGCAGCATTTGCTTGACGCGGGAAGTGTTGTAACGACAACTATTTTTACAGCTATCATCGGACCAATAGTGGGAACACTAAAAAAAGCATGGCTGCTTTTAAAGCAGGGTTATAAATCAATAAAAGAAGCAATCAATTTCTTTAGAGAACCTGCAAATCAAAATCTGCCTTTTAGCGTTAAGGTGATGGAAGTAGGGAAAATAATTATTGCTGGAATAGCTGCTGGCGGTGCGCTTTTTTTAGGTGAATCTATTGAGAAAGGATTAATGGTTTTCCCTGTTTTGGCTTACCCCATTCCGCTCTTGGGAAGTTTAGCTAGTTTATTAGGGCTATTATTTGGCGCTTTGATTAGTGGCCTTATTGGTGCTATTGCGTTAAATTTAATTGATAAGATTATTGCTAGCAAGCAGCGAGAGTTAGCTGATAAAAGAATGATTGCCGCTGGTAATGCAGTTTTAGCTGTACAAAATACGCAAATAGAGCTTGCAAAAAAGCAAACTGCGCAGGCTAAGGAACAAGCAAGAAAGTCCATTAATGAGCGTCATACTGAGGCAGCTGATATGCTGAAGAAGAAAATTACTGGTATACAGGAAAGAAGTAAAAAAATATTTAATGATGAAACTGATAGCCAGGCAGAGCAAGAATTTAATGATTCACTAAATGCAATAAAAAAATTACTGGAGGCTTAACAATATGCCTAATTTACCCATAAAATGTAGCAGCTTTGAGCTTAATAAAGAAAAAATAAAGAAGTTTTCTGCTAACCTTCCTCGACCGATAGAGTTAAACGCAGTGGCGGAGAAGAGATTTTGCATCTTTGATCATAATGTTACGGGCAAGGAATTCAATTCTCTCATTCAGGATTTACAAAAGGCTTTATGTGATAGTAATGAAGTGGATAGAAAAATTATCAAGGAATTTGCTTCGATATATAATACCTTTGAATCTTTGGATAAGGGGTATATTCAAGGTATCTGCGCTTCTGTTGCTTCTGCGGAAGAATCTTCTCAGCAGGCTTTGGCTGCTTATGAAAAAGCACGTTTAGCACAAGATCGGATAAATATCACAATGAAGGCTCTTCAGGATACGGTTGAAAAGTATGAGGAAGAATTTGCAGAAATTTATTTAGAACTTGAACAGCAACAGGATACAGTTGAAAAGTATCGGGAAAAATTTACAGAAATTTATTTGGAATTTGAACAGCAGAAGGAGTTGAGCGAAAAAGCAGTTGTTGACGTGGAAGAATATAAGACGAAAATTGATGCGCAAAGCAGAACGATGCTGTATTTAAATGGAAAAATAGATGAATCTGCTGCTACTTATAAAGCGACAATTGCTGCGCAGAAGGAAACTGTTGAGAAATTAAATCAGAAAATTAAATACGCTTACATAGTATCCGCTTTTGCGCTAGTTGTCGCTTGTGCAAACTTTTTTGTGAAATGATGGGACAAAAGGGAAAAGTTAAGGTTAAGATGAGTTGAGAGAGGTAGCGCAAAATTTGCTGATGCCTAAATAAAGTTCCCAATATCATTATTAGTCTGCATATCAGCTGATGTGCAGACTTTTTTCTTGCAAAAATTTGACGATATACATAAATTCAATTATAATTTTACTATACAAGGAGGTGCGATAATGCCTAAAATTACTTCAAGCGCGGAACTGCGCAATAATTATAACGAAATATCTTCTTTTTGCCATGAGTATGATGAGCCTGTTTTCATTACCAAAAATGGCAAGGGAGATTTGGCGGTAATGAGTATAGAAGCGTATGAACAGCTTACAGCACGTTTTGAATTGTATGGTGCGTTGAAACAAGGATTAGATGATATTGAGGCCGGGAGAACAATGTCTGCTGGGGAATTTTTGGCTGAATTGGAAGCCAAGCATCCGGAACTGGCAGGTGAATAATGGATTACCTTGAATATAAAGTGATTGTTACTAAAAGTGCCAGACTTGATTATTACGAAGCAGAGGAGTATATAGCAACAAAATTGTATAGTCATAGTGGAGTTGCTAACCTTGCCAAAAGCGTCCGTGAAGCAATTAAAGATTTACAATTTTCTCCGACAAAATATCCTTTATGCAATGACGCGCTTTTGCGTGCGTGGGGGATTCGCTTCGTGCCCGTGAAAAATTATCTGCTGTTTTATGTCGTGCACGAAGATGAAAGTACTGTTTATGTCATTCGTTTTCTATATGCTAAGCGTGCTTGGCAAAATATTTTGCGCGAGTATGTCAAAAACGAAGGCGGCGGCTTTATGCCTGTTTTTACGACGCATTACGTACAGGAAGAAGTAGCGAGGTTTGGTAAGTAAAAAATATACATAATATATAATACGAGGAGGTGCGATTATGCCAAAAATTACTTCCAGCGCAGATTTGCGCAACAACTATAACGAGATTTCTAATTTCTGCCATCAGTATAAGGAGCCGGTTTTTATTACCAAAAACGGCAAGGGAGATTTGGCTGTCATGAGCATTGAAGCCTATGAGGAGCTTACAGCAAGGTTTGAGTTGTATGGTGCGTTGAAGCAAGGTTTGGATGATATTGAGGCGGGGAGAGTAGTTTCTGCAGAAGATGCTAAAGAGATGTTCAGAAAGAAATATCCTGGAGCAAATATATGATGACGTACAAGATAATTTATACGCAAAAAGCATTGGCGGATTTAGATGCTGCCGCTAGTTATATAAAGCTCAAGTTGTGCAATGTCTCTGCGTCAAATCATATAGTAGAGAAATTTTTCGGCGAAGGAGATAGCCTTGTTGCTTTTCCGACAAAATATCCTTTATGTAATGACGCGCTTTTGCGTGCGTGGGGAATCCGCTTCGTGCCCGTGAAAAATTATCTGCTGTTTTATGTAGTGCGCGAAGATGAAAGTACTGTTTATGTCATTCGTTTTCTATATGCTAAGCGTGCTTGGCAAAATATTTTGCGCGAGTATGTCAAAAATGAAGGCGGCGGCTTTATGCCTGTTTTTACGACGCATTACGTACAGGAAGAAACAGAAAAATATGGAGCAAAATAAAAACAGCAGCCTTGGTATACGCAAGCGTATACTGAGGCTGCTGAATTTTTATTCTTCTGCTGCTGTTGCCAGCTGTACCTTCAGCTCTACACCGAAGGTTTTTTTGAACCATGACAGATGTTCCTGAATCTGATGCATTTCGATACTGGGAATGCCTTGAGCATAGAGCTTTAAGGTAGCAGTCTTTTTGTTGATACCAGGTTCAATAACGTGAATTTGGGAGGTTTCCGTATAATCGAGGCTTTCTGCCAAGGCCAGCAGCAGTGCCAGCTTGTTGATTGTTTTCCAGTTGGCGTCGCTAAGCAATTCCTTGTAGAAACGGTCCTTGAAATAGTTTTTGGAAACGCCGTTGTGCCAGCCGGCGATGGCTGCCGTGATAACCTGCTCTTTGTGCGTCAGTCCGAAGAGCTTGGCATTTAAAATCATATAGGCACTGTGACGTGCGTGACTGTAGAAGTTGATGGTAATGCCGATGTCATGCAGCAGCGCAGCGGTTTCCAGCAGGCGGCGGTAATTTTTGCGTATGCCGTGCAGCTCGCTCCAACCGTCAAACATAGATAAGGCCAAATGGGTGATGTGCCTGGAATGCTGTTGGTCGGGTTCATATAGGTTTAAAACGTTTTCCCTGCTCATAGTGAGAATATCTTTAGCTATGATAGGCACGTGGTTTTCTTTGGAATAATAATCGAAGAACAGGCCTTCGCGCAGGCCGCAACCGGAGGTGATGAGCTTTTTGGCACCTGTTGCCTCCAAAAGGCAGCTGATGATGCTGCTGCCGGCCAAAATGATATCACTACGCTCACTGCTGAGGCCGGAAATCTTTTTGCGCTGCTCCAGATTTGTGTTGCGCAGTCTGTTGAAGAAGCGGCAATATGTTTGCATGGTATAGGAGTAATTGTGGATTTTTGTTGCAGGATATTTCTTTGCGCGTTGGATTACTTTGGCTACCGTACGTGCTGTGCCGCCGACACCGATGAGAGGCAGACTGTTTTGCTTGAGCCAGGGGTATTTTTCCAGACGGCTCATGATAAAGAAGCTGACATCACTGAAAACATTGGCGGGCATGACGTTACGGGTATTGAACATGGAGGTGGTGTTGACTGCGCCGATGGGCAGGGACACGCTTTCTAAAATTTTACGGTTCTTGAACAGAATCAGCTCGGTACTGCCGCCGCCAAGGTCGAAGATGATGCCGTCCTTGACGTTGAGGGTGTTGATAACGCCAAGGTAGCTGATATAGGCTTCGGTATTGCCGGAGATGATGTGCAGCTGAATGCCTGTTTCTTCCGCAACACGTGCGACAAGCTCGGTACCGTTGGCAGCGTTGCGGATGGCTGCGGTGGCAACGGCGATGGTTTTGTCAGCCTGATAAATTTTGCACATATAGGCAAAGCTCTTCATGGTTTCTATGGTGCTGCTGAAAGCTACTTCTGTAAGCATGTTCTTTTCGTCGACCTTCTGACTCAGGCGCAGGGCTTCTTTTTGGTTATAGACCATATTATAAGCACCATTCTTATAAATATGGCTGATAACAAGCCGGGCCGAGTTGGAGCCGATGTCAATAATTGCGATTCGTTGCATTTTCCTTTTCTCCTTGTGGGGTGTTCCTCTAAACTCCGATTATTCTATTTTAATGATATAATTATTATATTACCCATAACCTGCAAAAATCCTGCGTAAAAAAGTAAAATTCGTGTTAATTTGTTAAATTAATGTATAATCTTGAATTCTTCGCAGGATTTTTGTTCGGGAAACCGAATTATACCAATAATATACTGTTTTGGAGGCTTAGTTAATGAAGCGTAAAAATTACACAACCTTTGCTGCTATTCATCTAGGCTCGGAGATGCTCAGTATGCAGATTACCGAATATCACAATACCGAAAGGTATAAGGTTATTGAGTGCTGCAACCGACGCATTCGCCTGGGTGAGGCAACTTTTAAAAATAAAATAATTCCTTTCCCGCTGGTTTCCGAAATCTGCGAAATTCTTATCGGCTTCAAGCGTCTGATGAAGGAATACGGGGTCGAGGAATATGTTATGCAGGCGACCACTGCTGTGCGTGAGGCCAGCAATCAGGTTTTTCTGCTGGATCAGATTTATAACAAAACGGGACTTGTTGTCGATGTTGTTGATATGCCGAAGGAGATTTACACCAAATTTGTGGCCATCCGCAATACGCTGAAGGCAGAAAAAATTTCTACTGAGCGTGAGGGCATGCTGATGATGGATATTTCCTCCGGCGGTTTGGGTGTAACGCTGGTGCGCGATGAAAAAATCTGCTATCAGGGCAATTTCCACATCGGTATAATCCGTATTAAGGAAAGCTTTGAGCGCAATCGCCGTGAAAGCATGCATTTTAACAAGGCGCTGACGGAGTTCCTCAGCAGTACAATCGGCCCGGTAAGAAACGAGCTGGGTGACAGCAAGGTGCGTTATCTGGTGCTGTCCGGTACAGAGACCGAGCTTTTGCTGCGCATGCTGGGTCTGGATGAAAAGCAACTGGTGCATCGCATCAAGGCGGCGGATTTCCATGCCTTTTTCGACAGCATGCGTCAGATGAGCCTGGCACAGCTGATTCAGGTATATAAGCTGCCGGAAAATGTTGCGGAGCTTGTGCTGCCTACGGTGCTGCTTTATGAACAGCTGCTGCATCTGATTCCCGCCAAGGAAATTATTATTACGGCAGACCGCTTCATTGACGGCATCCAGCTGCTGCATATCGGCAATAAAACGAATCCTGTGATGCGTAAGGAGCTGGAACAGGAGCTTATCAGCCTTTTCCATACCATCGGCGCCCGTTATCTGTATGACAAGAAGCATGCCCAGCAGGTAGAGCGCCTGTCGCTGATTATTTTCGACAAGATTGCCAAGGCTTACGGCATGGGCGAGCATGAGCGCCTGCTTTTGCGTGCAACCTGCATTTTGCATGATATAGGCAAATACATCTGCATGCGCAGTCACTCTATCTACACCTATCAGCTGATTATGTCTACGGATATTATCGGCCTGAGCGAGAAGGATAAGAAAATCGTGGCGCTGGGATCGTATTATCATGCCAACAGACTGTTTGACAAGACCAATACGCTTGCTCCGCATGTGGAAAAGGAGCTGGTGCCTGTTGTGGCCAAGCTGGCTGCCATTGTGCGTCTGGCAGATGCTTTGGACCGCAGTTATATGCAAAAAATTCACAGCTGCAGTGTAACGCTGAAGGATAATAAGCTGAAGGTTCTGGCAGCAAGCAAAGAGGATTTGACGTTGGAAATCTGGACGTTTGATGATAAATCTACTTTCTTTGAGGAAGTTTTTGGTATTGAACCTATTTTGGAACGGGTGAATAAGTAATGGGAAAATTAGATTTGACAAAGCCTGAGTATTTTTATAACCGCGAGCTGAGCTGGCTGAAATTTAATCTGCGCGTATTGAAGGAAGCGATGGTTAAGGACACACCGCTTCTGGAGCGCCTGAAGTTTATCGCTATTTCGGCCTCTAACCTTGATGAATTTTTTATGGTGCGCGTAGCCGGACTGTGGAGCAATTTTGACAGCGGCATAGAAAAGCGCGATGCCTCCGGTATGTCGGTGCATGAGCAGCTGGTGGCTATTTCGCAGGCAGCGCATGAGCAGGTGCGCACCCAGACGAAGTCGCTGATTGCGCTGATGGCAGAAATGGATGCGGTGAAGCTGCATTTCCGCCGCGTTAAGGATTTGAGCGAGCTGGGCAAGGACTGGCTAGAGGAATATTACCGCGAGGTTGTTTTCCCGGTATTGACGCCGATGGCGGTAGATGCTTCGCGTCCCTTCCCGTTTTTGGCCAATAAAACACTGAACCTTGCTGTTGAGCTTATTAAGGCTGACGGCGAGCACAGCATGGGCCTGATTCAGGTGCCGAGCGTATTGGACCGCATTGTGGAGGTTGAGCCTGAGGGCAAGCGTACCTTCGTATTTTTGGAGGATATTATCGCCAGCCATTGCCATGATCTGTTCAAGGGCTGCCATATTCTTGATATGGTGTCCTTCAGAGTAACGCGTGACAGTGACCTTGATCTGGAGGAGGATGACAGCGTTGACCTGATGAAGGAGGTTGAGGAATCGCTGCGTAAGCGTAAGCGCGGCGCTGCGGTTCGCTTGGAAATCTTCAAAACGAATAACAATCGTATTAAAAGGTTCCTGGAGGAAAATCTGGATGTTACGGAGATGGAGGTCTATGAAATCAACGGACCTCTGGACCCGACCTGCTTCTTTAAATTTATCGGTATGAAGGGCATGTGGCCGTGGCTGTATGAGCCATTTGTGCCACAGCGTCCGCTGGAGCTGCCAGATGACAGCGATTTGTTCGCCGCTATCCGTGAAAATGATATTTTGCTGCATCACCCCTACGAAAGCTTTGACCCGGTAGTTAAGCTGGTGAGCGATGCTGCCGATGACCCGCAGGTGCTGGCGATTAAGCAGACGCTGTACCGTGTGAGCGGCAACAGTCCTATCGTTGCTGCGCTGGCGCGTGCTGCGGAAAACGGCAAGCAGGTAACCGTACTGGTAGAGCTTAAGGCACGTTTTGATGAGGAAAACAATATCCTCTGGGCGCGTCGTCTGGAAAAAGCAGGCTGCCATGTTATCTACGGTTTGGTAGGCTTAAAGACACATGCCAAAATTATTCTGATTGTGCGCAAGGAGGATAACGGCATTAAGCGTTATCTGCATCTGGGTACAGGCAACTATAATGACAGCACCGCAAAATTATACACCGACCTTGGCCTGATGACGGCGAACGATGAGTTCGGCAGCGATGCTTCGGCGTTCTTCAATCTGCTCAGCGGCTACAGCGAGCCGCCGGTTTGGAATAAGCTGGTTATGGCGCCATTGGGACTGCGCGAGAAAATTTACGCGCTGATTGATAATGAAATTGCTATGGTGCGTGCCGGCCGTGAGGGACATATCATTGCCAAGATGAACTCGCTGATTGACCAGCCCGTAATCCAGAAGCTGTACGAGGCTTCGGCTGCAGGCGTGCATATTGATTTGATTGTGCGCGGTATCTGCGGTCTGCGCACAGGCATCGAGGGCATCAGCGATAATATTACGGTACGCAGTATTGTAGGCCGTCAGCTGGAGCACAGCCGTATCTTCTGGTTTGCCAACGGCGGCGAGGAGCAGTTGTATCTTTCCAGTGCCGACTGGATGCCGCGTAACCTTAATGACCGCGTAGAGCTGTTCTTCCCGGTAGAAACAGAGGAGCATATCCGTCGCATCAAGGCGCTGCTCGATTTGTATCTGCGCGATAACGTGGGCGCACATATGATGCAGTCCAACGGTACCTATCGCCGTGTACGCAACAAGTTGGAGCCTGTAAGCGCACAAAGCACCTTGTACGAGATGGCGCAGTTGGCGGTGACTGCCGACAAGCTGCCGATGGAAAAGCGTCTGCAGCCTGTGTTCAGCCGCAGATAATAGTGCCGCATTATATTTATCAAGGATTACGAGCTAAAAAAGACTTATATTTTAATTGCTTACTTAAATCCTTATATTGATATTATGTGCTTAAGTTGTTATAATTAGTAACAAGAGCAGAGGGGGATTAAAATGAGTAATTATGCTGTAACCTTGAATTATAATTGCCATTATGGCTATGTAGAATATAACGAAGCGGATAAGACTGCCGTAGTAACCTTGCCGGAGGCTGTTTCCGAAGCTAAGGCTGCTGTCGAAAAGTATCTGGCAACTCCGTTGAGCCTGGATGTGCCGCAGGGTGATACTATCCGTGATTTTGCTACGATAACGCTAGAGCCGCTTTCCAGTAAGGAGGCGTTTCAGGTAGCGCTCACCCGTCTTTGGGGTAAAACCGGCGTGCGTGTTGAATGGAGCATGCCTCCGGGAATGGCTGACGATATTGCCGCTGAGGTGCTGGCAGAAGCACATTAACTGCTGATTGTTTTAGGGCAGACTCTTGATATAGCAGAGTCTGCCTTTTTGTTTATAAAATTTGTGTGAAGAATAGGAGAAATGAAGATGCTGGATATCAACAAATTACGCAATGCTTACAATGTTATTCACCGTATGAGCCAAAACAGACATCCTTTTGCCGAGGAGGAGCTTTCACTGGAGGTTGTACAGAGCGCGCAGGTACAGGAGGCGCTTACCGATGCCGCAGAGGTTATTGCTGTTTACGGCAAGATTATGAATCTGGTGTCGCAGAGCACGAGCTTTAAGGTTGCACCAAAAACTCCTAAGACAGTTAAAAACAGCTTTGTTGTGGAGCAGGATGACCTGAGCAGGCTGCAGCCTATGACTGAAGCTACCAATATCACAAAGCTTGTAAAATATATTAATGATACCTTTGCAGATAAGGAAATGCATAATCTTACTACGGTGGAGCTTGGCAGATGGTTGGAAAATACCGGTTATCTGCAGTTGCCCGAGGATGGGCGCAATAAAATTCCGACAGAAAAGGGTTCTGCGTTGGGTATTGTTACCGAAAAGCGTGTAAGACAAGCCACCGGAGAGATTTATTATATTAACTTTTATCCGCAGGCAGCGCAGCAGTTTATTTTTGATAATCTGCCTGCTGTGGCGGAGTTTTTGGCAAAGGAAAAAGAGGAGAAGCTTGCTGACGCATAACTTGCTGTTTCCTCATTGCCAGTATTTTGTTTTTGCGGTATAATATTTAGTACAGCTTGGGCGGAAAGGCTTGAGTTCTGCCTGAGCTGTTGTTATGGTTCCGTAGCTCAGTAGGATAGAGCAACCGCCTCCTAAGCGGTAGGTCGCCAGTTCGATTCTGGCCGGGATCACCA
>Ga0129310_1002070_pt1 | contig 15722 bp, 14 predicted proteins | sample Go1ome_2_FD_94433 | JGI IMG/M metagenome (GOLD analysis project Ga0129310, IMG submission 94433) | Western lowland gorrila individual fecal microbial communities from Wisconsin, USA - Go1022A metagenome | ecosystem: Host-associated > Mammals > Digestive system > Large intestine > Fecal | place...
CAAAGCTCTGTGTCAGGAGGATGACGAGCTGAACACCCACTTCTATCAGGGAAAGGATTTTTCTCTGGGGGAAGACATCGATCTGGCAGAGACACTGCCCTTTCTGGCAGAACGTCGTGTCATGTTCTTCAAGGATACCGGACTCTTTAAATCCGGCGGAGAAAAGCTGGCAGAATACCTTGCAAATCCCAATGATACTACCTTTTTCGTATTTACGGAAAGTGAAATGGATAAACGAAGCAAGCTCTACAAAACCGTACAGTCCAAAGGTTACGCCGCAGAGTTTACCGTGCAGGATGAGAATTCCCTGAAACGCTGGATTGCCGGAATTTTAGGCAGAGAAGGGAAAAAAATCTCTGAGAATACCGCTCAGCTGCTGCTCTCCAAGACCGGCACGGATATGGAAAATATCCAGATGGAACTGGAAAAGCTGATCTGCTACTGCCTGGACCGGGATGTGGTCACCGCAGAGGATGTGGAAGCTGTCTGCACCACCCGTATCACCAATCATATCTTCGATATGGTGAATGCCATTGCGGAAAAGCAGCCCCAGAAAGCCCTGCAGCTCTATTATGATCTGCTGGCCCTAAAAGAGCCACCCATGCGGGTACTGTTTCTGATCGCCAGACAATGTAACCTGCTGCTTCAGACCAAGGAATTAAAAAGCAGAGGCCACGACAACAAGACCATTGCCTCCAAGATCGGCGTGCCCCCCTTTGTTGCCGGAAAATATGTGGCCCAGGCCTCCCATTTCAAGACCTCCGTGCTGAAAAATGCCGTAAAACAGTGCGTAGAGACCGAAGAAGCCGTAAAATCCGGGCGGATGAACGATATGATGAGTGTGGAAATACTGATTTTATCGGTATTGCCTTCGTAAGCTTATGATATCTAAAAAGTCCATGGACAGTTTTCCTGTTCATGGACTTTTTGTTCGATATACTCTTTTAAATATTTAAATTCAAAGTAATCGTCTTCTGAAAGGAGACCTGTGACGCCTTGAACTTTTTGGGATATACGTCTTTGTATCTGTAGATACTCAGAATAATCCCCACCAGTGCATAACACAGTAAAATATTATTTCTGCCCGCGGATAAGAACGGCAGGAACGTTGATGTCAGTGGGATCCATCCAAAAATCCCCGCAAGATTCAGGGAAACATTTAATAAAATGATCATTCCGCATCCGAAGCCCATCACCGTGCCAAGTTCATTTTTCTGTCTGGCAGAAGTTCCGAACATAAATACTACCAGTGCCGCCAGGAGAGCGACCACGAAAATCCCGGCTATCATTCCATAACTGTTCAGAATATAAGAAAAAATGTAATCCTGATTAAATTCCGGCAGGCCTCCGACCACATCTTTTCCGCTGTTGCCCCAAAGTAAAATGTTTTGATTAAATTTATGAAGCATGGCCGTCATGTAATTGGCATCTCCGGAACGAGTTAAAAAGGACCGGATCCTCTCTTCCTGATATACTACCAGTACATGAAGTTCATACATTGCAGCCAGTAACAGAACAGGTCCTACCATAAAAAGCAGCCACATGCCGATAATGGTCTTTTTCACAGGCAGTTTAAACCACCCTTTCCAGACAGCCACCGTAAGTTCCATCAGCATACTGACCATCATGATGACGGCAACGCCAAGGCTTGGAAGTCGAAACGTGATGAAAACCGGAAGAATCATCCACAGGATCGCTTTGCACAGTGCGAAGACACCACCATCCCTGTATTTATATAAGATAGCTCCGTAAATCGGCACATAGAACATCATCAGGGAAGTAACCGCCACCTGAAACCTTCCAAATCCGATCCAGTCACGTACTCCGTTGACATCCAGGCCACCAAAACCTGCCAGCCGTAGTCCTCCCAGAGCAAGGATAACTCCCCCAATGAACCTGGCGTACTTCGCAATTACTGTATAATCCAGGAAATAGATCACACACATAAGAAGAAATCCTATGACAACGGCTGCGACAACACCCTCTGCAGCATACCGGTACCTTTCCTGCATCCCTATTTCCAGCTCCTGATAACCGGGCTGGCTGAGAATGGATTGCTGCAGCAGAACGCCCAACAGACTTAAGATTCCCACAATTACAAGTAATTTCCATGCAATCTTGGGCTTGTGGATCCTGTCCAGAGAAATACCGACTTCCACAGGATCTCCCATGTCCGCAACCGCATTTTTCTCGGCTTCCTCATAGGTCATTCCTTCAGAAAGATTGTCCTCGATCTGACTCTCGATATGATCTCTTATTTCCTCGGCAATATAGGGTCTTGCTTTTTTGCAACGAATCTGTGACAACAGTTTTTCCAAATATGTCTCCATCCCTATACCCCCATTGCCAGAACACTGGTGACCGCGGATTGATATTCCATCCACTCCGCTTTTTTTGTTTCCAGTAATTTTCTGCCTTCTTTCGTAATGCTGTAATACTTTCTCGTCTTACCGGCATATTCCTGCTCGTATACCGTAAGCAATCCTTTCGCTTCCAGACCGTGCAACAGCGGATACAGCGTGCCTGCTTTCAATTCAAACACATTACAGGATTTCTTGCGCAAGGTATCGATCATTTCATATCCGTACATATCCTTTTCCGCAAGTAAGCGGAGTAAAAGCATCGTCATACTTCCCGACATCAGTGATTTATCAACAGCCATTTTTTGCCCTCCTTATATAGATAGTCGATATATATCTTTGTCTATAATATATATCGGCTATCTATATATGTCAATATTTATTTTCAAAACAGTCACTCGAAACGTATAAAGGAGCAGCAAAATAAGCGTGCAGATTTCTCCACACGCTTTTCGCCCATCATCCTATTCATTCAGGAATCATTCCCAGATTCCCGTCACAAAGCTCATCATTGCAGCCCAGGTATATAAAGGATAAAATAAGCCCTGATCATCCACGCCGTCTTTTAAGATTTTCAGTGCCTCTTCCTTTGTCAGCAGCTGAAACCCGTCAAAGCATTCTGTTTCTTCTGCATTCTCCTGACTTACTTTCGGCATTTCCTCTCTGTTCAGAGTGATCTGTACCAATGCATTGCTCTCATCTGTCATACCGGGAGTGCTGAATACCAATGGATTGATCAGACGAATACGGTCGCTCTCCTCCAGTATAATGCCGGTCTCCTCGCGAAGTTCCCGGATCGCCGCATGGAATACGGGATTTCCTTCCGCCGCATCTTCCGGATCTATCAGCCCTGCCGGTACACTTAACAGAAACTGTCCCGTCGGATAACGATATTCACGGCTTAAAACCAGTCTCGGTTCCTGTCCTTTGATGTTCAGGATCACAACGCAGCTGACCGCATCCGGCAGCATCTGTCTGAATTCCTCGTCGCTCTTTACCGCTGCCAGATTTTCTTTGGTTCTCCTGGTTGCGTCAAAATAATGTTTTCCCGGCTCGTATTGCAGATCAAATACCTTGATGAATCTACTGTCATAGACGGTCTCTACCTGTTCCTTTTTTATGATCGGTTTGTTCTCCATTTTATTTCCTCTTTCCGTTTTTTCGCAGCACTGCATACTATCCGTTGCTTTCTGCCATGCTGTCGCTATTTTGCAATTTTTCTGCTTCCCCGGCCGCTCTTTCCAGTCTGCAAAGCACCTGTTCGTAACGCTTTTCCGCTTTTTTCCAGTGAATCAGCTTATGCCAGCCCTCCACGTAGTCCGGTCTGCGGTTCTGGTATTGTAAATAATAGGCATGCTCCCATACATCTATAAGAAATATCGGTGTATACAATTTCAGATCCGGAACATCCTGATTCGCTGTAGTCAGAATCATCAGGGTGCCATCCTGATCACTTACAAGCCATGCCCACCCGGAGCCGAATACTCCTGTGGCAGCCTGATTCATCTGCTCTTTCCACTGTCTCACAGATCCGAAATCCCTAAGCAGGGCTTCTTCCAGGGCTCCACAGGGCTCCTGCCCCATAGGACTTCTCATACTGTCAAAATACAGCTGGTGATTGTACACGCCACCCCCGTTATTATGAATACTTTTCCGGGCTTCTTCGGGAAGGGAAGCAAGTCTATTATCCTCCGTAGTCAGCAGTTCCGTCAAGGACATCTGTTGTAACTGCGGATAATCGGCAAGGGTGGCATTCAATTTATCCACATAGGTCTTATAATGCTTGTCGTGATGAAAATGCAGTGTTTCCTCATCCAGGACCGGAAGCAGGGCATCATATTCGTAGGGAAGGGGCTGTACGACAAAGGGGTAATGTTCTTCTAACATGAGACTCCAATCCGCCTGCGGTATACAGGCTTATCATCCTAATTTTACCATATGCCTAGTATATGCCACATTTACGGATTTTATTTGAGGATTCTCACTTTTGCAGCCGTCCTTTTCTTATGCTCTCTTTCTCTGCACTGCCGGATAGATCTCTCTGGCGGTTTCCAGGCTCTGTCCGGATCTCACCTTCTGTACCTCTGCCGTCTCCTGTACTAACAGCCATCCGCAGACTTCCTCTGCCAGCGGTTCTCCCTGCTCTCTCAGCCAGAAGCTGACATTTGCCAGCATCTGCAAATGATTCAGGATCGTATTACGGCAACGTCTGCGGTCTGTGATGCGGGTCTTCCAGGGTTCTCCGTCCGCATACAGCTGCGCCGCCTCTCGCAGATAAGCCCGTATCAAAGCAGTCTGTTCATGATCACTTTTCTGTAATTCCTCTGCAATCTTCTTGGTCTCCCAATATAGTTCCTCATCGCACCGTCCCGCCGGAACGATTCCTTCCATGTATTTCTGTATAAAATGCAGGCTTTCATTCACTTGTCTGCAATATTCTCTGATCAGTTCTTCTCTTTTTGACATAATAAAAAACCGCCCTTAAATAAAAATTTAAGGGCGGAACATTCTTCCGCGGTACCACCTTAATTTGCCTGTCTCTCACGGGATCAGGCCTCTGCAACTACGGACAAGCAAAATGCTCCTCGATAGTCAGGTACGGTAACGGGTACTCCCGTTGCAGCCTGTCCGCATCTGCCGGATATCCTGTCCGAATGCGAAGTCGGTGCAAAGCTCCGAGACCATGTTCAAAGAAGCCTTCCATATCCCTTCCCACCAGTCGGGACTCTCTGCGACGTATCTCTTCTCCTACTCTTCTCTTCACAGCCTTTATGTCTTTAACTGTTTGTATTTTATTCCTTTCGCGGACATTTGTCAATAAAATGTTTTTCTATTGAGTACAGACTATTCAACTTCACTTTTGTATCACCGGGTTACATAACATCACTTCAAGTTTCCCTCTTCCGCACATCTCAATTTTTAAATCAGTAACTCCAGAAACATTAACTGATATATCATATGGCTTCGTATTGGCCGTAATATTATTATCTTCCCAAAGCAAAATATCATCACCATATATTTTAATATAGCCCGTACTCCTGGTTCCTATAGACTCCTTAGTAATACAAACCGTTCCCGTCAAAGTACTGTATTTGCCACCAATATCGTAAATATTATATGCTTCGTTTTCATAATACCCCACTAATGCAGATTCATAGATATTTCCCATATTATCTTTTGCTTCAGTATCATCATCTAGATCACACCTTCCAATTGCATATGGCTCCAAATCCAATATAGATACCGGATTGTAATCTTTAATAGACTCTTTCAATTTTTGAATTTCCGTGCTTCCTGCAATATGTTTTTCTGCAGCATAAATCAACTGCATTGCATTCTCCAAGTTTCTTGTTTCTAACATAGAATTCACTTGTGCTATCATATAATTCTCGTAATCCGTATCAAGTTCTTCTTTCATTTTTCGCCAGACTTCAATATTCCCTACTTCCTCTTCCAATTGAAATATTGCTGAATACTTTTGCTCATAATCCTCAACTTTTTTAATGTGTTCCCATTGCTGTTCCGCATACTGTTCTTTATACTTCCGGATTTCTTCCGTTATTATCTCCTGGTCTTCATCATTCAGAATCACAAGTTGCTGCTTCAAATACTCCGCCGCATCTAATAAGTTTCCCTCAGATGCTTTTTGAGCCGCTGTATCTTTTATCTGCTGGTACACCACGTTGTAACTCTCTGCCATTCTGCTTCTTGCTTCTTCGTAATTCTCATCATCTACGATTACCTTTTGATATTCTTCATATGCTTTTTGATAATCCTGTTCGTCATATGCTATCTCTGCATTCTGAAATGCATCTCGTGAAGTTTTCAAATTGTTTATTTTTTCTTTAGCTTCTTTCACATTCTCAGTGTAAAAATCACTATATATATTTAATTTATCAATCGCATCATCATATAAAATAGTATTATTATAATATTCACTTACAATACTATCTATTTCTCTTTTACTTGCTTCATACGCTTTATTAATTTCCGGAACATCCCCTGCCAATTTATCATCATAATATTCTTTTGCCTCCTCAACCTTTCCTTCCTCCAACATTTTTAGGAATGTATTACTTTTACTACGTCCTATCCACCAAAACAATCCCATCCCTATAAGTATCAAAATTCCCAAAAGTACACATACAAATAGTATACCCTTTATGTTTTTGCCACTATTATTTTCCTGCTTTTTTTCTATGACTTTTTCTGGTATATAGGATTCCTCTTTCTTTTCCAATGTTGGTGCAATATCATTTTCCTGTTTAGTTCCACAGTACATACAAAATTTTGAACCGTTAATTTCTTTTCCGCAATTTTTACAAAACATTCTTGTACCCCTTTTCAGATTATCAGAGTTATTTTCAAAGTGTGTTTATGTTTCAATGCTCATTGCTGTTTTTTCCAGTCAATATAATTCCATTAAATCTTCCTCAATAATTTTTTCCTCTTCTATCCTTGTGTACTCCATAACTTCTTTATATTTCACACTTCCATCATTCTTATCATGAAGTTCTCCCATTATTTCTCTTCCATTTTCATCAAATGTGTAAAAATATTCTCCTTCGCTCTCCACTTGATGTATGATATTTCCATTTTCATCATACTCCCATATTTGTCTTGGTTCTTGATCCCAGCCATTAATATAGAACATAAATGACTTCTTTTCTCCATTTTGATAATATGTATATTCTCGTGTTTCTTCTATCTGTCCGTCTAAACTATTTTCTATTATTTCAAGTGCATTCCCATTTTCATCGTTTGTATAATAATATATAGAATGATATGAAGATGAATCCTGCTTAAAACTATGTGTCTCATCCATTTGTACCAAGAAGCCTTTTTCATCATAGTAATAATATCTTTCATAAGTAACAAAGCCATCTTCTGAAACTGTCTGATGTACTAATAAATTATTTTCATATTCATTCTCAGTAATTAGCATTCTATAAGTACTTTCTATTTCGCGAATTAAATTACCATTATTGTCATAGTCCTTATAATATCCCCTTTTATCGCTACTCTGCTCTATACATCTGCCCTCTGTATCATAAAAATAATTATATGTAACATTATCACCATATATTTTTTCTTGTTTCAACAATCCATCTTCATAATAATATCCTTCATCCAATCCAGAAGCTTGATTAGCTGTAAAAGCTATTTTGTCATTGTTTATATAATAAAAATCCATACTATAAAATACATATGGTGTATCTTCATGCCACTTATCCCACGAAGTTGTTTTTTTTAAGATTGCATATACATACCACTGGATAGGTGCTGAAGCTGCGTCCCCTATTTTCATACTTTCCACCGTCCATATACCGTTATTTACATAAACAATCTCATATGGAACTATCACTTCAAACATTTCATTGGATATTCTAATTCCCACATTTATGACAATTTTTCCATCTATTTCGTTAAATGATAAAATAGATACATCTATAATTTTTTCAAATCTTGTATATACAAATTGCCAATCTTTTTCTCTATAAAAATAACCAAATATTTCTTCCGCATCCAGCAATTGTAATAAACCATCTTCCAAATAGGAAAAATACTTCGTTTCTGCCGTATCATATTTTTCTTTATCTTCTTCTTTTATATAGTCACTAATTTCATCCATTAAATAACTTGCTCTAATATAATTTCCTGTATCTGCAGCCATCTCCGCCTCTGTCATATTGGACGTAACTACACTATCATAGCAAGTATTAAAATGTTCGCGTGCTATAAAATAATTACTATCACTTTCTATCACTTTTGCATATTCTCGTAATGCATCTTTATAATTATTGCTCTCATATAAATATTCTGCTGCCACGAAGCTTTCTTTTGATACTTTTAAACATTTCAACTCTTCTTTGTTCTGTTGTACAATTTCTGGCTTAACGTCTGAAAAACTGTCTATTTTATAAATACAATCATCATAAGATATGTCTCCATTGTTATATTGTTCAAAAAATGTTTCAATTTTTTCCTGTACCAGTTGATTAAGTTTTTCCTCCTCTTGGCTCTTTCCCACAATATAATTATTGTAATACTCTAAAGCCTTATCTCTCTTATCCTCAAGGCAATAATTCACCACCCGATCAGCATTACTTCTTAAGTTAACCTTTACTACAACTATTATAATTATTGATAATAAAAGCAGTATGCAAAAAAATATTCTCTTTTTACCTAATCTCGCCATTGCTATTTTGCTTCGAGTATTATCCTTTTCATCCAACTTTTCTCCGCATAAAGGGCAAAAAATTCCATTATCCCAATTTCTTTTACACTTATGACAATACATCATTTTCTCTCCTAGTAAATATCCAATAAAATATAATCTGCCAATACTTCGCCTTCCCAGTCCTTAAATTGCTGGCTTTCAAACTCATTATTATGAATCACTGCTTCTTCACCCGATTTCGTTTCATTCCATCTAAAAAGCATTTGATATTTGAAATAAAAACGGTTTTGTTCTTTATCATTCACATAATACGCAAATGTAACATCTCCATTTTCAATTTGAAAGGTAATATTGTAGTCTCCGAATACTCCCTGCGGTACCACAACAAGTTTTGTATCTCCATTCTTTTTATAATACTTGATTCCTTTATCATCCGTGTAAATATCAAACTGTCCTGCACTAGCAGCATTCTGATCTGTCGTCCATACTTGTCTTATTCTTAACACTTCCTCTTCAATTTCCGATTCTGATAACTGCCATCTTTCTTCCCCATCGGCAAACTCCAGACCTGTCATTTCCGCATCTATCTGTCCGTTATATTCTGATACGTCCAAATAACATGTGACTCTTTTTGACTCATAAGGTGTGAGATCCTTTACTCCCATGTTGGCAACTAAAGATGAATAAACTTCTACAGCGTCAACATCCTGTGTTACCTTTGTTTTTCCTGCCACTTCATCCCAAACTTCAAAATTTACTTTTTGATCAAATACAAGTAAAAATTCATTACTATTTAAAGATGATTTCTTAATAGTTCCCTCTACTAAATCTCCTTGTTTTATAGTTTTTTGTACCTTTGTCAGAGAATACTCCGTGTTGGCTCCATTATCATCTATTTTCCCTCCTGCTCCATCTAGCACATCATCCATATTTGCAAACATTGCAGGTCTCCAATATCTAAGATCCTCCATTGTAGCAACTAAATGAATTTCTGTAGTTCCTTTTCCAAAAGTATCCGACACATTAAATGGATCAAAGTATAAACCATCTTCATTTTCTTCAAAATTTATCTTAAATTCCTCATAATGGCCCGAATGATCATCCCCATGAATATATCCTCCTTTACAAAGCAAAGTTGCTATATGTGTTTCAAAATCAACATCTTCAAAATAAACGCTTACATAATATGTAAAAATATCAAATTCCCATAATCCAATAAGATTCCATTCAAAATCCGAGCTAATCTGCGTTATATTGCTTTGCTCCCATTGACCATCCACAAAGTTATAGTCTATTCTAAGTTGTCCACTAATATCTCCACTAAATGTATTTATTTTATATGAATATAGTAAACAATCTGTTCTATCTTCCAAATCAGTTTCTTGCTCCTGTAATTCCCAACTGATAGGAAAATTGTAATCAAAATTTTTAAGAACAAACGAGGATTTATTAAATGTCCAATCTATTTGTGGATATAACTCTTTAATAGCTTGTTTTATATCTTCTTCATAGGGTTCGACTACTCCATGCAAAGGTCGTATATCCATAACTTGAATAACTTTTTTATCTGCTATTACCCATTTTTCATCTTTTTTGTTTATTAAAAAACTATACTGTACATCTGCTTCTATTTGTCCGTTAGAACTTAAAGTATTCGCAATTACTTCATATCCATTTCCCTGACCTCTTTTGTCTTTTGACAATATATCTGTCTTTTGCAAAGTTACCGAAATATTCGTTCCATTTATATTAATATTCCAGTCCTTATCTTCATTTAATAATGCTTGAATTGTTTTATCATCAAGAGTTTTTCTGGTTGTAAATAATATCATTCCTCCCGCCAAAAAAATTAACACGAAAACCAATATTACTAAAATGCCTTTATTTTTTTCTTCAGACGATTTTTTTGTGTCATTTATATCTCCCTGTTCTGAAAGCATGGGCTTGCCACAGCTAGTACAAAATTTCATTCCTGCTTTGATTTCATTTCCACAATATTTACAATACATATATGTTTCCTCTGTTTAGTATCCCTTAATGTTATTTTAGGATTTTACGTCCTTAGACATAATTTTCAAAAAACTATTGTGTCACACTTAAATTTGTAATTACCGCCGTTACTCCCATACGTGTATAGCTTTGCGACGCAATCAGATTAACGCTTACTCGTCTTCCTACATATATACTCAAATCTATATTTTCTTGAATAGCTACCGGAATCTCCGTATAGCCTTCTCCATAATTGTCATCAACATATACTTCACCTTCGTCTGCATCATACACTTCTATACTAACTGGCACATCAAACGTTAATACATAATAGCTTGTATCCATTCCGCCTACATTCGCATCTGCAGCCATAAATCTTTCTTCTATAATTCCTGTGACCGTTCCTTCCTGCGCTATAACACTGTCTGTTTGTGAAGTACTTTCACCTTCATTTATTTCGCCAATATAATTTTCTTTTTCCTCAGACTTCCACTCAATGGAATTCTGTTTATTGTTCGAAATGCTTAATGTCCACATTCCATCCTTAGAAAAGAAATAATATACAACAACTTCGCCAGATATATATACTGCGTCGGTATCAATCGTATAATTATAAAACAAGGTATCTTCTTTATCTTCTAACTTTGTAATATGATTTGTAATATTATAGGTTACATTTTCACCATCTAATACTATCTCTGGGTATTTCTCTTCCAATACTTCCATTAACCGCTCTTTATATTCTCCTGATACACCTTTCACCGGTCGAATATCTAAAATCTCTAATGGTTCGCTTCTTTTAATCAACCAACTTTTATCTTGCCGTTCCAGAGTAAATCGGCATTGGATATCTGATTCGACTAATTCATTCGACGCTGTACTTTCACATATAACTTCATAAGTATCGGCTATTTCATCTTTATTTTCTGAAATAACCGATACTTTTTCCGGTGTAAGTAGCATTTCTGTTCCACCTACATCCAATTTAGCAATTTCTTCTTTTTCCATTAAATCCTTTAGTTCATCTTCACTAATTGTGTAACTATGCGCGGTCTTCCATAAAAGCAATATTGCAATTACCGTAGTTGCTATAACTGTAATGATTTTGACTAGAACTGTTCCATGCTCTTTATTAATATTTGATGTTTCTTCTCTTTCCTCATCCTTCAAAATTTTTTGACCACATTTTGTACAAAATTTTGTTCCTTCTTTCACTTCATTTCCGCAATTATGACAATACATTTTCCCCTCGTTATATCAGCTTATTATTCTTTTCTTGTCCCACAATGATTACAAAATACATCTGTTTTAAGCATTTTGCTTCCACAGTTCGAACAGTATGTATACTCTTCCTGCTCCAAGGCGTTCTTAGTTGTCTGTGTAACGATTACCTTTGACGTAGCCACACCGTCTAATACTTTGTCAATTTGATTACCATCTGTTGTGACACTCTGGTTAGTATAAGCCCGAAAAGCCATAACAATAAAACTACCTGCTTCTAATAACGCAATTACCAAATTTATTTTATTGTATACTACCGAATAATTTCCAAGTTCGCTCATAAGAAGTCTTATTAAGTCATCTACCATATTCCACACGCCACTTATTATTGCAAACACCGCATATATTGTTGCTGCCCTTTTCGCAGATAACTTTACATAATTGTCCTCTTCAAATAGTAATACATAAACCACCAGTCCAAACATCAGTAACGGCGTTGTAATTCCACTTATAAAAATAATCGCTGCTAAAAAAGAATTGGTAAATCCAAGTTTTGTTTTATTCATTTGTTTTTCCTCATCTAATTTTTATTTTTCAACTGCTGTAGAACCACATTTAGGACATTTATTTCCCAATGTGTATCTTGTTTTACATACCATGCAAACTTTTTCTTCTACTATTCTCTTATTTTCTTCCTGAAAACTCTGAGAGGTTTTACTAACTGGATTCTCTCCCAAATATCCCTTTACAAAAATAAATATATTAAGCAATGGAATAATCAAAAGAAGCCATCCCATCAGCGGAGTTTCAAATAATTTAACTCCATATAGTTCTTCTGCTGTTATATTATTTACAACTTTGCATGTAATAATCATGATACCGTCTGCTACTATACAAGACCAAGAGTTTACTAATGCTGGATTTACCAAATCATATTTCTTTTTCCCATTTAATAAGGCTACTAACATAATTGCTCCTGCAATAGCACACAATATATATGCACAACTAATTGCGCCCAAAACCACTTGAAATGTCACATCTTCAATTCCCCAATCTTCCATAGAAGACGCAAGTTTCCAAATGTCCTTAACACTACATTCTTTTGAATAACTCCAAACAGAAACAGACAAACTCGGCAACAAACCACCCATGGCAGCAAATATCGTAGACGCAACCATTAAAATGGCATATATCATCTTGGAATCCAAATGAACCACTGCTGCAGAACTCATTTGTTCACTATAATGAATTGTTGGATTTCTAAGCGGTTCATTTTGTTGAATCAATGACTTTCCGCAATATTTGCAAAACTTTGCATTATCCTCTATTTGTTTTCCACACTGACTACAAAACATTTTCTTCTCCTGTCTCTAAACAATAATTAATTATCCTTCTCTTTTATTTTTCTAATATTTTCTTCCGCAGTTTGGACAAAACATCGCATCCTCTTCTAATTCCGTTCCACATTCAGCACATCTTCTTACCGGATTTGTTTCTTGCTTTTTTTCTGGCATTACTATCTCTACCATTTTTTCTCCACACATATTACAGAATTTGCTTTCCAGAGATACGATTGCCTGACAATTTGAACATCTCTTTTTGCCCTGCAATGCTAGTTTTTGAACCTCAAGTTTATTTCTTTCCTCATTAACTTTCTTAATTTCTTCAAAATACTGTTGATATGATATATCCTTTAGATCATTTTTATTTTCTTCATAATATTTCTTCCCTATTTTTTCATACACGACCTTTAAGTTTTCCTCCAGCTTCGACAATGCTCGTTCTTCCACAATTGATACCATACTTTTCTCCTTATTGTCTAAAATATTTTTAGTATAAATAAATTACTTTTGAATATTTATAGTATATATCTTCATGTTTTAAATATCAATAGTCTGTTTATGCTTATCCATTATATTTATAGTATTTATTTGGAGGTATATTATGAGCAAAATTACTATATGTGTTGGCGATCGCTTACGTCGAAGAAGAATGGATCTTGGATATACTCAAGAACATCTTGCTGAATTAGCGGACGTCCATCCTACCTATATCGGACAAGTAGAACGTGGTGAGAAAAATGTTACCATTGAAAGTTTAGAAAAAATATGTCTTGCCCTCGATTTTCCCATGGATGAACTTTTTTATAACATCCATACTTTTGATGCAAAAAATAAGGAAGCAAAAGCTTGTTATGACTTAATTGTTCGTCAGCCCTTAAAGGATCAAAAACAGCTTTGTCTTATAATTGAAAGTATCTTAAAATTTCGAAGTTGATTTTTCTTGACTTCCTTTGTTCCTCTTGCTATCATGTAGTCAAAGCATTTATTCTATGAGAGAAAATTCAAAAAGCTGGTCTCAGCATCTGTTTTCGGGATTTCCCGTTTTCAAATCAGAAATTCATGCTTTTATTCCCTTTTTATTATTTCTAAATATTTCACAGTGGATTTTTGATGATCCCTATTTTTACCCAAAAGGAGGTTTTATGAAGAACAGGACAAATATACTCCAGTGGCATCCTGCATTTTTTGCCGGAATACAGGTGGATCTGGATGCCGAAAACAGTGAACTATCATATGTCAATGAGCATCAGCTGGGAACGAAACCGAAACAGATCGATATCATCGTACTGAAAAAGAATGATAATTATCAGATTCGAAAAAATATCGGAAGGATCTTTCGCAAATACAATATCATCGAATATAAAAGTCCTTCTGATTATCTGAGTATTGATGATTTTTACAACGGCTATGCTTATGCATGCCTTTACAAAATTGATACCGTCACGGTAGATGAACGTAAAATACGGGATATTACTCTTACCTTCGCTACCACCAGATATCCGCAAAAGCTCATAAAGCATTTAGAATGGGTACAACGATACAAAATTCGCAATGTATCCCCCGGCATTTATTATATTTACGGCGACATTATTCCTATACAGATCGTTGTATTATCGCAGCTTCCCCTGGATGAGAATCTGTGGTTACGGGTCTTAAGTAACAAGTTGGATGATCCGGAGATTATCGAACGAATGTTACAGGAATATGAGCAGCATAAAGACAATCCTCTATACAGTTCCATTGTAGAGATTGTGGCACAGGCAAATCAATTATTATTTCGAAAGGAGGGATCTACCATGAGTGAAACATTGGAGGCTATTATCAATGAGAAACTGGATGCCAGAGAAAAACGCGGGCACGATCAGGGTGTGCTGGACACCTGTAGAGAGCTTGCTTGCAATATGTACGGTATCGGCATGCCTGTGGAGCAAATTGCTCTGGTTACTAATGCCTCTATTGAAACAGTCAATGAGTGGTTAAACAATAAGGGAGCCTGACGGCTCCCTTATTGTTTCTCTCATATTTTACAGCTGTGCAATATCCACCAGCGTCAGTTCCTTACAATCGTTCATGTGCTCCATGCTGGTCACGAGAGCATTGGCGGTGTCCATTGCGGTGATGCAGTAGATACCGGTCTCGATAGCAGTACGGCGGATCAGGAAGCCGTCTCTGGTCTTGTCACGGCCCTGGGTAGGGGTATCGATGACAAGGTCGATCTTGTGTCCCAGGATCAGATCCATAACAGTCGGGGATTCCTGAGAGATCTTGTTGACCTTTCTCGCCTTCACACCTGCCTCATTCAGAGCTGCTGCGGTACTTCTGGTAGCGTAGATGGTGTATCCCAGCTTCTCGAAGCGTCTTCCGATCTCGATTGCTTCTCCCTTATCCGCATCTTTTACGGTGATGATCATGTTCTTATACTTGGGCAGTTCTACACCTGCTCCCAGGAATGCCTTATACAGTGCCTCGTTGAAGCTCTTGGCAATACCCAGGCACTCACCGGTGGACTTCATCTCCGGTCCTAAGCTGATCTCGGCACCACGGATCTTCTCGAAGGAGAACACGGGCATCTTGATGGCAAAATACTCTGCCTCAGGCTGTAAGCCGGGCTCGTAGCCAAGCTCACGG